>Ga0116227_10011087_pt1 | contig 15326 bp, 8 predicted proteins | sample S1TSphgellanicum_FD_89693 | JGI IMG/M metagenome (GOLD analysis project Ga0116227, IMG submission 89693) | Host-associated microbial communities from peat moss isolated from Minnesota, USA - S1T2_Fb - Sphagnum magellanicum MG | ecosystem: Host-associated > Plants > Peat moss > Unclassified... | reverse complement strand
GTTAAACTTGACGGCGCGATAACCGACGGCACCACGACCGGGATTTGGTCAACAAATGGATCCGGTACGTTCTCGCCTGCGGCTAATGCACTTGACGCTGTGTATGTACCGTCGGCAGCCGATCATATGATGGACGTTATAGTACTGACATTATCATCTACCAGTAAAGATGATTGTACGATAGCAACATCTACAATGAAAATTATCTACAGCAAATTCCCGGGATCGAATGCCGGCCCTGATCAGGAAGTTTGCACCCAGATAGCGACTGCTGCATTAAAAGGTAAAATTTACACAACCGGAAGCCCTATCTGGACTACCTCCGGAAGCGGTAAGTTCACCCCTTCTGCCAACGTATTAAACCCAACATATGTCGGCAGCGATGAAGACGTGAAAAACGGATCGGTAACATTAACCTTGCTGGAGACTTCAGCAGATTCTTGCTACATACATTCGTCACAAATGACAGTGAAATTCATCCCTCCTCCAACTGTTAACGCAGGAGGTACCAAATTCGTACTGGCAGGAAACCCGGTTACTTTAACCCCAACCGTGAGCGACAACAACGTTCATTACTCATGGAGCCCGAACATCAATATGGATAATGACACACTGAAAAACCCTGTAATTACCGGGGACATCAATCGCCGGTACACCTTAACAGTTACCGATAGCAGGGGTTGTACAACACAGGACACAGTTGATATCAAAGTATCGCCATCAATAAAAGTACCGAATGTATTTACCCCTAACGGTGACAACATAAACGACCATTGGGAAATATCGGGACTGGTAGCTTATGTAAACGCAACGGTGGATATTTTCGACCGGGCAGGTCAAAACGTGTACCACTCTATAGGTTATAGCAGAACCTGGGACGGCACGATGAACGGAAAATCACTACCAAGCGGCACTTACTATTATGTAATTGACACGAAGCTAAATAGCGTGGTGCTCTCCGGGCCGGTCACAATTGTCAGATAAATATCGGGGAACGAACATGTTATAATATTTATTGACATAAGATATTTCATTAACCTATAATAAATTGTAGAAATAGTTGCCTTTTAAGATACATTCTAAACAGATTTTGCTAATTTTTTGATTTTTGTGAATGAATAAAATGAATATTATGCAACTATTATAAACCATATCCGTACAGGTGTCGGATTGTATGTTAAAAATTCATTTAAACCAACAACGTCTTTTTTGTTAAGCTAATGTTTCTTTCGAAATAGCCATCTTAATATTTTGGATTTAGTTGTAATTTTTGGATTTAACAATCATACTATAAATTAAACTTTGTTACGCAGTTAAAGAACTGCAGGCGTGTTGCTTGCAACACAAAACGAAGAATAAAGAGCCGTTGCCGATGTTGATATGAAAAAAACAACACTTGTTTTTTTGTTCCTGATTTTCTGTTTCTTAGGGTACGGACAAACCTGCACGCTAAGTGTGTCCCTCTCGCCGTCGAGTAACTATATATGTGTCGGAAGTACAGTTATTCTTACAGCCGCTGCTACCAACGGGACGGGGCCATATAGCTATATCTGGAGTACGGGCGAAACAAGCGCAACCATCTCAGTAAATAAAGCGGGAACATATAGCGTAACGGTTACGGATCAAACTACTGGTTGCCAGGCAGTAAAAAAGAGTATCAGCATCGGCAATGCCGTTACACCGGCGGCACCAACAGCAAAAAATGTAATTATCTGTCAAAGCGGCCCGGCAACGTTATCGGCGACAGCCCCCGGCGGCCTTTATCAATGGTACGATGCTGGTGGTAATTTTTTGGCAAGCGGTGCAACCTACAACGTGGCCAACGTTACTTCAAACAGTGTATTTTATGTACAAACAACTATTGATGGTTGTACCAGCACCAAAACAGCCGTATCAGTAAATATAGCGGGTAAACCTACAGTCAGTATCCCTGTAATATGTGCTGGCAATTCTTCCGTGCTTACCGCTTCAGGTGCCGATAGTTATGTTTGGTATGATGCTGCTTCGGGCGGCAAAGTATTAAGCACCGATGCAACACTAACCACAAGTTTACTTTATAAAACCACCACATTTTACCTGGTTGCAACTACCGGCAGTTGCGTAAGTGCCCGCGTACCCGAAGTAGCCGTTGTTACAGCGCCCCCGCAAACACCTGTTGCATCCGGTGCAAGCACCTGTTCGGGCAGTTCAGCCCTTCTGCATGCAAGCGTAACCGATGGCGGGGTACTGCAATGGTTTGCCAGTGCGAGTGCTGCCGCGCCCCTGATTTCAAGCGCTGATTTCACTACACCTGCGTTAACCGCCAATACCACTTATTATGTACAAAACTCGTTAAACGGTTGTACCAGTGCCCGTGTGCCTGTGAAAGTCACCTTAACAGCTAATACCACCATACCGGCAAATCAAACCCAAACCACCTGTTATAATACCAGCATCCGGCTTACTGCCTCTCCTACTCCGGGCGGCAGCTACCAATGGTACGATGCTGCCACCGGCGGCAATTTGCTAGCCACCGGCAACGTTTACAACACGCCCCTTTTAAAAAACAATACTACCTACTATATTCAAAATGCAGCGAATACCTGCAGCAGCCAGCGCGCTGTTGTCACCGTGTCGGTAAATTCCATTTTGGCAGCGCCTTCAGCTCCACAACCTATCATTTGTGCAGGTTCGGTTGCCACGCTCACAGCTACGTTACCAGGCGGCACTTTTCAGTGGTATGATGCGCCGACCGGCGGGAACCTGTTATTTACGGGCGATAATTTTGTAACACCAGCGTTAACAACAACTACCACCTACTATGTACAGGCTACCTTATCCGGCTGCACCAGCGCCCGCGCTGCAGTTAAGGTTACTGTAAACCCGGTAGTAGCAGCGCCAACCGTTAGCAATACAACCATATGCTCAGGCAATTCGGCTACGCTTAACGCGACAGGGATAAATGGTAACTACACATGGTATGACGCCCCTACCGGCGGCAATGTTTTATCATCGGCCCAGGTTTTCGTAACAGGCGCTTTAACTGCTACAACTACCTATTACGTGCAAGTTACTTCACTAACAGGTTGCACCAGCGCGCTTGCACCCGTTACCGTAACTGTAAACCAAACGCCGTCGACACCAGTGATAACTACACCTGCAGCTGTTTGTCCCGGTTCAAAGGTTACTTTAACAGCCTCTTCTTCTGTGGGCACCCTTAACTGGTACAATGTAGCGACAGGCGGCACACCACTGGCAACGGGCAGTAGTTATACCACAGATCCGTTGTATCAAAACGCTACTTATTATGCAGAGAGTATAAACTCATCATGTACGAGCGGCCGGGTTCCGGTAACTGTTAATGTAATTTCAGTTAAGAACCCGCCTTTTCAATATCCAACAGCTACTGTTTGCTCGTCGGCTGCCAACCTGGTGCCTACCGTCTACCAGAGCGGAACATTTAGCGCCTCTCCTTCAGGTTTGGTTTTCACCGATGTAAAAACAGGAGAAATCAATGTAGCAGCCAGCACGCCGGGAACCTATACTGTTTCTTTTGTGGGCGATGGCACCTGCCCTAACCCCTCTAGTGTAACCATCAACATTGTAACAAATGCCGATGCGCAATTTTCGTATGATACGCCCGTTTGCGTTGGCGGGAGTGCATTGCACCCTGTTTTTCCGACCGGCTCAACAGCGGGGGTTTTTAGCGCTGCACCTTCGGGCCTGGTCTTTTTTAATCAAAATACCGGTGCAATTGACCTGGTCGACAGCAAACCCGGAACTTATATAGTGACGAATAAGATCCCTGTCAGCGGAACGTGTCCCGCAAAAGCGGCATCATTTACTTTAGTTGTAGCCAAACCAGTAAGTATAAATGCCGGCCCCGATCAAACCGTTGGTGCCGGAAACCCTGTACAACTACAGGGAAGCGTTTCGGGCGCTACGACCAAATGGTCTGGCGGAAGTGGTTCATTTTCAAACCCGTCACTTTCGAATCCGGTCTATACCCCCGGTACAGGAGAAACTTCTGCACAGCTCATATTTACGTCAAGTGACCCGGCCGGACCGTGCGGGTCTGTTGCTGATACCGTGATTATTACATTTGTGCCAACACCAGGAGCGCCCCTGGCGTTCGGAAAATCGATTTGCCCGGGAAACACGGTAACCCTTTCGGCGACATCACCCGGAGGCAATTATCAATGGTACAATGCTGCATCCGGTGGCAATTTACTGGGATCAGGCCCAAATTTCATCACACCTATACTGAATAAAACCACTGTATATTACGTCCAAACAACCGTAAACGGCAAAACCAGTGCGAGAACGGCAGTTACAGTGACAGTTAATGATCTGTCGATCCCCCCTACTGTTATAGCACCGGCGCCTATATGCGGCAGCGGTTCGGTAACCCTTACGGTGAGCGGTTCAACCGGGATCTATCAATGGTACGATGCAGCTGTCGGCGGTCATTTAATATCTGTTGCAAATACCTATATTACACCTGTATTAACTACAAGCACCACTTACTATGTACAATCAATAGCGGACAACTGCAGCAGTGCTAGAGTCGCCGTTAATGTTATTGTTAATCCTTTAGCCATCGTAACAAGCGCTTCGTCGGGTGCTGCATGCAGCGGAGACGCTCAAAATTACCAAATAACATCTAATGTAACCGGAGCCACTTTTTTATGGAGCAGGGCCTCTGTTGCGGGTATCAGCAACGCAGCCGTAAACAACCAGGCAACTTCTACAATCAATGAGGCGCTGATTAACACGGGTACAACTCCGGTAAATGTCACCTATCAAATTATCCCTTTAAGCGCAACCTGCCCCGGGAATATTTTTAATTATGTGGTTACGGTTTATCCTAAATTAACTGTAAAAAGCGCCAATACAGCTACATTTTGCAGTGGTGTACCGGGCAGTTATACGTTTTCACTCAGCGATCCTTCAAGCACTTTCACCTGGAGCAGGGCCGCTGTGGCGGGAATCAGTAATACCGCTATAAGCGGGCAGACAAGCAGTGACATACAAGAAACGTTGTTCAACACAACCAATGCGCCTGTTGATGTTGTTTACGTATTTACATATGGAAATATCAGTTGTGCCGCCAATACCTTTAACCTTACAGTAACCGTAAACCCGGAAGTGAGCGTTACGAGCGCCTCATCCGGCACGGCTTGTAATGGCCTTCCTCAAGACTATAGCATTACCGCAAACGTGCCATCGGCAACATTTAATTGGAGCAGGGCAGCAGTGACCGGGATAAGTAACACTGCTATTAGCGGCCAAACTTCTTCTACCATAACAGAGTCCCTGATCAATACTACCAGCGCGCCGGTAAAAGTCACTTACCAGATTACGCCTATGGCCAACGGATGCCCGGCAGCTCCGTTCAATTATGTAGTAACCGTAAACCCGATACCCGTTGCACCAATAATAAGCGGAAATTCGCCCGTATGCTCAGGTAACACTATCCAGTTAAGTACGCCCGTCGTGGATAAAGCTATTTACGTATGGACTGGTCCGAATAGTTTTAGTTCAGATTCGCAAAGCCCGTCTATCCCCAATGTATCTGCGGTTAATGCAGGTACTTATAACTTGAGCATCATTGTGAATGGTTGTAACAGCAGCACAGCATCCTATGTTGTAAAAATAGACGATTTGCCAAAGGCAGATGCAGGGCCCGATCAAACGGTTTGTATAGCGACAACCGACGTACAACTGGCCGGTAAAGTTACCGGCGGCACCACCACCGGCGTATGGTCGACCAACGGTACGGGAAAATTCTCGCCGGCGGCAAACCAACTGAACGCAACGTATGCCCCCTCAACCGAAGATAAGGCAGCCGGTTCGGTTACGCTGATCCTGGCATCTACCAGTAAAGATGATTGCAGTATTTCCACATCGCAGATGACTATAAAGTTCAGCAAGTTACCAGCTGCAGACGCGGGGCCCGATCAAACAGTTTGTGCGCAAACAACTCAAATTGCATTGTCCGGAAAGATTTTGATTGCAGGCGAAGGTTCATGGAGCACAACGGGCACAGGCAGCTTTAGCCCTAATGAAAATACATTGAATGCAACCTATTCGCCTAGCGCGGCCGATATTGCAAAAGGTTCGGTAAACCTGGTATTGCTTGCTGCTTCTGCAGACGCGTGTTACTTCCCAACTGATACAATGACAGTAAACCTGATGCCCGCCCCTACAGTAAACGCGGGCGGTACCAGGTATGTATTAAAAGGGCATACCATTACCTTAACACCAACTGTAAGCGACGATAACGTTACCTACAAATGGAGCCCCGATGTGGATATCAGCGATGTAAATGTGAAAAACCCGGTGGTGACGGGCGATGTCGATATCACCTACGAGTTGACGGTAACCGATGCCTTGGGTTGTTCAAGCACCGATAAAACTTTTGTAAAAGTGTCCCCTTCATTAAGCGCGCCTAATGTTTTTACACCTAATAACGATACCCATAATGATACATGGGACATTGAAGGGCTTGTTGCTTATGAAAACGCCACTGTAGATGTATTCGACAGGTACGGACAAAAGGTATTTCATTCGGTAGGGTATGGCAAAGCCTGGGATGGCACGTTAAACGGCAATGGAAGGCCATTACCAACCGGCACTTATTATTTCATTATCGACACGAAAGTGAATAACCTGGTGCTTAAAGGGCCTGTGACCTTGATCCGGTAAGCATTTTGTGCATCCGGTTTCCTGCAAAAAAAGAACTGAACAGTTTAACCCAGGCCCTACCCGCCTGATAACGTTTGCGTAGAAATAAAAGCCGCAATGCTTTTAATATCTAACTTAAGATTGTAGACTTGTATTCAAAATATCTGCAACCAAAATCAATTACCTTGAAAAACATCTACGCTGTACACCCGGACGATTTTAAATCGTACCCAACCTCGATGATCAGAGAACGTTTTTTGTTAGATGCCCTGGCTGTGGCCGACGAAATAAATTGCGCTTATACTCATTACGACAGGATGATTGTGGGATTGGCGCAACCGGTAAAAAAAGCGCTTACCCTTGAGAATTATGCTGAATTAAGAGCGGATTGTTTTTTGGAACGAAGGGAAATAGGGATCATTAACGTTGCCGGAAATGGTATGGTTACCGCCGACGGACAAACTTTTCAATTGAAGAAACTGGATTGCCTTTATATTGGAAAAGGTGTTAAAGAAGTTTCTTTTTCGAGTGACGACGCTTCGTCGCCAGCCCTGTTTTATTTATTGTCCTCACCAGCACATACAAGCTACCCCACCACGCTGATGACAAATGCAGAGGCGGTGAAAGTAAATGCAGGCGATGCTGCTACGGCTAACCTGCGGGTGATTAATAAATATATTCACCTGGAAGGGATTAAAAGCTGCCAGTTGGTGATGGGCCTAACCATTTTGAGTGAAGGGAGCGTTTGGAATACCATGCCTGCGCATACACATGACAGGAGAATGGAAGCTTATTTTTATTTTGATTTAAAAGACGAACACCGAATTATCCATTACATGGGTAAAGGCGATGAAACACGACATATAGTTATGAAAAATTACGATTCTGTTATTTCGCCGCCATGGAGCATCCATTCGGGCAGCGGGACATCGAATTATAAATTCATTTGGGGTATGGCAGGCGAAAATCTGGACTACACTGATATGGATGCTTTGGCAATTACTGATCTTAAATAGTATTTAAAATAAAAAACACATCATCACATTGGAAAATAATTATTCACTAAAAGGCAAGGTAATTATTGTTACCGGCGGCACGGGCATTTTGGGTAATGCATTTGTAAATGGCATAGCCAAAGCAGGTGGTACCGTAGGCATTTTAGGCAGAAACAAGCAAGTTGCCGAAGAACGGGCAAACCTTATCACCGCAAAGGGCGGCCAGGCAATTGCATTGGAAGCCGATGTCTTAAATGAAGCCCAATTAAAAGATTCGTTAAAAAAAGTACTTGATACATTTGGCCGGTTGGATGGATTGGTTAATGGTGCCGGTGGTAACATGCCTGAAGGCGTTTTACAACCCGAACAAAACATTTTTGAGATGAACCTTGAAGGAATGAAAAAAGTGCTGGATCTGAATTTGTGGGGCACGATATTACCTACCCAGGTATTCGGTAAAGCAATTGCCCAAACAGGAAAAGGCAGCATAGTGAATATTTCTTCGATGAATTCAAAAAGCGCAGTAACCAAAGTACTTGGTTACAACATGGGGAAGGCTGCTGTTGACTGCTATAACGAATGGTTTGCTGTAGAACTTGCTAACCGCTATGGCGATACCATCAGGATGAATGCATTGGCACCCGGTTTTTTCTTAACCGAACAAAACAGGAATTTATTGACCAAACCCGAAGGTGGTTACACCCCGCGAGGCGAAGCTGTGATCAGGAATACGCCTTTTAAACGCTTTGGGCATCCCGACGAGTTGATAGGCGCTTTGGTTTGGCTATTGAGCGATGCATCAGCATTTGTAACAGGATCGATGATCTGTGTAGACGGCGGGTTTTCGATCTTTAGCGGCGTATAGGTATTAAATTGTTCGCTCTTGTAACTGTGTAAAATCCATTAAAAACATGGTTGACATGAAAATATATTAAATAGTTGATTATCAATATTTTAATACAAATAAAACTTGAATTATGTTAACCATGTTAACCCACTTTTTTCGCTAACAAGGCACTTTAGCGGGCTAATCCTAATTAAAGACCATCAGCATTCGCAAATAAATCTCAATCATAATAAAAACAGGCCCGGTTTATAATAACCAGGCCTGTTTTTATTATGGGTGCGGCGGTGGTGGAGGTGGCGGCGGCAAATGTATATGGATCCTTAAGGGATGATGGCGCCTGTGATACCTACGGTGATGCCTGAAACGCGGAAGCGGTGGATGCGGGGGCGGCGGAGGCGGCGTTTGAATGTTAACCAGTGCCGGCGGAACTGCAAGTACAGATGCGTTTGCTTTCTTGATGGCAAAACCGCCGATCAATAGCATCGTCACCATTGTGATTTTTAGATATTTCATTTGTTAAGCGTTAGATTGATAATAGCTTACAACACGCCTTGGCTAAGTTTGTTTTTTATTTATAAAGCTGTGTGTATAAAAAATCGGCCGCGAATTGTCCGGCTTCCAGCCAACGGTTTCGTGTACCCGCAGCTGCAGGAAAAATCGGGTTAAAATGCTTTTGCAGTTGATGAGAGTAACCATCAAACACCTTTAGCTCATTCGGGATTTTCAATTTATCAGCTTCATTATGAATATCCACACCGCCATATAACGGGGCGCTTTTATGCGTTGGGGGTACTACACCGTCTTTACTTCCCAGTGCGCTAACGATAGGTACGTTGGCATTTTTCAGCCAATCTAAATTATAGATAGCTCCCCAAAAATTGATTACCGCGGCAACCTGGAACCGTTCAGATGATCCAGCTTTAGCAATTTCGCCGGCAGGCAGGCCAGCCATCTTTGCCAGCTCATCGTCATGGCTATAAGCCGCCTGCAATGCGATCATCCCTCCTGCCGAGTTTCCCGCCAAAATTATTTTGTTGGGGTCGATACCGTATTTCGCAGCATTTTTTTTGAAATAGGCTACAGCAAGTTTTGCATCCTGAACAGCGTAGTAACAGCCTTTCAACAATTCGTCGAAATGAAACAAAGGGTTCTTTTTACTGAGCCGGTAATTAATGGCCGCGCAAACATATCCCCTTTCTGCAAATGACTTACTCCATAATTGAATATCCTTTGCATCCTTCGTACCGAATTTGAAGCCGCCACCATGCATCCATATAATTAATGGGCGGTGTTGTTCGTTGTCATCTTTTGGTTGAAAAAGGTCAAACAAATAAGCCTTTTTATCGTCTGTAACCGCAGCAGGATTGTAAGTTTGATCTTTATCGACAACTACGTCCCGGAAAATGATGTCTTTATACCTGCGGGTTTGCGCCCGTACGGTAATCGAAAAACAAATTGATAATGTAATGGCTAATATTGTTTTTTGCATGATGAATGTTAGTTGATATACGTTACAAACAGGATGTCCGGATGTTTTGATGATTACAACAAAAGCTGGATACCGGATTAAGGGTTGCAAATTTTACTAAATTTGAGCTTCTGATAATAACTTTATTTAAATAAGTCCGCGTGGACGGTGACCTACAAGTGAAATGACTTTTACACACGAAAAAGACCAGTTGACAGACCAAACGACTATAATGCAGGAACAGAAATTAAGAGAGTTAATAGCTTATGTTTCGGAGCATTCGCCGTTTTACAAAGAACTTTTTTTAAAGCATAACATTGATCCGGCGAAAATAAATTCCGTCAATGATCTGTCGCTGATACCTGTAACCCTTAAGGACGATCTGCAAAAACGTAACAACGATTTTTTATGCGTACCTACCGATCAGGTGATCGAATACACTTCTACTTCAGGAACATTGGGCAGCCCGGTAACAATTGCGTTGACCGACAACGACCTGAACCGCTTGGCCTACAACGAATATTGTTCTTTTTCGTGCGCCGACGGCTCAAAGAATGATACTTACCAGTTGATGCTCACACTCGACAGGCAATTTATGGCGGGCATCGCCTATTATTCGGGGATCCGCAAACTTGGCGCAGGGATTATCCGCCTGGGGCCGGGCGTTCCGGCATTACAATGGGAGACCATCAAACGATTAAAACCAACAGCCATCGTAGCAGTACCCTCGTTCATATTAAAGTTGATTAATTACGCAAAGGATGCAGGGATCGATATTAACCAGACTTCTGTAAAAAAAGCCATCTGCATTGGTGAAAACATTCGCAATACCGATTTTTCGCTTAACATCTTAGGAAAAAAAATAACTGAAGCCTGGGATATCAAATTATACTCCACCTACGCTTCAACCGAAATGCAGACGGCTTTCACCGAGTGTTCTGAAGGCCGCGGCGGTCACCACCAGCCAGAACTGGTGATTGTCGAAATTTTAGATGAAGACAACAACCAGGTTCCGCCAAATACGCCCGGCGAAGTGACAATTACCACATTGGGTGTTGAAGGAATGCCTTTACTTCGTTATAAAACCGGCGATATTTGTATGTATAACGATGAGCCTTGCGGTTGCGGGCGTACAAGTCTGCGCTTATCCCCTATTATGGGCCGTAAACGTCAGATGATCAAATTTAAGGGAACAACCCTTTATCCCCCTGCTCTATTTGATTTGCTAAATGAGCGGGATGAGATATTAGACTTTGTTATCGAAGTGTCTTCAAATGAAATCGGCCTCGACCAGGTACTTTTATACCTGTTACCGATAGATGACAGCGAGGAATGTGATCATAGTATCCGCGCATATCTGCAGGCCCGGTTAAGGGTAAGCCCGCACATCAAATATGTAAATACCGAGACCATTCAAAAGATGCAATTTAATGAAGCCAGCCGCAAACCGATAAAATTTATAGATAAAAGGATGTAGATGCCGAGATGTGCAAATATGCAGATGAGTAGATGATTAAATGTGCAGATTTCAAATGTGCGGATGTGCAAATTAAAATGTCTCAATTTTTAGATTTTATTTGGCTTTTTAATCTGCACATCTACTCATCTGCATATTTGCACATTAATTACCTACATTTACCGCCGAATTTTTATTAATCCATTTTCAATCATTTGCCCGTGATACTTGTTGGACAAAACACCCTTACATTAACTGATTTTTCTGAGATACTCTATCAAAATAACGAAATAGCATTTGACCAGGCTGCCATCGAAAAAGTGAATGCCAGCTTCGAATTCCTTCAACAATTTTCGTCGAACAAGCTTATTTATGGCATAAATACCGGTTTTGGGCCGATGGCGCAATACAAGGTTAACGAAGAAAATATTTTACAACTTCAATATAATCTAATCCGCAGCCACTCTTCCGGCAGCGGAAAACTGATACCTGCTCAGTTGGCAAAGGCGCTGATGATAGCCCGTTTAAACAGTTTTATGCAGGCTTATTCCGGTGTGCATGTCGAGGTGATTGAATTATTGAAAGAATTGATCAACAGGAACATCACCCCTTGTATTTATGAACATGGCGGCGTAGGTGCAAGTGGCGACCTGGTGCAATTGGCCCACCTTGGCTTGATGTTGATTGGCGAGGGTGAGGTTGTATTTGAGGACACCATTTATCCGGCAAACGAAATTTTCAATCGCTTTAATATAAAACCACTGTCAATCCACATCCGCGAGGGATTGGCGATCTTAAACGGCACTTCAGCTATGACCGGTATTGGGATGATCAATATCATTCAGGCGCGTAAATTACTAAGCTGGTCGGTGTTGTTTTCATCTTTGATCAACGAGATCGTAGGCGCTTTTGATGACCACTACTCACAAGAACTTAATGCGGTAAAAAGGCACAACGGACAAAACAAGATAGCTGCGATTATGCGCGGCATTTTAAAGGACAGTAAAATGATCCGCGACCGTTCGGAACACCTGTACAATCCAGATAACCTTGACCAGGAGGTATTCGAAGATAAGGTGCAGGAGTATTATTCGCTGCGTTGTGTTACCCAGGTTTTAGGCCCGATTTACGATACCATTTTACAGACGGAAGAAGTGGTGGTAAATGAATTAAATTCGGTGAACGATAACCCGGTAATAGACCACCTGAATAATAACATTTTCCATGGCGGCAATTTTCACGGCGATTATGTATCGCTTGAAATGGATAAATCAAAGATAGCAATTACCAAACTATCAATGCTTTCAGAACGCCAGTTAAATTATTTATTAAATAATAAGCTTAACCAGAAATTACCGCCATTTGTTAATCTTGGCGTGTTAGGCTTTAATTTTGGGATGCAGGGCGTTCAGTTTACTGCGACCTCTACTGTTGCCGAAAACCAGACACTTTCGTTCCCAATGTACGTACACAGCATCCCGAATAATAACGACAACCAGGATATTGTGAGCATGGGTTGCAATGCTGCGCTGATGACAAAAAGAGTGATCGACAATTCGTTCGAGGTATTGGCCATCCAATTAATGACCATCTTACAGGCTATCGACTACCTGGAATGCCAGGATAAATTATCGGCGGTATCAAGATCACTATATGACACGGTACGCGAATTCTTCCCTAAATTTGTGGAGGATTCTACAAAATATAAAGACATTGCAAGGGTGAAGGATTTTTTGGAGAACTCTGTTCACATTAATGCTTTTGAGGTATGAAGTGTGCTTTGATAACGGGCGGCTCAAGGGGCATAGGTAAAGCTATCTGCATAAAACTGGCTTCGCTGGGTTACTACACAATTGTAAATTATAAGAGCAACGTTGAAGAGGCCCAAAAAACGCTGTCAGTCATTAAAGACAACGGCGGCGATGGAGAATTGCTGCAGTTCGACGTGGCTGATAAAACGCAGATCCAGCAAATGTTGGGCAACTGGATAAGCGTCAATGAAGATAAGAACATTGAAGTGCTCGTAAATAATGCCGGCATCCGTGATGATAGTTTAATGTCATGGATGGCGGAAGAGCAGTGGGATAACATTATCAAAACCAACCTCGACAGCTTTTTTTATGTGACGCGGTTGGTGCTGAACGGAATGATCTCCAATAAATACGGACGCATTATTAACGTAGTATCGCTTTCTGGGCTTAAAGGATTGGCCGGCCAAACCAACTATTCGGCAGCGAAAGCCGGTGTGATAGGCGCGACGAAAGCACTTGCGCAGGAAGTCGGGAGGCAAGGGATAACTGTTAATGCACTGGCCCCCGGTTTTATTAAAACAGACATGACCGAAGAGCTTGATGAAAAAGAATTAAAAAAACTGATCCCGGTACGGCGCTTCGGGCTGCCTGAAGAAGTGGCGCATGCAGCAGCCTTCCTGGCATCGGAGGATGCCGGTTATATAACAGGACAAGTACTATCTATAAACGGCGGTTTATATTCATAAGATGATATTTCCTGTTAACGACATATCAGCATTAATTCCACAGAAGCTACCTTTTGTAATGGTTGATAAATTGCTTCATGCAGATGAAACTATTACGCAAAGTGGGTTTGTTATCTTAGCTGATAATGTGCTTGTTAAAGATGGATTTTTCCAGGAAGCAGGGTTGATGGAAAATATAGCGCAAACCGCCGCCTTGCGGGCAGGATATACTGCGTTCAATGAAGGCTCAATTGTAAAACAGGGTTTTATCGGCTCCGTAAAAGACCTTGAAGTTTTTGGTTTACCAGGGATTGGGGACGAATTGTTAACTGAGATAACAGTAGAGAACCAGGTTTTTAATGTAACCATCTTTTCAGGGAAAGTTTGGTGTGATGGCAAGCTACTGGCAAGCTGCGAAATGAAAGTATTTATTGCCGAAGATTAATTAAACTGAAAAGATGAGTGAACCGGAAGTTTATGTAGTTGCAGACAACGTGTTTTCGCCGATTGGGAAAACAACCGCTGAAAATTTCAGCAGGTTGAAAGACGGCGTCTCCGGGGTAGCAAAACATGAGGATGAAGCCTTATCATCCGTTCCGTTTTACGCTTCGTTATTTGACGGTCATGAATCTTTCATCCCCGACGAAACTAGTAGCTACACCAAATTTGAAAAATTACTGATCGCTTCTATCGGTGATGCATTGAAGCTTGGCGGCATCGATCCTTCAGATAACAAAACAATATTAATTATCTCATCTACAAAAGGAAACATAAGTTTACTTGAAGCAGCCCACGACCATGCTGAATTAAAACAAAGGATCGCTTTGACGACTTCGGCAAAATTGATTGCGGATCGCTTTGGCTTTCAGGACACGCCGGTAATCATATCAAATGCATGCATTTCGGGCGTGGCTGCAATCATTACCGGCATGCGACTTTTAAGGATGGGGCAATACGAAACAGCGGTTGTAGCGGGTGCTGATGTAATTTCAAAATTCGTTGTATCGGGCTTTCAATCGTTCCAGGCCCTTAGCAATGGTTTGTGCAAACCGTTTGACAAAGATCATGACGGCCTGAACCTCGGTGAATCCGCAGGAACCATCATTTTGTCAACGGATAAAAAGTATGCTCAAAACATAAAAATAAAAGGAGGCGCTGTGAGCAATGACGCTAACCATATTTCGGGACCCTCGCGAACTGGGGCTGAATTGGCTATGGCCATTAAGAATGCCATCCATGATGCCGGTATTCCAGCGGAAGATATTGGGTTCATCTCGGCACACGGCACAGCAACCGTTTACAACGACGAAATGGAGGCCAAGGCCATCAATCTATCCGGGTTGCAAAACAAGCCTTTAAACAGCTTAAAAGGCTTTTATGGGCATACATTAGGCGCTGCCGGATTGATAGAATCGATC
>Ga0116227_10011086_pt1 | contig 15328 bp, 12 predicted proteins | sample S1TSphgellanicum_FD_89693 | JGI IMG/M metagenome (GOLD analysis project Ga0116227, IMG submission 89693) | Host-associated microbial communities from peat moss isolated from Minnesota, USA - S1T2_Fb - Sphagnum magellanicum MG | ecosystem: Host-associated > Plants > Peat moss > Unclassified... | reverse complement strand
GCAACTTAAGTGTACATAAAATCTAAAAGTTAATTTATGCCATTTGGTATTTTGGTAACCAATGACATGTGAATGGTTTCCAAAAGATCCTAGTGAATTTTTGAATTTAAAGTTTATTTCAAAGTTTGCATTAATTCATGTAAGTATTGTCTTTTTACAAATTCAAATTTTATTGTCTTAATCAAATAAAAAAATATGAAACATTAACAATTAACATAATGTTTGTTTGGACATGTAATACCTACATATGGGTATTTCATATTGCATTTTATAATTTTTTGCCTTGTAATATACTTACATCAATCTCCCAAATTTTTCATTGGTTTTTTAACCAACCATGCAAGTGACCATGATTATTAAATTATTTTTTGCAATGTCAGTTGTATTCGTGACCAGATCATTCACAGCAGTTACAAGCATGATGTTTTTGTGTTCAGTGGCCTCATAATACATATCCCAATCATGGGAGCTAGGAGGATGCTTGCAATAGTTTTCAACAGGATGTCTGCACGTGATGTGGTTGCTTGGAAAGCCATGATTTTTGTTCATGCACAATGTGGGAAAGGCCAGAAAGCCTTAAAATTGTACCAACAAATGTAGCAGGAAAGTCTCTGCAGGCAGACACTGTCACTTTTGTGGGAGTCCTCAATGGATCTGCCAGTATAGTGGCACATGAGGAGGTTCATGAACAGATTACTGTGAATGGGTCTCATTATGATGTCTTTGTGGGCAGTGGCCTATTGACATGTATGCCAAATGCAAGTCCCAAAAGGACGCTTTATGATTGTTAAAGAGGATGCCCATGCAGGACGTGGTCTCTTGCAATTCCATGCTTGGAGGATATGTCATGCATGGGCCTGGTAAGGAATGCTTTCCTCAGTACATGTGCTATGCCCGGAGGATATGTTCGAGGTGCCAGTGGTCCTAACCACTACCTTCTATGTAGGCCTCTCTATGCGTAGGCTTAGATGCTTACACTGAAGAAAAGAAGCTTACTCTCAAGTTTGGTGCAGCTTGAATGAGGATACTATTGGCTTTTCTTTCTTGCTCAGTATTCCTTCCTGACTGCTAGCAGAGATGCTGACTGAATTTTCCTGTTGTGTCTGGAAATGCAGTAGAAACTCAGAACGTACAAAATTGTATAACTGTCTGCAGGTTATACACCCATGGCCAGGAGCTAATGAAGTCAGTGGGGAGTAGTGGCGGCCAGTCACTGCCATTCATGTGAAGGTTATTGTCTGATACATTGTCAGTGACAGCCACAAGGTTATGATCCCACTCATTTGTGTCATGCTTGTTTTGGTTTGGGGAAAGTGACATAACTGTTACCTTCAAAATGTTATTGTTGAGATATCTCAGCAATCCCACAGATATGGATGTCTGCAGAATCTGCAGAAACCAATGTTACTTCTGTTGTTCTCATGTCAGCTTGTAATCATATGGGCCTTGTGGATGAGGGCATGCACTTTTTTGTTTGCATTGCTAATTTTGGTCACTGAATACCTGCAACTGTGGGCCATTATGCACTTGCATGGTTGATTGTTTAGGCTATCTTGGCAGTGTTCAATGAGGCAAATGATCTGATCAGGAGGATGTCCTGTAAGCCATGTGCTTCAGCATAGATGGCCTTACTTGGTGCTTGCAAAATTCATGGTCATGTGGAGTTGGTAGAAGAAATTGTGAAAGGAGCATCTGATTCAAACCTATGCAATGCCTCTAGGCAAATTCTTATCAATCACATATATTTCTGCTGGTGTATGGAATTTCATTGCATATACCAACAACCGGTATTGTGTGCATGAAGAACCAGTCGCACCTGGATTGAAATATATATTTGTAATAGATAGATGATCAAGGCCATCTTCACAATATCATAGCATAAAGAGTTTGACAGGCCAGTGAGTGACAATGTATGTAGGTGCCCGATACCCTGTTTTGACTGCAGTATGAAGAAAAGGTGTTTCATTTGTGTCACAGTAGCAGGAAGCTGACTGGTGCAATTTGGCTAATCAGCACACCTTGCACTCAGCTCAGCATTTTCAGGAGATTTCAGGTATGTGCTGATTTCTACAATGACACAAAATTCATTGCATCATGGGATACTTGGGGAGAGCATTCAATAGTAAGGGATACCAATCAGTTTTTATTACTTGGAAGCCTGGTCATTTTCATTGTTGTGTGGTTATTTGAATCTATAAAGAACCACCAGTTTCAATTTTTAAATTATTTCAGAATCAGAGAGCCACCAGTTCCAGTTGTTTGAAAAAATAATCAGAATCAAAGAACCACCAACCTTGTTATTTCAAAAACATTAAATAACCACTGGTTTTCAGGATATAACCAACAAAGAACCAGTAGTTTTATGGCCAGTTATTTGATTTTTCAAAACTTTTGAGAATTGTGGTGATATGCCAGAAATTGGCCTTTGATTTTTTTGAGAACCATGGTTATGAGTCCTGATAATCAACTGGTACTGCTGGGTGTCTGTTCCTGTTTCTAATAGCTGCCCAACACTGGTAATTTTCTTGTTGGGACTATTGTTAATACCAGTGATTTGGCTCAACAATGGCCCTTTAAAATAAAATAAAATTATAGCATAGCATTGAAATTACTAGCCTGAGAGGCCTTGGCCCCATTTTTCTAATGCTTTTGTATAAATGGATCCCAAGTCTTTGCAAAATGGATCTTAGAATCATGTTTCTACTTAGTCTAAAGCTGGAATATTTTGTCTAAAACATCTAGGCAATGGCTCGGAGGAGGCCTCCGTTTTATTAGCACAGGGTAGAGCAATGGATTTGGATTGCAAAAAACTATCTCCAATTGCATGACTATCTGTGAGAGCTTGATGTTATGTGGTTCTTTGGCCACAGAGGAGCTTCCTGTATAGCAGCTCTCTGTATAGCAGCTCTTGAACATACAGACTACCAAATACATGCAACCAAGCTTCACAATTTGCTTTTAATCTCTTCATTTCTTCAGAGGATTGTGTGTCTTTCTCCCCAAGCTTCTTTCTTATGCTCTTTCATAATTTCTTTCCACCATTGCAAAATTGGTGAACCATGATCCCTTGGACCTCCTCATCTCCTTGGATTCCAGACAAAACTTTCATAATTTCTTCCCACCATTGCAAGATTGATGAACCATGATCCCTTGGACCTCCTCATCTCCTTGGATTCCAGACAAAACTTTCATAATTTCTTCCCACCAGTGCAAGAATGATGACCCATGATCCCTCATCTCCTTGAATTCCTAAGAACACTTACTTGGGTACACTTTTTTTTCTTTTGCAGAAAAAGTAAATCCAAGCATGTTCCTATCAAGCTTTTGACTCTTTCTCCTTCAGACCAACAAATTAGACTGCCCAATATCCAGCTTTTGATTCTTGCTCTCAGATCAACAAAATTTTTCCCTAATTTCTGATTCTTGCTCCTTCAGATTGTAGAATTTACATGCCTCAGTTGTACAGTTACAATGCAGAATGATGCTTGGTTTATTTTGAGTCATTTGCTATTCAATTCTTAACAATGAATAGTTAATGCCACCATTCACAATGGATAGCTAATTTGTGCAATTGTCATGGTCACTTTTAATTACAACTAGATGGGCATATTCACAATTGAGGTACCTAAAAGGAATAACCTGTATTTAAAGGACTGCAAAGTACAACTTTGGATTTTTGTTTATCTTACATTATTGTGGTTGTAATGAATTGTTATATGCCAATAGATAAAATGATGTCTTGTTAAATTAATAAAAATATTTAAGAATAATTTGGATACTATGTAAATGTCATTTTGAGTCCTATAAACCAACTATATCAAATGTTTAAACTACAATTTTTTTTTAAAGGAATAAAAAGGAATGCATAAAGTCATACAACTAATTTCAAACTTTTTGTACAACAAAAACATGTCCCCTTCTATGAAAGTATATGTTCATTATATGCGTTTGATGAAAAACCAAATTATACAAAAATTTCAAAGTCTTTAAATTTTGAAGAAAGGGTTGCAAGGAAAAGGAATTTTTTTTTAACCATTTGACAAAAAATTGTGTTCAATGGGTTCAAAATGTCTAGCTTGAGGTGGAGGTCACATGTGCAAGAAAAAATCTTGCCAAAAAACATGTTTGATTGTCCATTGAAACTCATTTTTGGAATTTTTTAAAATTTTGTGTTTTTGGCTATAAACCAAAATATTCATATACAATTATGTATGAATGTAAAAACTCACCATCACCACATGAATTATCTTAAATTGAAATATTCAATTTTTTTAATTTAAATTTGTTTCAAGTAAATGTTATTTGCAACAGGTAGCCCCACAAAAGTCCTTGAATATTTTTTCCTTTTCTTGGAACCCCAACTATGAATAAGCCCAAATATAGTATTAGACTACAGTGATGCATAGTTACAATTAAATATAGTAAAGGTGACTTAAACTAACTTAAACTTATCATCTAGTTCAAGATGGTGGTTTATATTTTCTTTCATGGTATTTATTTGGTTAGTTTTCAGTGGTTAATAACACTTGAATAATGAAGTTCCTTTAGACTTTAAATTTTACATGATATCAGAGCTATCCTCTTTAGAATGATACATTGCTTGAGAATTATGTCATTCATGAATTGGAGGTGAACTTGATTAAAAGTCATGCCCAAACCAATGTTTGGAAATTCAGATGTTGAAATTGGACCATTTAACCCTACATCAACAAAGAGTCAAGCTACAAGGGATCAAAGTCTTGCTCAGAGTCTTGCAAGTTCTAACAATTGGAACATAATTGTTCAAATTGTCAAAATGACAAGTTTTGGGGATTGTGCTATGTCTTATCAATCAAAATTGTCGAAAGTAGCCAACTACAGAGCATGGAAGTTTAGAATGAAAAACATTTTGATGCAAGAGATGTTTTGGCATTTAATCTCACTTGATCATGAAAGGGCCTTTATGAATAAGATATTATGATCACATCACAGTAGGGAATGTAACTACTAGCCATCATAAATCTTTTAATGAAGGTGACTTTATTCCTCATATTTTTCATTTGGATAGTCTAGATGAAGTTTGGAATGTGCTAAAAGAATTTTACGAATCTATAAGCACGACAAGGCTATTTCTTTTAAGGAACAAGTTCTACAAGATGAACATGCAAGAACCATCAAGCATGGTGAATTTCTTGTTCATTGTCAAAAACCTTTTGGGTCAAATCATAAGGTTTGATGATGTCATTAAGGATGAAGATGTAGTAGTAAAAATACTAAATGTGTTGCCTGATTCATATGAAAACTTTATGCAAAATGTGTTAGCTTAAAAGACATTTTCAAACTTTGATTAGTTAATGTCCAGATTGTTGCAAGAAGTACAATGAAAAGAACTATGTGGTGATCAGACCAAGACTAAAGAAACATTGATATTGAAATTCAAAAATCTTTTGAAGAAAAAGAAAATTAACAAACGTAAACATTTTAGACATCTAGGAAAATGCCACAATTGTGGCAAATAAAGTCATTGGGCAAACTAGTGTCCAAAACCCAAGAAGCCAAGAATTTATAAAGGTTTGAATTCTAGAACAAAGTTTGCAAAAGAACTTGGATTTGTAAAGTCTTTGATCAAAAGCAAGGAAAAAGCCTTGGAATTGAAAGTTGAAGGTGAAGTTGTGAATGTTGTGGACAAAGAGATGAAAGAGAACAAGGCTAAAAAGAGTGTGGATTTCTTTGAAACAATAGCCACCAATTTAGAAATGGGAAGTCGCAAAAGTCTAGCTAATTGTTGGTACCTTGTCTTAAGTGCCACAAAACATGTTTCAGGAAATAAGTCAAGTTTGAGAGGTTTAGAAAATTCAATGAAAATATAAAATGTGAAGTTTGTAAGAGATTAAACTCATGGTGTGTATAGAAAAGGGAAAGTGAAATTTTCTTTCACTTCTAGGAAAACAAAAATTATTAGTGATGTTTTTTATGTCCCTGGCCTCATGACACTAAAAGAAATCATGGTTTATTTGATTCGAAAATTAAATAAAAAACTAGTCATTTTGACTTTTGGTTAACTTGACCACTTAGTCATATTGGACAAGTCAATTTGAATATGTCCAACTTGATTGATGGTTTCTTTGACTAACCATAAAATGGTTTTTTTAATTAGTCAAATTAGACAAAAATTTGGGCAACTCAAAAAATAAAAAATTAGCTCAATTTGTAAATATAAAAAAAAACCTACCCATCCACCCTTGACCTACCTACCTACCTATCCATGCTCACTTATGTATTATACATTTACACACATGTATAATGTATATATACTAATATACATATTTTACATAATATATGTTGGAAAAGGAATTGAATCTTGGTATCCTTGGTTTCACACCAATGTTTTGACCATCAAATCATCCGACCACTTTGTAAAATAATATGATACTAAATGGATTTAACATGTATTTTAAAACTTTTATAATTTTATTTGTTAATGTGTATAACAATATTTGAACTTCAATTTTTTTCATAAATAAGTTAGTAGGTACCCAACTAGGTAGATAGGTAGGTATGTAAGTAGATAAATAGGTAACTTTGGAAAATAGTAAATAGATAGTAGTAGGTAAGTAGGACATAGGTAGGTAAATAAGACATAGGTAGGTAAATAGGTAGGTCAGTAAGTAGATGGTAGGTAATTAAGTAATTAGATAAGACATAGGTAAGTAGATGGTAGTTAAGTAGGTAGTTAAGTAGTTAGGTAGGACATAAATAAATAAATGGTAGGTAAATAAGTAACTAAGTAATTAGGTAAAACATAAGTAGGTAAAGGTAGATAAGTAAGTAGGTAGTTAAGTAGTTAGGTAGGACATAAATAAGTAAATGGTAGGTAAGTAAGTAAGTAAGTAACTAGGTAAAACATAGGTAGGTAGAAGTAAATAAGTAAGTAGGTAGGTAGTTTAATAAGCATAACAAGTAGGCTAACTAATCAAATTAATATGGTCAATTTGACTCAGCATGGTCATTTAGTATGGTCAATTTGACTAGGCCATGGGCATCTTAATGGACCATTTAAAAAATTTGTCCTTTTTGATTAGATACACGACTTAACACTTGGTCAAAATGGTCACTTCAATAAATAAAAAAACCAACCAAAATAACCATGTATTTTTCATGCCCCATGTCTTTAGTCAAAATGAACATGCTTTTGGTCAATGTGAACAATTTAATCAAGTTAAACCTTTTGAAAAACTGTGATTTCTTGTAGTGTGAAAAATCTATTGTCAATAAGGATGATTGCAGATAAAGGTCATAGTATAGTTTTCCACTCTAACAAATGTCTCATTGTATAAAATAAGGACCCACACACCATTGTGGCTAAAGGTGTTAAGGACCCCAAAAATGGATTGTACAAACTAGAAATGCATTCTATTAAGTCATTTGAAGATACTCAGAAACATACAAAGCAAATTTGAAGGAGTCTACCAATTTGTACCAACACCAAACATTGTTGTGGCACAAAAGGATGGCACATTTACACTATCAAGCTCTCCACACAATGACTGTGAAGACTCTGGCAACTGGATTGTCGAGGCTAGCAAAAGCAAGTTCTGGAATTTGAGCAAATTGCATGGCTAGTAAACAATCAAAGAAGGTGAATCCTAAAAATTCCCATTCAAGAGCTAGAGAAGTGTTAGAATTAGTTCATACAGACCTCTGTGGTTCATTCTCCACTGCATCATTTTTTGGATCAAGGTACTTCGTGACTTTTACGAATGATTTTAGTAGAAAGACTTGGGTGTATTCTTTGAAGAAAAAGTCAGATGCTTTGTCTGCTTTCAAAACATTCAAAACTAAAATAGAGAAACAAATTTTGTGATGATGTGATTCTTCAAAGTCCTTTCTGCTCTTCTGAAAATCTGCTGGTGTAATTATAATCTGGATGTGCCATATCCTTGTTGCATTTGGACTTAACCGGGTCAGGTGTTGGGAGAAAATCTTAGGCCAATTGGTTCTTCTATTGGCAGTGCAAAGGTGTTAGCTTCATTCAGACTGTGTTTCATAGCCAACATCTTTATGAATCATTGACAAAAACAAAAGACACTAGATATCATTGCCATATCACATGTGTATTGTGGAACTAGGAATAATCCACACACCACCATCTACCATGCTCCGAAATTGGTATCTTCTGAGAACAGTAAGGAAACATGAATGTTATTGTGATTAGAAGACTGGTTTTTCTCGACAAGTTACTCAGCACCTTTGAAGTCTACTGCATCAGTTTGTAACAAAAAGGAAGCTAACACGAGACTCTATGCATACAAGGTTTCTTTTTTAGCAAATGATTTCTCCCTTATGAGGGTTTCTTGATAATTTTATCTTTGCATATTATTACAGCTTTATTGCGATGCAGAACCCTTTTACATGTAGTAGTCCTACCCCCCAACATTCCAGTGGCCACAGTGATCATTAGGTACCTGATAGACTGCTTTAGGTTACTGATTTCTAGAAACTCACTCTTCCTGTTTCCTCATGCTTTGGTGTCAATTTGCTTGCACCTTCCTGCATACTTATTAGCCTCACAATACTCCCCTCCTTAAGCAAGATTGAGGATGGGTTTTACTAAAGTGTGGTTTGTGCATAACAACACAATCTGAAACTCATTGCTGCACACAACCCAAAGAACCCCAAGTCAAGGGAAAGAACTACATGTGGTCAAGCATGTAGTCTTTTGCAGCTCTAGAGAAGAAATGAGTCCATAGAATTCATCATGAGATTTCTGTAGCACAATGTTCTCCAGTGGATTGGTTTCTCAATGAGAGATCGGGATCCTTTCAGGCCTTCTGACTCAGTTTTGAGTAGTGCCTTTGATCACATTTGTGGATCTACTATGCAATTTCTATGGGATTTCTTGGGCATTTTGTGTTCAGGCTCCCCAGATTGCTCACCGGTGAAGGACTCTGGAAGTTTTTCTGACTTTCTGAACTCCAGTGTCTGCAACACTCATATTTTCCCCCTTTGTCAAGCAGCTTCTTTTACCATATCAGTGTCCAAAGCTGAGAGAGTAATCAGGGGCTTACCTCTTGTGTGGGAGCTCTATTTAACTGCACATAAGGAAAATCTATGTGTACCATATTTCATTCTTCGAGCTGAGTTTGAGCCGTACTTGTAGTGCTCAGAGATGCACCACATGGAGTCGAGCAAAATTGATTCAAGAATTTAGAATATTAGGTCCATATGAGAACACAAACATTTCTCAATGCCCTTCTGGAGGGCTTTCTTGTGAATTTTACTCCTTTCTTGAATTTTCTATCAGTTGCGTGCATTCCAATGAAGTCTTGAAAGGCTAAGGCCAGTGAGGACTCTAACAAGAATAGAGTCACCAGAACGCAGAATGATGATGTTGAATGACACAGTTTGAATGTCCACAGCAAAAAAGGGCTTGTGCCACATCAACTCTGAGAGTCCCACATTGTCTGAAATTTGTCCTAGAGTTTGAATCATATCCTGGCCTGCAGTGTATGGCTATGGAGAATCACTACACCAAGCACACAACCTTATTGCAAGACTGCTTTCAGAGACATTCTCAATCGGAACACAGAGGATTGGCATCTCCATTTCTCCAACCAATCTCCAGTCTCCACAACACATACATTGGAGGTATTCTATTGATCCTTCAACTTCCCACAACATGAGAAAAAAATATTGATGAGTAAAGCCAAGTATGAACACTTGCAACACCAAATAAACCTCCCGAAATGACAGTGAATGCAAGACAATTATAGATGTATATTGCTGAACAAAGTAAAATGGTTCCAAGAGCTGTATTACACCATCACATAAAAGCCTGAGCAATGTGGCAGGAGAGACTAACTACAAACCAACCTTACCTACAAGATTCAACCCTAATTATAAGCGACCTTCAACTTCTATTGAGTAAGCATGCTGTCCAATAAATTCACCAGTTGCATGACCACCAGCTGTCATTGTTGTTGAAGTCTTTAGGAATCGCATGCGAATTGGGGTTAACAGTTTCCATATGATTTTTGCAAGAGTGAGCATGCCAATTGTTCCACCTAAACAAACTGTGATGATCATACTAGTATCATATTTTAGGAGAGGAGGTAGCACTGCAAAGCCAGCACTTGTAAAAGCACCAAGCACACAAACCACTGAGATCACTAAAAGAATGGTAGCTCGTATGAGGGCTCTCTCTACTGATTTGACTCATCTTCCAATGAAGTCGTCTCGGAGGTTTGGCAAGGCTGTGTCTGCACCGGCCAACACTGTTGCAATGGCTAAAAAGAAAGAGAGGCTGTTGAACACGCAAATGCTTTGACATTTGCATGATTTGTCACTCCAGCATATGATTCTGGTGTCTGAGGTGGGGCTGGAAAGGGTTGTGAGAAGTCGTAGTCTGGAATGTAGCCTAGAGGGGGTTGTAACCAACCTGCAAAAGTGACGCTTGCAATCAATGCTGCACCAACCAGAAGAGCATTTGCAGCATCCACAAACACTTGCCTATCCCTGTATAATCTGTCAACAAAATCTTTCACCTCAGGTCACTCTAGCAACACATTCTGAATCTCTTTCATGTTGGCCTCTGTAGCAATTTGGATGGGAGTTCGGCCATCTGAATATTCTTCGGTGGCCCTTAGGCGTTTTGCTGGATCATCAAAACACAAGGTTTTCACAACTCCCAATTTGTCTTCTTTAATAGCACACAACAATGGCATCCTCTTCTTGTTGTCCTTGGCATTGACATCCAGGCTGTGATGATTCAAAAGTTCTCTGACAGCTTCCATGTGGCCTCCCAGAGCAGCAAAATGAAGAGGTGAGGTGACCAGGTTTTGCTCAGCAACCAATTCAATTGAAGCATTTGGATCAACCTCTGGATACCAGTTCAAAACATGTCGGATGATTTTGAAGTGATTCTCTCTTGCAGCTACAGCTAATAGCACACTCTGATGGCTGGAGGATAGGGTTATAGTGCAAGCCAAAGGTTGTGTTCTCAAACCTAATGTATCCAAGAGATGAACTGCTATTTCCTTCTTATCATGCTCTGTGACTAGACGTAGTAAGATTTCGAACATATTCATTTGCTTGTTGCAGTTGAGGAGAGTGAATGGCTCCCCTTTCTCTAGCAACAGCTTCACCACCTCCAAGTCACCTTTCTGTATAGAATGGTCAAGTGGTGGAAGCCATTTGTCACAGAGCGTGAATGGCTCTCCTATGTTCTCTAATTTCTCTAGCAACAGCTTCACCACCGCCAAGTGGCCATTCTGTATAGAATAGTCAAATGGTGAAAATCCTTTCGTGTCCAAGGGAGCGACATGGATCCCTGCCCACTTCAGAAGGAGATCCACTATTTCCGTGCGCCCCTCCATGGCAGCGAAATGTAGAGGTGTGAGGTTTCCTGCAGTGGGTAGCTCCTTGTCTGCTTTTATGGACAAATTTGGCCTCCACACATCCAAATGATCGGACTCCCATGGCTTGAGTCCGCTTGGAGGGGACGCATTTACAGTAGCGCCGATATTGGCATCCATGCTCGGCATGTGAAGAAGCAATTCTACGATGCCTGTGTGTCCCCTTCGAACAGCCAAATGAATTGGTGTAAAACTATGACAGTCGACACCAGTGACACTCATACCTGTAGGGCACCTTTCCAACAAGTGCTTCAACATTTCTACGGATCCTTCTTCTGCTATGTAGTGCAGCGCAGTTCGGTCTAGAACATCTGTGGCATTCACGAAGGTGACCAAGTTATGACCTCTCACTTCAAGTTCTGCGAACAGTACATCGATAACTTTGCAGCTCCTCTCTGGAGTTGGTCTATTTACGAACCAAGCTGGGAATGGTGATTCTTGTTCTGCCAGTTCATGCAATGCCGTAAACCCATCAATGGATCTCGCTAAAAGCTGCACTGATTTGACTTTGATCAGCTCGGGGATTGTATCTACAGCCGTCACCCTTGAATGTAAATGCAGTGGTGTCCCCCCCGCGTTGTGTGTGGGATTCCAATCTATATCCGTCCTTTGGGAGAGGATTATTGCACTTAGAGCTCCAGCCGATGCTATATGCAAAGCAGTTCGACCGCGGGTATCAGGTGCATTCACGTCGACTCTGGGTTCCGCTAACAAGACCCGTGCAACCTTCAGGCTGTTCGTAAAAATAGCCCTCAGCAGTGGCGTATAGTTCGGGTGCATATGTGCACGGCAATTCACATCCACGCCCGACTGAGTTAGCGCTGCAACAGCCTTCGCCTCGTCATCTGATTTTGCTGCCTCTAGGAGATCCAAATTCGCCTGCTCGTTTGTTCTGGCTACCGACGTTGTTGTAATGGCCTTCGCCTCGCCCTCCGATTTCGCTGCGTCCATGAGATCCAAATTCGCCTGGTGGTTGGTTGTGGCTTCCGAAGTTGCTGCAGCAGCCTTCGCCCCTTCATCCGAATTCGTTGCCTCCACGAGATCAAAAATCGACTGCTGCTTTGTCGTGACTACTGAAGTTGCTGCCATGACCTGAGTCTCGTCATCCGATGTTGTTGGCTCCATGAGATATGTATTCGCTTGCTGCTTTGTTGTTGTGGCGGCGGAAGCTGAAGCCATGGTCAGGTAAGGTAAGACCGCTACTTCAACAAAGAGAGGTGAAGAGAAGACTTCCGATTTTGCTACGCACCACTCAATCTTCTCTTGAAAATTGCCGGAATGCGCGTCAAGATTCCAGAGTGGATCAGGGGTCCCCAACTTCAAATATGGAGAACAAGGAAGGAGAGGCTATCAAACCAAATGTGCCAGAAGTTGTAAAGTGATTCCCTAGCCCCTGACAGTAGCATGGAACAGTTAAATCAATTGTCAATAACACGTTTAAAAATTAAAGGGGGATGAGCTTTGTACCTTTTCAATTTTTTTCTCATATTCATCAAGTACATTTTCCACACCCAAATACGTCTCCAATGGTACTCATTCAAGTTCCACAAACCCAAAATAGTGTTGTAAGCAGGGTTTTTATAATTTTGTCAGAAGCTGAACTTGCGGATTTTCCAAAAAATTAGCGTGTTTTTTTCCTTGAATTTCCACTAAAAAACAAAAATCTCTAATTTTTCCAAATTGTTTTTTCCCAGGTGGGGAAAACTCTTGGGTACCTACTGGTAATAAGCAAATGACAATTCCATCTGAATACATATCAAATGGACCACTCTTGCAATTTTGCAAGGTTGGTGGGGGAGATGCCAGTCGAGTCCATGACAGGTGGGGTGGGGACATTATTTACCACATTAGTCGGTACTCTTTAGTATGTTAGGTGTTGTCGACTTTAAAGAGTACCAACTTGTGCAGAAGCAAAGAAAGGGTTACAGTGTGTGGTACTCCAAAAGTCAGTTGTCATAATCACTTGTGGAATAGGCATCACAAAAGTGGAAGCTGCAGGCAAAACTCTAAACAAGAACAACAAATTAAATCTGGAATGGCCTGGAATACATTCTGACCATTGGGTTCCTGGACGACTTTGATAGCCAGAGTGAACCAGCCCCCATGACTGCACCAGTTGGTCATTCTGTCTATGGGATGGGCTGTGTTTTTCATCTGCCTTTTTACCTTTCGTGAACCAACATTTTACTACAGTCAATCTTTTTTGGTTGCTGACCTTTGCCCATTTTTTTTTGTTGCTATTTTTTTCCAAACCATGACCTCCATACTACCCTCCCACCTAGCTACCCTACTGACCTACATCTTAGCCCTGCCTAGAAACTAACAACTAATTCTTTATCTACCTTATGTTTTTTGGTAAAACATATATTTATTTCTGGCTAAACTTTTATCTTTTGACAAAACTTATATTCTTTCTTGGTTAAACTCTTTTTTGGCAAAACTCTTATTTTTCCTTGGTTAAATTTTTAATTTTTGACAAAACTTTTATCTTTTCTTGGCTAAGTTTTTATCTCTTGGCAAAACTATTATCTTTTTTTTAGCTAAACTTTTATCTCTTGGTAAAACTTATATCTTTTCTTAGTTAAACTTCTATCTCTTAGCAAATTTTTTTTTTTTTTGACTAAATTTTTATTTCTCCTTGGCTAAACTTTTATCTTGTGGCAAAACTTTGATCATTTCTTGGTTTTTTTTTTATCTCTTAATAAAATTTATGTATTTTCTTGGTTAAACTTGTACTTCGTTTTGGTGAAATTTTTATCTTTCGGCAAAACCTCTATCTCTTTTTGCTTAAAACTTTATATGTTATCAAAACCTATATCTTTTTCTAGCTAAACTTTTATCTTTTGTCTAAAAAACTATTTTTCTTTCTACAATTCTATTTTTCTTCAAAATCATGAGTCTAGTTTCTTTATTTCTCTTTTAATTATAACAAAATTCAAAAATATCATCAAATTTTTTAATACCATTAACAATGGATATTTTATGTGCAACATTTGGGTATTGCCTTAAACATAAGAAATCCAACTAAAATTTTATGCTTCAAATGCAATACTTGCATAGTTTTATTTTACTTTTTTTTTTAAAAAAAGTATTTCTCATCACAATGGCAAAACTATGACTAATGACATTGCATACATTGGACCAATCATGATGTGATGAGATTTGAATGACAATGGACCAAGTTTCTGTAATACCCTCATTTTGAAATGGGGCATCTATTACAAATTTGAAATGAAAATAATTGAAATCCTTACAATTCCCCTAGATCATTTTTGCTACCAATTATATTAGGTCATAGAAAGATTGGAAGATGCAAATATTATAAATACTTTTTCACCCACCACCTAGGTTAGGACACCCAAAAAGTTTGGAAAGTTACAATACCCACATTGTCAATATCTAATGCAAATGTCCAATTCTAGGTCAACATAATTCTTACACAATCGATTGCATCAAACTTAAATTATGTAAACATTTGAACTAATGGAATCTTAACCCTCGTCTAGAAACTAAATAGTTTCGTACAAATGACTAAAAAAACACTTAACCTAATTTGTAAATTTTGTTTGCATAAACCATTAATTAATTATGTAGACATTACAACATAATGGATGCATAAGTTTAAATTTGAAAAATTAGGCAGACTTATACAAATGAACCCTAAAATGTTGAGTCAAAACCTTTTTCTGCAGTAAAGAATTCCTACATTAACCCTCAATTAAATAAACACAAAAATAGTTGGTTGCATAACTTTTATGTTAAAATTAATATATTTTTACAATTAAATGTTAAATTTAATTTTGATTTTTTTTTAATAACCCTAAATTGTGTACAGACAAAAAACATTGGATAAAAAATTCATGGTAACCCAGTTGCATGACCACCAGCTGTCATTGTTGCTGAAGTCTTTAGGAATCGCATGCGAATTGGGGTTG
>Ga0116227_10011085_pt1 | contig 15329 bp, 7 predicted proteins | sample S1TSphgellanicum_FD_89693 | JGI IMG/M metagenome (GOLD analysis project Ga0116227, IMG submission 89693) | Host-associated microbial communities from peat moss isolated from Minnesota, USA - S1T2_Fb - Sphagnum magellanicum MG | ecosystem: Host-associated > Plants > Peat moss > Unclassified... | reverse complement strand
GGCTCAAGAAAAAAAAAAAAACTACTGACCAAGTAAACTGACCCCTGGGGGGCAGTTTCACCCCATCCATGAAATCCCAGTTTCATCCCATGGTTTCCATCGGATCACACTGGACCAGAGTGATTCAGCACCCGCCGGCGCACCATCCATCCACTAGATGCCTGAACACTGGTTTCCATCGGATCACACTGGGCCAGAGTGATTCACCCACTAGCGCACCATCCATCCACTGGATGCCTACACTTGAACCTCTCCCGTGCCAGGTCCATCAGCTGTCAGTTGGGTAATAACTGTCACAGATATCGAAATTCCCAAATCAAGAAATTCCTCAACTTACCCGGGCCCCCCCCTTCTACAAAACACACCACAAGGAACGAGTAGTGACTGGAAGAATTTTCTAGGCACTGTCCACACAGACAAACAAACACCATGTTTGCTTTAATATATAAGATTATCCATAGGGAATTGGACAAGTTGATCTAATTAACAAAATCATTGGCAGATTGTTTGCAAAACTGATTAATGAAAATAAAATAGATTAGAGTTCAAACATTTATTCACATTTTTGTTTTCATACAAAGTAACTTACAAATTTTTTAGAAGGTACATCTTTTATAATTAAATGGTCTATGGGTTGCATCCTCTAATGTAAACAAAATATGATTTGTAGTCATATATGGGAACCATAGAGATGTAGACCTAGTATATTGTCTCCTTACAAGCATGATTATAGACTTGGGAAAACTACAAAATGACCAACTACAAGAATAGGAAATTGCAAGGACTAAGATCAATGCAATAGAACAATGTGAACAATTTTTTAAACATATATCTAAGTTGCCCCCAAAAAAATCCAAAACTTAAAATTGTAAGTTTACATGGGTTTGGAAAATGGACATTATTTGATAGATAATTATATGTAATTTTAAAAGTATTTAACTTAAAAATTGAAGGTAATGGTTTTCAATTTGAATTTTCCAACATTCATATGAACCATTAACACTATAACTTAATAATACCATTCATTACCATGACTTTGAAATGGCACCACATAAACTTATGCATTTATTTTACAATTTTCATTGTGACCTAATGCAACTTTCATCATCAATTTGTTCAAACACAAATAACCACTCAAATTTAAAAGAAAGTAAGGAAAATAATTAGGAACATGTTTGGATTCTAGTAAAATTCTTGCTTGAATTACACACACAATACATATTAGCTTTTGATGAATGGAGGCAAGGCTTGTAAAATTATGAAAAACTTCAATTTAGCAAATATGGCCATGATCTTTCATGAATAAATACTCATGATACTTGAAGGTTATACAAAATCTTCATTATACAATACACTCTTCTTTGCCCTCATCAACAAATCATCATTAAGTTTAGTATTTCAAGATTTAACTTCATGGATTTAGAGTCAAACTATGTTTGAACCAAGTTGTTATATTTTATAACATGAATCATGTTACAATTTAAACATTTATTGGCATTCTATCCAAATTTTATTAATCACAATCCAATTTCTCAATCCTTCTAGCTAGGAAATTTTTAAATTGTGCCCAAGACGAAAATACTTCCACATGGAAACCTCATAAACAAATTCCATGGAAGTTTGTTGATCATGGATATGTATAATTGATTTGAACCCATTTCAACGACATATGCCTTTGGGAGATGTCATTGGAAGTTGTATCGTTGAGTCCCAAAACCCTCCCTATTTAAATCAAGCAATGAGGAGTTCAAAGGAACATACTAGGTCATGAAAGAAGCTTTTTATGGTCTTATGTTTGAAAAGAACATAATTAATTTCAAAATTGTGTTGATACATTTAGAGTAAATGCTATCAAATAAAAATCAATGATAGTTGACTTCTTTATAAGATAATGAATTTCCTTAGTATGTTGAAATTTGCTATTTGGAGTGAAAGCATAGATAGGTGGATAGTTTGGACTATCATAATCACAAATTCTATAAACTATAAATGAATTTAACATGTAATATCATATTTAACATTAACATTGCCAATTTTTAAATAATCTATGTTGCAATAAATTTTAGTGAAAATCATTTTGGAAATTATGAATGAAAACAAACAAAAAAGGGGACTCATAATGGACTTTTGAAATAATGCCACTTTTTGTCATGAATAAAAAGAATTTACACCATGGACTAAAAAATATGGCATAACAGTGATTGAAAAAAACAATCATCAAATGAGATATTTAGGAGGAAGATGCATTGAAACTTTCCTAATAAAAGAAAAGTTGATTTATAAAAAAATCAATATAATAATAGTTGCTTCACTTTTGTAATTGAAAGTCCTTTCACATTGAAAAATGCAAGCTTTGACATGTAAGTTTAATAATCATGTTTAGTGATATTTATAAATTGGTTTACCAATATTGTGACCAAAAACATAGAGGAATGTAGATTGGATAAATTGTTTGCTAATTATATATTGCATAATTCATAGCAAGTCTCAAAATGTGAACTTTCATATGCCACTTTCAAGCCACCTAACCATGTTTTTTACTCTTTGAGTTCATGCAAACCATCTTAAGTGGCTAGAAGACAATAATATAGTTTGGGATGTAAATAATGTATATATGAAGATGTATCAAAGGAATTAAATTAAGTTTTTTTAGGGATTACATAATGAAAATGAAAATGTTTTTAATAAAAATGAGAAAATCATATTAAATTTTTTGAAACATTTTATTCAATTGTAATATTTTGATTTCTTTTTCTAATTCCAATTACAATGTTTTTCATGTGGAAATATTAATAGGGACAAAGAAGTAAATTTTTGGAACCCTCATCATTCCTCTTTAAAATCTCTTTTATTTCTTATTGAAAAGACAACCTTACATCTTTCAATCCTTTTTAGTAAACTCAACCCCCTTGTCAAGGCATAGGACACCTATTTGCACAAAATGAAAAATAAAAACAATGGGTTTTCAAATCTTCAAAGCATACTACAGTAATATCCAATTTTTATAAGCATCAAATTATAAGAAATTATGGAAGCTATAAATTGTGCAAATAGTTCTTTGTTCTTAATGGTTCATTATTTTCAGGTTGACTATGTAAACCTTTTTTGCATGGAACTAAAATCCTCAAATATGTTAACATAATCAACTTCAAATTGTTTAAAACACACACACGCACACGCATGTATAACCCAAATTAATACGTTTGATTTATTTTTTTAATGATGTAGGATAATTCATGCTTTGAATAGATAGTTTTGGTGACGTTAGGGAACCTAGAATAGGATAGACATTTGTAACCTTTTCCTCATTTGATTCAACAATTGAGGATGAATTTTCAATTCAATTTCCTCAGTTGTAGATCTCTAGTTTTATTGAAGCTAAAATAATAATAAAATAATGAAGGTTCACTTAAAATGATTATTGGGTTTCATCAAACTTTTGAGTATGACTACTTGGTAGAAGTCCATAAAAGATTCATCACAAATTTATATTAGATTTATGATGACCACTTCACTCAATTGATCATGTCACATTAAGTTCACCTTTTGGTATCATTGACAAAGGAAGTGATTATTTCATATTTAGAACTCAAATCCTTGGAAAGTTAATTTCAAATAGGCAATGAAATCAACATGGAATAAGATAGTGATAGACATTATCTCTCAAGCCATGACATTCATGGACATGATGAATGCATGAAAAAATGAGAATCCAAGTAAATGGTGATATACCACAATTTAGTAAATTCCATAGAAATTATACTACTTTTATACATATTGAAAATTTCAAAAACTATTTTTCTCAAAGAAATTATTTTGTGACAAAAAAAACATCTTTTGAAATATTTGGGAATATATATATTTTTGAAATAAAAATTTCAAATTTTGGTAATTATTCATAAAAAACTTTCGATGAATGTTACTTTAGCTATTTTGTTAAATCTTAATTAAGTTAATATTAAACTATATTAATGTAATAATTGTGTTTTAGCTTGGGACCAACTCAAGTGTCAACAAGGTTCAAAGTATTTTATGTTTGGGATATAATCCCAAGTTGTGTGTTCTTAAATCATTTTGGGTTAAAACATGAAAAAAGGAGCCAAGGGCACCAAGGCCAGAGTCCTTCCCAAGCATGTACCATAAAAAATACCCATTATTATTTGGATTTCACCTTAATTTATTTTTTTCAAATAATATTAGATACCATTAACTTTGTGAAAATCAAAATATAAAACCCAAACATTAAAAGTGAAACCCAAAATCAAATGCAACACATTTTGGAGGTGTATATTTTATGCACATGTTATGAAATTGCTTAAGTTGCCACCCCCCCATAATGTGCTTTCACTTTGATGGGGAGGTCAACGAAAACATGGGGATTAACCAAACATGATGTTGTGATCCAAATTAACCCCAATGAACCAATATAATTTATCACAATGTGGTTCAAACAATAATTATGTATGTTATCACCTTATGACATATTACTTGGAAGAATAGTTTTATACATTTTAGGGGTTACTTTCAATTTATAAAAAAAATTATATAATACTGACTAAGATGGCAAATAAGAAATAACCATAGGGCTTTGTTGCTAATGAGGTTTGTTAGGGGGCATCTAGGAAAATCGAGTAAGTCAAGAATGTAAGCTAGATTTTTAGGCCTTCCCCTTGGTTTTGACTTATTGAAAGTAACATCCATGATCAAGATGAACCCCTTAGTGGTGAATAACGATGTCATCCATGAGTTGATGTTGGATCCTATGCCACCATGGGGCAAATTGTTGGAATTGTAAACATTAACAAATCATTATAGTCATGAGGCTTGGCACATTCTATTGTCACCAAGCTCAAAATTATTCATGGATGCATTGGGGTTGAACATGATTTGGTGGAATATTCTTAATCATGGGATATGCATATTAAAGTTTTTTAATAACACTAGTTTTAGTTTAACCATGGTGTAACAATCTAGCATCCAAGTATGACAATATCATAATGTGTAGATGGATCCACATGTTAGGCCTAAGGATGATTTAGGATTCTAACTCGTCTAGTATGGAGGGGCCCAATGTGGATGAAAGGGAGTGGACCATGGGCTTCCACATTGATGCCACATTTATGTTTTTTTTTTCAAAAGATCCCGTAGGCAAATTTTGGGGCAAGTCATGGACCTTTATTGCTTCACATGTTTTTTCAATTTGGCATTGGTAAAAAAAAATGTTTTGCTTAATCACACCCACATGCTCCACCCCATCTTTCACATGTTACAACTTTAGTTAGAGCATGCATATCAATGCAAGGGGGTGGGTGATGTTACGAAAAGCCAAATTGTACATCTTTAGTAATTGTGGTATTGTGAACACCAAATTTTTTTTAGGGGTGTTGAACAAAAAACTTGTGATGTGGGGCACCAAGTCAATTACACACCTCCCCACATTTTGTGAAACAATCACAATCCACACTTCAACCATGGGTATTGTGGATATTTTGTCACCTTAACCCGAACTACTAATGGGTAGACCAAGGTTTTTAACATCTTGAACTTATGTTCTAATTACCATTAATTGCCATTGAAGGAGGGTGATAATGTCAAAATGATATTTTGAGGGTTTGATCTTAATGGAAAAGATGATTTGTACCAATGGTGATTCCTACCATTTGGTTTAAAGAACATCTGACAAAATTTTAGAAGGTTATGGATCAAATTTTGGCCATGTTTGCATTTGCCAAGTGTTAGATTGACAATATTATCGTCTTCATCTTTAGCTTAATTATAAGGGATCACATGCATCATTTGCTAAAGTCTTTTGATTGATTTATGGAACATAATTTTAAGTTGCACCCAAACAAGTGTTAATTTTTCTATACTCAAATGGAGTACTTGGGACACATGATTTATCTTGGTGGATTAAAGGTTTAGAAGCCAAGGTTGAGGTCAATTCACATGTGCCCCAACCATTTAATGTTAGTTGATTGGAAGTTATTCTACACTTGTATAATTACTATTGGAATTTTGTTTAAATATTTAATAACAATGACATGGTGATATACATTTGGAGGTGGTACTAAGATGGCATGCTTCCACTACCTATGTACCCTATTGGGATGTTTTAAGGATGTATCCTAAATGAACATGGGTAATGGGGATTCCTATGATGCACCTATTATCACATATTTACAAATATGTGAAATTTTATTTAGATTAACATTTAAGAGGTGTGATTGGGGCATGCATAGGCCAAGTGGTTAAGATGGGAAGGTGATTGCTTCTTATGGGTGTGGAAAGACAAATGAACGTGGGTAGTGTTTTGCCCAAAACAACATGAAGACCTTGTATGACATGTTCATAAAAAGCTGTGTCATTTTCGGGTTTGATGGATTTATATTTTATTTTAGACATTGTATTGATGTTGGGGGATGCAACTATATGTTCACTAAATTTTTTTTGATGAATGGTGTATGATCGAATTCATTCATCATTCAATGCACCTACACCTCATTTGTAACCATTACCCATTATGGGGCTTGGATATTGGTGAAGTTGGAATTTTTGAACCCATTGAATTTGAATGTGACAATATTAATATGTTTTGGATATGATCGAGCATTTTTCGAAGTGACTAAAGTTGGTAACTTCATTGCCATCTCACAATAATTAAGGAATTGCCTATGTATTTTTGGATAGGCTGTTTAGTTAATTTGACGTTCTAGTAAAAATATTCATTGATCAAGGTATGAAATTCCATGGCAAGTTTCAAAAGTTGTGTGAGAAAACATTGATAGATGATTGCATTACTTTGCAAAATCATTATGATTCAAATGGGTTAGTTCAACAAATGGTGTAAAGGTGAAGTGAGGTTTACAGAAATATGAGTTCCAAAAAGGCCAAATTAAAGACAAGGATCTTTAACTACTACATGGTTAATTGGGGTATAAATGTAGTCAATAGATTTTTCTTGTTTTTCTTTCATTGTATTTTTTATTATTTGACCATGAACTTGAACTAACAACCTTAATATGAAAAAATGCAATGGTAGTAGTTAATTTGGATGATTTCATTGTAAATGTGTTGTTTCAAACATGTGAATAAGGAACATTTTTATTTTGACAGGTAATGCCAATGGCTATGGGGCATATTCATAGTTAAGGTATCATTCTTTGGACATAGGAATCAAAGATTTCATTTTTACTATCTATGAACTTCATTTATAATCTTATTTAACCAAATATAAAATCTACATGGAATTAATTTAAGCATGAAGATTTGAATAATTCAAATTATGATAATTCATATGGGGGTGTTGATTTTTCACATGGGTATTTAATTATGTATCAATATTTTGGTAAAAATCAGAAATGCAAAAAAGTGAATTCATTATATAAGTTTTTATAAACAAATTAACATGTTTTCTTGCATGATTATTTCTTCCATATGTGACCTTATACACTTGGGGCCACAAATTTTAAGTCTAATGAATGTGAACAATCAACCAAATGGTCAATTTTAATTTTTTTTGGTGTAACCGTTTCGAAATGAATTATGTAATTTTCAAATTTTGCATACCATGTATGATTTAATCAACATTGCTAAATATAAATGTAAACATTGTTTATCCATGAAACAAAATTGAAATCAATTGCATTATTTAATACCTTCCTTTTGGTTCTTTAAAATGAAAATTACAATTAGGACAAAGATTCAAAAGGACATTTGTATTATATCCAATCAATTCTGGAATTTTTATATTATTTCATGTTTGGGATGGAATCCTAAGCTATGTGTTTTCAAATCACTTTTGGTGATTTGAAATTCCAAACACATGTTTGGTGTTGTAAGTTTTTAATATTTTTATTCAAGTTCCATTGACCCACATGGTCTTGTTTCGGTCTTAGATTCTTGTTATGTACAAGTCAGTTGTGATTTGGTTTGGAGGTGGGACGCCATTTAGGGCGATTTGTGTTATTTATGTATGTGTGGATAATGATAGTTGGAGGCGTCAAATGTGATGTGGCATGACAACTTGATGAACATGCTATTCAACTATAATACATAATTAAGGAATATTTCTAAAAATAAAATCTAGAAATGCTTTATTTTTATTAGGATACTTTATAAAAGGAAGATTAAAAATGTGTTTTCATTCAACTCCTTTGAGACAAGATGAAACTTTAAAACCTTGTTAAAGAGTGGAACATGAATTGGTGCATGGAAATATAAGCAAGGAACGAGATATTTAAAATAAAAAAAACCCCCAACAATTGTCAAATAATATTGTTCATTTTAAAAATCAAAGATGATGGTTTATTTAATCTTTGCATTCAAGGAGTTTCTCTAGTGATCCTTTCAGAACCTTAGTGTACTTTGTGCTTTCTCTTTACACAAAAGAAAAAAGTAAAGAGATTACAATCAACCTCTTGTCATCCACAAATTCCCAACCCAAAAGGTGCTCGTGCAAAACACTAAAGTAACTTGGGAATCATTCATGAAGTCAGCTTGGTTGTTTAACATGACTTCACTACATGTCCTACAACAACAACCTTGACCTCTTACGTTTGGTTGGATATATCCTCAATCCACATTCTCTCTCACAAACACACTCAAAACACTTTTGACACATTTTCACGAATATCTTTGATCACAATATTGAGCTTAGCTTTTGTATAAAATGTCTTGGGATTCATCTAGACTTTTGGTCTTCTATGTTTTGTACTTGTTTTTCTCTTTGCAAAAAATATTTTAAAAAATGGAAAAAAATTCCAAGAAAGTTCAGCACCAAAAAACCATCACAAATATTCAAACCTCAAGTAGTTGGCAACAACACCCAGCCACTCCATGAACTAACCAACATGGTTAGATGAGGAATCAAAAACCCAATGGAAAAATGTTTGCTATCCACCTACCATCCATCCCTCATGACATGTTGATTAGCTCGAGGCGCACTAGAATGTGGGATTATGTGACCCATAACCCACCAGCACACCATCCATTCAAAATCTGTTATTACGGTTCAGTTGTGGATAAACCACAACAAACTTACCAAGGTTCCACCTTGGTAACCTACATTATGACCCCAATCACTCCCTCCTTACATTAGAAACCCTAATATTCCCTCCTTACACTACCTATGTAACTACCTATGGAAGTGGACATCATAGGTAGTTTACTTCGGTAGTGTATGCAGAAGATTATCATTATAGGTAAGAATGCAACAAATGTAAGTGGTTATTATGTTGGTAGGTAGGTAGGTAGGCAAGAAATGAAAGTGGTTACTATGTAGGTGGGTAAGTAGGCTAAGCCACTTGTTAGCAATTAGGTCCATAGATACATGTGGATGGTTGGTACATAACTAATCATTGTGGTTAGCAGGAATACAATGAAAAAGTGTTTATCATCCACACATCATCCATACATACATCCATCCATCCATCCATCCATCCATCTTGTATAGTGAACTGGAAAGGTGCTAGCTAACCCCTGGTTCCTCTGTCTCTCCTTGTGAAATTGCAAGGGGAGTTTCGCATCTACAATGGCCAATGAAAATCCATCCCATGGATGTGGGCACATGGGGTTTACTTAGATGCTAGACTCTAGTGCACCCATCCACCACTCACAGTTGGTCAAATGGTGGGGGCATGATGCCATGCCACAAAGTGGTCAATTTCCAAGTGTGAAAGCATGCATTTAGTTTGTGCCTAATTTGATGGCATTTAGAGATTGAAAAATGGGGGCATTTGATTGAGCATCAGAAAAAAACAAGTTGTAAAGAGTGGTAACCTAGTATGAATGCAAATTCATACACGGCTTTTTTCTTTAAAAGTACTTACTACAAAAGGTTGTATATACAAGCAAAGTAAAACACTCAGTATCAAAGCTCAAGGATATGGTGTCCTAAAGGGTTCATTGCCATGATAGGACCCCACCCATTACACTTTAAAAGGGAAGTGGTGGCCACCTAAATGTCTGGGGTTCACATGTGAAATAGTGAGTTTGTTGACCCACTATTGTACTATGGTTGTCTCAGGTCTCATGGGGCAAGCCCCAAAAAAAAAAATTAAAAAAAATTAAAAAAAAATCCTCTGACCCCCCATCCTACACAAAACTCTCATCATAAGAGACACTTGCTTTTGAACTTGAACATACACTAGCTACTTACTATGTGTCATTTTGTCTATGGCAATGGATTAGTTCTTTTTTTAGGTTGTGAAGAATCACAAATTCACATGGAAAACTGTGATAATGTCTCCCATTGTTTGTCTGGGGTACTTGAATGAGTAATGAGTGGATGGATTTCATGGCAAGACACCACCACCACCACCCTAAGTGAGTGCCTGCCTGGTGAGGAGAGGTTTTAGTTCACCTACAATTTGTGGGGTCATGATGCTATTTTTGCATTCAGATGTACTCCAAGTCTGACCATAGACACACACTGTCATCTGGACACAAATAAAGAACAGTTCCTTTTAATGTCAAAGGGATCCTCACTCAGTTGGTCTGTGTGAATGCAAAATGTCTCTCATAAAAGGATTCGAAAAAGTACTTCAAAGGTCATTTTACCTGCAAGCATATCAGTAGAGTTATCCCTAAAGTCACCCTGCCTTCACCCTGTCTTTGGGCCTGCTTTCACCCCGCTATCCCCTCATTCATTGAGTGGTATCCGACAAAGTAAAGAAATTTTATTAAATCTCAATATCGGCATTTAATGCACAAAGTTCGAGAGTAATTATAGTAATTGTATAGGTAGGAGCAGTGAAAATATATGTAGCCTAGCAACGGTGGAAGCGCTCAGGAAAAAGGAAAGAGAGGATGAAAACTCGGTTTACCACCAAAAGTGGTGGAAAAACTAGTTTGGGTCTCAATTATTTCACTTTGTAAAATATTCATTCTCAGTTATGCGGTTGATGCCCTATTATGCTGAAACTGGCTGTTCTCGCCCCCTAATCGTGGGACATTACAGATAACTGTGTCAACGTGCTGCTACACAAGTCTTATGTAGATAGATAGTAGTGGCCTTAATTTCTGAGAATGGATTTTTTAGCACGGCAAAACACAAAGGTTTTTTTAATATGTATGCACCACAACAAAAGTGGTATAAACTCCCATTGGGTTTGGGTCATTGTAGTGTCTCCAAATCCTTGGTGGGGTTTTTCACCCACGTTTGTTCTAGTACCCTATGATGGAAACAAAGCGTGTTCCAAGTTTCATTGTCAACAACACACACGTTGTCGGAAAACCTTCCAAAAGAAATCTCAAATCCTCAAAGAAAGCCTAAATCGTTAGTGCAAATGCAAAATTTGTGAAGATAATTTTTAGTACCGACAAACTATTATACTAACAAAACACTTTCTTAGATAAGTATGCAAAAGAGCTTCTAAGAGCTTCTCAGAACTTCTCGAGTGGTTGGTTCGTTCCCTCTCTACAATATTCACCATGTGCAAAGCTTCAATTTTAATTGTTCCCCCAACAAAGTTCCTCACCTATTCTAGCATAGTGAAAAATTAAAGGATATAAAACACAAACCGAGAGATTATTCAAGTCTCACCACCTGGGCCAATTGCTATCATTGGCCAATGAAAAGCAAGTCATTTCCTTTTAGTGCAGCTTTTTCAGGTGTCATTAGGCTACCCTCAACAAACTTAATGTCAAAATGACAAGTTCATATAATGTCACAGCTACACTTCATTGGAAATTGTGAGTCCAGGAGTATTGGACAGTTATCTATTTTTGGCACTAACCCAATGAGGTAAGTGATCAAATTCTTTATTAAAAAATTAGTTATATCAATTTCATTATCAAAGTAATACTTGAATAACATGTTTATCAATTTATTGGGCTATTGTTGTTTTGGATAATAACCATCGATTATGCAGAAGGGTTGGTTCTCACATACCTTTTTTTGTCATTGGCCTATTTAATTTCCTTGGGCACATTCCAACTTCAACATAAGCTTTACTCGACTCTTGCCTTTCCTTCTCAATTTTTTTGGGCCAAGGGATATATTTTTGCAAATTTACAAGTACTATTTTAATAAAAACATATTTCAAAATTTTGCATACTTTTTCATATGTTGTGCCATATTGATATGCTTTGAAAAAGTAGGACCAAAAGAAATTCCTTGAAAAAAATTTGAAACCCAAAAATTCACAACCCAATCTTATGATTTCAAGACATTGGACATTATATGAGGCTTGAACCTTCATCCTTGACATAGGTAATGATTTTTTTTTCTTAGGTCATATTTGTTCAACAAATTTGTCAAACTTCAAACTAAGGCCTATGATACAATTTTTATAATTTCAAACAAGTTACCAATCACTACCTAAAAAATTAATGACTGAAGCAAACACATCATATGCCCTATCAAACATCTAAAAAAAAAAACTAGCAATTGTAGAATGACATTTTGCCAATGCTAGAAAAACATAAAGTTGTTTAGTTTTCCTGACCAACTTTAGTAATTTTTTTGTAAAAACTAAGGAAATTAATTCTTGAACACAAATGCAAAACTAGATGTTTAAATTAAACACTTTTCACAAACTAGATTCGCAAACGTTAAAAAAAATCAAAAGGTCCATCATGTTTTCAAGGAATTTGTTTTTGCACATCATGTTTCTTGAAAGAATCTTTCACAACCATTTTTTGGGGAAAGAAATCCCCCATACACATTTTGTCTTTTTTGTTGGTAGCATTTTCTTTTTTCCTTACATTAAACTATTCACTTCTTCTTCAAACCTTTTTGAAACAATGGCATGGTTTGCATCAACATGTTTTTTCAAAGATGTTATTCCATTTGTTTTATAATATGAAATTAACCTTTTTAAACTTGTGTTCTTGGATTTGATGCATTGATTGGATCATTATAACACAATATGTAAGTGCATGTTTGATATGAAAATTTTGATTATCATTCACACATAAAAAATAACACAATTTTTTTTTGCTATGAGGTTTTTAGAATATTTTTTGAGCATGCAACTTTTTTAGATTTGTTTTCATTTTTAATTGTTTCAATTTGCACATTGAGATTATTTTTAGATTATTTTTCTATTTCTTCCATAATTATATCATTCATGAAAGTTTCATAGGTCACATTACCATTAATTCTATTTTCATTTTCAAAAGATTAATCCATTTGTAGTTTTCACAAAAACATTACCAAGAAATAGAGAAAATTAAACGACTTTTTAAAGGAAAAATATAAAAAATCATAAATATAAAAATTTAGCAATTACATGCATGCATGCATATATATATATATATATATAAAGGTCAAGATTGGGGCTTATGGTTTTTAAAATTACAAATAATGAATTATTTTCACTTTTCTCTCCTCTCATGTTGTCATGATGAGAGAAAAAAAATCTTGCACACAAACAAACAATTATATAAGTTTGCAAACTACCAAAAAAAATTAAAAAATAAAATAAAATGACACAAACATGCATAAAAAATAAACAAAACAAATAAAAAACAAAACGCAAAAACACATAAGAAAAACACAAAAACACATAAACATACACAAAATTTACAAACACATTAAAAAAAACATAAATATGTAAATACAACAAACAAACAAACAAACAAAAACTAAACTAATAAGAAAAAAAAAGAGAAAAAAGATAAAAGTTTAACAAAACATTTATTTGTTGTAGATGGTGGTGTAATGTCATTAGCAAGACATGTAGATAGGGGAGCATCATCTTGATAAATATTAAGACTTGTAACAAGAGGGAGAAGGGGGGATGTAGGTGGAGGTGCAATGTAGGTGGCAAGAAGAAAGGCCTTGTAAATAAAAATCATGGATGGAACCCATCCAACAAAAGTACAAAGCAAATGAAAACACAAGTAAACACAACCCAAAGAAAAAACAAGAGCAAACAATCAACAAAAATTAGATAAAGATTCTATGCAAAGAGGACTCATGGTTATCAAATGACCATCAACAATAACAAAAAAACTTGAAGGACAAAAGTGTTGTCATCTACCACAAGTTGATTAGTGACAAAGGTTCACTAGCTATGATGTGTGAAAGAGATGAGGAACCCCAATCAACAACCTACTAAATAATTGCTATGGCTTGTACACACTATAAGACTATGGACACGTATTGTCGATAATAAGAAACAAACAACCATCGAGGAAACTAAAAAAAACACTAATGACGCATGATACGTGGCAAAGTGCAAGGAGGAGAGAGGCAATTTAAGTGGCATGAAACAAGCTTGGGGGACATCAATGTAGGATTAGCAAAGGAGATAAGAGTTAGCAAAGATTGAAAATGCATGACACTAGTTGACAAAGGAAAAAAAATGATTTTAGAGTGATATAGACTAGCAACATGAAGGAATGTGTGACTAAGCGAAAAAAACAAAAGGGGAGCAAAGAGAAGAAAGAAAGAGAGAAAGAAAAGGAGGGAAAGAGGAAAAAAAGAGAGAAAAAATATGTAAAAAGGAAAAAAAGACTTGAGAACTAAAAAGTGAAGCATAAATTAAAAAAAACATAAGAATGTCACCAAATGCAAAAGCCAAATGCATTGCAATGCATTGTAAAATTTGAAAAATGAGTGAAGGAGATAGAGTTAGCTTGTGGGCCCTTTTTATTTTCAAGAAGAAAAAGCCAAGACCTAAGAGTACCATTGCACTTTAGAAGCAATGCTTTAAGAAAAAAAAAACCTTAAATCTTTGGATGTTGCTATTAACTACATAAACCCGTTAGACTTGGCCTCGAACTAAAGCTTAAGATCTTGACCTTGCTTGCACCTTTTCACCTCATTTTGGATATCAACAAATTTAAAGATATCGAAAGGTTTTCAATATCATAATTTGTTTTCACACAAGAGGCACTTGGGGTTAGGGTATTAAGTTGGCATAAACAAATTTGATACCTATTTTTTTTAATGCTTGATACCAAACTGATATTCAAATTAGGTTTTGATATCCACCCACCATTGATAAAAACTAAAAGATTGAGTTAATCCACCTTCGAGTTACATTTCCATGTCCTTTGCTCATCCACTATCCAACAATAAATAATTTGATCAAATGATGGCAAAAGGTTTCTAAGGTGAACATCATTATTTTTAAATGTTCAATCCACTATTAAAAAGCCCACACCCATGTGTAGAGAGAATTAAGGTGCAAGTGAAGATCATGTTTGAATAATTTTGCACTTATGCAACTATTTTTTGAGGTGAGGTGATTCACATTTGTGGGTGTGATGTGAATCTCTAAATCTAGCTACCAAGGGGGGGGGGGGGGGGGGGGGGGGGGGGGGGGAAGAAATTTTTATCTTATACAAGGTAAGATTGTAATTTTATCAAAGAACAATTT
>Ga0116227_10011083_pt1 | contig 15332 bp, 12 predicted proteins | sample S1TSphgellanicum_FD_89693 | JGI IMG/M metagenome (GOLD analysis project Ga0116227, IMG submission 89693) | Host-associated microbial communities from peat moss isolated from Minnesota, USA - S1T2_Fb - Sphagnum magellanicum MG | ecosystem: Host-associated > Plants > Peat moss > Unclassified... | reverse complement strand
TACATATTACAAAATTACAATTACAAACTACATTTCCAAAACCTCTTTATATACAACATTCCGCATGTATCCATGGGGACCCTGGCTGCTGAAAATCTTGATGTTTGCACTGCTTATGACCCGTGAGATAGCAACATAGAGAATGGGAATAGACTGGAGACAGCAAATATACCCAACGTTGTTCAACTTGTAAGTAAGTAGTAAGTTACTTATTTAGTAGGTATCAATCTGTTGAAAATTATTTCTTTGTTTTTTGTATGTTGATAAGTTCCAGTATCCAGACCCCTTCCCTGTTCATAATGGTTATGGTTTATGGTGCAGCCAATTTTCACATGCATCATAATAATACCTTTGGCATCCAGCATATTATTATTGGCAAAAAAAAATTTCTGGGCAATCTGATCATTGCAATTACCAATATATCTATTAAGTTTGTGTGCTAAAATGGCAATTGGCATCCATTGCCATTATTATTATGGCAAATGCAAGCCTTGAAATTGCCAATATCCAATAAAAGTGTGCTTAACAGTTGCTCGCTTTGGCATCCATTGAACAATAATAAAAAATTATGGCAATGAAAAAAGCATTGAAAATTTCCAATATTCTAAATAAAATTTAAAAAAAAAAAAAAAACCCCAACCCAACTCTTTCAATTTTTAAAAAAAAAACAGGATAAAAGAAAATAAATCAAAAAACCCCAAAATAAAAAATAAAATAAATATAAATATTTACAAAACTAATATATATTATTCTTCACCACATCGCATCTGTATTTCATTCTTTTTCCGCCCCATCAAAGTAAACAAACCATGACGGGATGGATGGATGACCGGATAGATGGATGAAATGATGTTTCATGACATCCTTTACTATATATAATTATTATTATTCTACAACAGACCTGGGGAGAGTTTCAAAAAATTGAAAAAATGATTTCCCTTGGGTTTCAAAGTGCCAATTCTCACAGAGTTATACTAGTCGATTTTCAAAGGCAGGTTTTAGACAACAAGTATCAAAAGTTCTGTTATTTAAATTTTTTATTTTTTATTTAATTTTTATAAATCATTATAAATCATTATAAAACCTTTAAAAACATGAAAATCAAATAAATTCTACGAACATTTTTATATGTTCAAAAGTTCATTTCATTCAAAAGAATCTTCAAATTCTTTTACTATTTCAAAATTAAAATCCTTTTCAATTAACTCCACCGAATTGAAAGGTGGTTTACAATCGATTTAAAAATCATTTGGTCAATTTTTGTTCACAAACATTAATCTTTTAAATTTTTTTGATTGTAAGCAACATTTCTTTAAGTTTGTAAGTAACTTTACTAAAGAAAAAATCATTTTAGTCTCAATTTGTGACCCAACAATCACTAAGATTTGGTAGGCCAAAAAACCAACAATAGGAAACATGGTTTCATGTTTTTCCCATCATTGATAAGAGCACTTGATTTCTTTGGAATCCAATTGATAATGTTTGAAAAACAACATTTCCTTGGTGACAAGTTTTGTTGTTAATTCAATTGTGTTAAGAGTTTGTTATAAAAAAAATCGGATCAAATTCTACATTTCTTGTTTGATTTGCACATTCAACTTTAAATTATGCCATTGGGTGTGAATAATGATAACATTTTAAAAATATAAGATATAATGGTCATCTATCATATTTTTCAACAATGCTAACCTTTTCTTTATGACCCATAAAAGAAAATACTAGACAAAGGCTTTTAAATCTAGGGTTTAACATTAAATATAACATGTTATGAGACTTTTTCTTTTCATAATTTCTTTTTAAAAAATGGAATGATTCCAAAACACCACAAATTTCCTTCTTGATATTGGTAGCAAACAAAGATAATTCAAGGGCAATCCTGGAATCATCATCAATCAAACTAACTTGGGCATGGGTTTGTAACTCTTTCCTTGCATTTCAAGCACATGGTAATAACATATTATAATGCATTTGACAATAACTAATGCTTACTAGATTAGTTCAAAACTCATGCACTCACGATAAAAAAATTAAATCCACAATTATTTTTAAAATGTGATAAATAAAAAGAAATGGCACCCTATCATTAATTTTGACAATATTCTATTGAAAATGTTAAAAGTTAGGACACTTGGCAAAACAACATTTACTCCCATTGTTCACCCAAAAAATCGCATCATAGTCGCAAACAACAATACATACATGGTTAGTCAAATGATAAAAGTGTATTTCATTGACTTATTCTTTCATCCAAAATTCCTTGTTGTTTGTAACCAATGTCACATGAGACTTGTCCAACATGACTATTAAGATTATAATTGCAAATGTTGCCTAGGAAATTAATTGCAAGGACTAGTTGTAAAATGGTCATTTTCTACTAATGCTACATGTTATAACAAAAGATAATAACATCCTTGAATTGCAACACTTATTGGAATATAATGATTTTATTAGCAAACTTACAACTAAAATTAAACAAATGTTATATATGTATTAAACAAACATAATTGAACGATAGAAAAATTAAATAACAAAAAAGAATAAAAGTAATTTGTAAAATATAGAATTTCATTTTATCTTCATTAGAATATTCAATTTTCTAGGGAAAATGTTTGAATTTAAACATGCCTTGTTCCATTCATGTCTGCCCTTCCCTAAATTTTTAAGCCAAGTTATACATTTTACAAATATGATGTGATAGAAATAAATCAAAGGTTTTTGCAAGCCTTTTCATTAGTTGTAGCATATTAACATGCCTTAGAAAAAACAAGTGCCTTGGATAGTTTCATTTAATAATTGATTTCAAGGTAGTTGTCATTGCAATTAAATTTGACCCTTCATTTTCACATATGCGATAATTTTTTTCTTAATCCATAAATTGATCATGTAATTATGTCATATTAGTGGCCTTGGCTTGACCAATAATTTCTATTGTTTCAAACAACCCAATAATCACATGTTTCAAGACTATGAATCAAATCCCACAAAGTTAGTCACAAAAACAAAAATATCATATGGCCCTTTGGACATCCATAAATCAAAACTTGTTGTAGATATAAATTTCCCAATTTTGGTAAAACATATACTTGTTTCATTTTCTCACCGATTTAGATAATATCTCATGAAAAAAAATAAAAATTAAAGGGAAGGTAATTTGAGGACATAGATGTAAAATTAGATGTTTGAACCAAACACTTCCATAAACTACAATGGCAATTGATTTTTCACAACTATAAGACCCAAGTCTTGTAAAAAGTCTTTCTATTGCTCATCATCCTTTTTAAAAAGATCTTTTATGGAAACAAATTTAAATATTGCACTTCCTAAAACTTGAGCACTTTGTTGATGGTGAAAATGAAATTGGTTTAAATGAATGGAATATGAAAGATGAAATTTCAATGAAAGCCTTTAGATAGAACAAAACATAGTAAAAGAAATAACAAATCTTAATGAAAAGAATGAAATGGAAAGGAACCTTCAAACATTGCATGCACAAAGGAAAATATGGAAAGGCCATAATAGGACTACAATTTGCTGAACTTTTTATTTTGTGGATGATGACAAGAAGTTGATCTTGGAAGTCTTCAAGTCATGACATGGTTGTTTTATTACGATAGTCATGTGCATGTTCTTAATCCTAACACAAAAGAAAGAAAAAGACTTATAACATATTATAGGACATATGGTATAACAATTCTGAAAAACATGTGGATAATGATCATGCAACAATTGTCAAAAAAATTAAAGAAGAAACAAATGTTCTAATAAGAAGACCATTTGAAAAACACCAAGTTTGAGTGAAGTTGCTATAACTTAAATATTGCACTTAAATATTACATTTCTTAAAGTTGAAACAAGAGAGTCGGAAAATGTGTGCAATTGAAGAAGAAATTGAAATTTTCACAACTACACATTTGCAAAGAAAAATGCAAGGGGAAATTACTAGTTTGGAAACCCAAATAGCACAAACATAACACAAGGAGGCATTAACGAACACCAATAGAACATGGTAAGGAGGCACTAATGAACACCAATAAAACACAATAAGGAGATGTCAACAAGCATAAATAGAACATAACAAGGAAATGTCAATGAACACCAACATAACAAAGAGGCAATGACGAACACCGACATAGCATAATAAGGAGGCATTGATGCACTGTTACAAAGCACAACAAGGAGGTGCCTATAAGCAACAATAGAACAAAACAAGGGGGCATTGACAAGCACCAACAAAACATAGTAAAGGAGTGTTGACGAACACCAATAAAACATAACAAAAGGGTGTAAACGAACACCACGTAGCACAACAAGGAAACAATTATGAACCATGAGCAACAAAAAAACAATGCAAAAAGGAAACAAAAGATTATAAGATTTAAGCATATCTTCAAAACACTAAACACCCATTTTATTTATAAGGAGAATGAAGAAAGAAAAAAAAAGGCTAAGGATGGTTCTATCACTACCAACTACCAAAGTAAACTAAATACTAACGCCTTGACCCTATTAGTTTTTAATACCTTGATAGGGTATCAAAAAAAATTTAAGGAAGGGTTTCAAACAAACAATTTTTAGCTAGTGAAAACCTTTAAATAGGTTTCAAAAAGGCCATCACTCTTAATGGTACCCTAAGGTATTCAAGGTGAAAATCAACTTGAAACCTTGGTCAATTTTTTTATTTATTTTTTAATACCCAACTAGCACTTGTTAAATTTAGCATAAAAACCTTAGGTGGGATAGTCCCCACTACAATTAAGGGGATCAAGTATTTAAGGACAAACTTTTTAAAGGCTTAAACTATCATGTTCAAGGTTGGTAAATGTAATGTAAACAACTTTGGGTCGAGTAGTCTCCAATCAAAGGGATTAGGACAAGGTTATAATCAAGTCCAATAATCTAGTCTTGCATTTTTAGAATTCCTCCCACCTTTGGTGAATTTTTGAATTTTTTGGAAATTTCACCAAACTCATGGTGAATTTTAATGTTTCTAACGAATTTGAATGATTGTAAATGAAAGGCAACTTCAAAACACGTATGTCAAATAATTAATTAATTATAATATTTCATATTGGATAATGGATTTTTTAATATTTCAAAAGATTTTTTTATTTTTCTTCACAAAAAATTGTTCTCAAAGAATTGCAAAAAATTTCTACAAACAACAAAATTAATGTCAAAGTTGCCAAGGTAGTTAGCAAAATATTTTTGAGATAAAATTGGAAAATCACATTAAAAGTTTTTTTTTTATGAATTAAAAAATTGGGGGAAAAAGACATTTTGAACATTACATGGCTTGGAGTGTTGTGAGGGTATTGGTTTCCAATGTTAAATTTGGGTTCTTGTGGTAGGGACTTGAGCTAGCACCTTTTTGTTGCAACTAACACAAGAATTTTGAAACTAGCCTTTTGTTACATTTGGAACTAAAATTGAAATTGTGAAAAGATAATGTTTGAACATATGTTTAAGTTCTTTAAGGAGACAAGTTGATTTATTTTTAAAAGCCCACACTATTTTTCCTTGGCCATTTGAATATTTTCTTGGCCAAGGTCAAAAGAGCCAATTTTTTATTCAACACTTGATTTTTTATTTTGAAAATTTTGACATATGAGGATTAAATACGATAAAATGATTAAATATTTCATAACTTTCCTATTATTATTTCACTCGGATTGATCACATTTTATGTTACTTTGTTGGACAAGGCATGGGTTCAATTGTGGCTGATTTATTACATTTTGATTAAAATTTCAAAATTTTTGACATAAAATACTTTTCTTTTTTTGAAAATTTTGATCAAATGAGAAATATAATTTGTGCCAAAATTGCCCAAGTACCATGGCACATACATGGTTTATGACCAATTGTAATAGCCTTTTTGCTATGCCATGGTGGGAATGTAATAATGTGGTTCAATTCTTGATTTCAAAAAGAACCTTCAATCTTGGTTATAAATTTTTATGTTTTTTATTAAACCTTCAATTTAGTCTTGAGATCGATTTTTTGAGTTTTAAAAATCTTTGGTTCCAATCATTTTCATAAAGATCTTAAAGCACAAATAAACAATTGATTTCAATGTGATAATATTAGTTTGTTCAATTAATACACAATATACAAAATACAAATTATGTACAATCAATCAAAGACAATAATGTGTTTAAAATCTAGACTAATGTTGTGCATGTATATATATTTACACATGCCATATTGGTCATGGTATGTTTAGTATTGAATGGAAAGGGTATGAATCCAATTTGGGTATGTAAATGAAGTGATCAAATTAGGTATGAATATGGTATTAAAACCTAAAATGTGAGAATGAGTATAAATCTCGTATCATCTTATTTTAAATTTTTTGATACCAATGGTGATCAACCTTGGTCCTGGTATGTTTTCATGATAGTTAGAAAAACTCTAAACCTTAAACAATGTTCCACAATGAACCAACAAAGACAAACAATGTTCCATAATGAACCAATAGAAACAAACAAAAAACAAGCATTGACACTAATTGCACATTGAACCATGCACAAACACATATAGACGATTAAAAGTTTTTAAGTTTGAAATGTTGTGAAATTTGAACACTACACAATTAAAGTTGATGTAAAGTGCAAAGTTAAAATTCAAAATGCAAATTACAAAGACAAGTTAAATCAAATCCATGTTTGTAAGGAATATAATGCAACAATTACAAATTATCCTTAAAGTAGCCAAATTGGTCCAATTCTCCTTATTGGGCTTAAAAAAAGTTTGTTTTGAAAATAAAAGAACTCCCCAACATCCTGCTTTGCAAAATGGCAACCAACTTGTGCATCTTCTAACCAATTCTTGCGTATCATGACCAAGGCATCCAAGTTTGTGAGCCTAAGTCTACGATGACCTAAATTAGTCAAGATTCCAAGTGTAAAAAATATCTTATCTGATTCAATCTACGAACCAAGAATTGTCAAGATCTATTTACTAAGAAAGGCCAAATTGGGATATAGTCTAACATGTTCCTTCCACCAAAGCAAAGGTGACCTTACATCATCACTCGAGTTTGTAGCAAACAACGAAAAAGAGACAACTTAGATAAAAGTTTTTCCTCCTATGCTTCTACACTTGAAATTGGATTATCAAAAACAAGATATGATGGGCCATCTACAACTAAAATACAAGTACTTGCAACATGAAGATTCAAGAAATGGCTACATTTCATAAGGAAGGGGATCAAGGGCTTATTGTCATATTTTGTTGCTAAAAGTTTTGCTTTGTCATGGCCAAAAAAATCAACATGACACATTTCAGCCTTTTGACCCTTGAGCCAACATTAGGGCCAACATATTGTGAACACATGTAGTTGTAACGTAATTTCAAAATGATAAAAAAAAGGCCAACACACCCATTGTTTCTACAACCATATGCCCACACAAAATTTCCAACGATGTTAGCAAGTGAGCCTGTTCACTTGAATAGGACAAAATCTTCAAAAATATTCTATGCCATGTCATGGAATATTCTTGTTATATTCATTTTCCATGTGGAAAACTTTAGGTGATGTGGTGAATATTCCATAACATGGCATAGAATATTTTGCCATGTCATGTGCATATTTGTTGGGTTCAACAATGGTTTATTGATTCTAAACATGTGGTTTGGTGAATAGAATTCTTGAGTGCAGCCTCATGTGAAGGTTTGAAGACAAAAAATATATAAAGATGCATTTCATCATCCTTGTTGCAACCAATCCAAATGTTTAAGGCTCTTGGGAAAAAATGTAAGATTTGTAGAATTGTTGAAATGGGTGAAAATTACATGGTTGAAAAATATTTGATGAAATTAAAATTTTAAAATCTTTAATTATTTGCCAAACATGTGTTGAAATGGCCAAGGTATTGTGATATTCACTAGTAGAAAACCCCCCTTTTGCAACTACATTTTCAACTATTGTTCGACTACAAACATAGTTGAAAACTACAAAAACAATTGCAAATTATTTTTTGCAACTGAGAATTTTTTTTTCTCAACTGCAAACTAGCAAAGTTGATAAGTACGAGTCAAGAGTGTCATTATAGTTGAAAGTTTTTGCCACATGTCAATACCATATCAATAGCCACTACTTACCATTTTAGTAGCAAAAATGTTCTACCAATATAATTGAAGGATGTTGTCAACTACCCTCACATGGTGGATGAATTTCATTTGCTAATTGGGCATGATGTTAGCATACATTTAGTTGTAATTTCGACTATGCTAGATGTATACAAGTTGGAGTGTTTGTCCAATAGTGAGGTGATACGTGGCACACTTGTAACCCTAAACCAATAGTCGACCCAAAGTAAAGGATTAGTTAGAAAGTCAACTATGTTGCAACTACAATGAGAAAATCATTTGGCCAATAGTGAATTAACATGGCAATTTCATATGTATAATGGATTAGTCAAAGTGTAGTAAAGATTGAGTTGCAAGGTCAACTATCAGAACTATGTTTGTGGAGCATTTAGGCTAATAGCGAGGCAACACATGGCATTTTTTTATTGTGCACCATTTTGCATAATATGATAGATTAAACGAATGGCCAGTAATGAAGTGACGCGTGGCACACTCACACCCTCATAACAAAAGTCAAACAATTATAAAAATTTAGTTGATAGGTCGATTGGATTTAATAATAATGCTAAGGCGCAAGGTGCATCAACAAAGTTGTGAAAGGAATCGAGCTTAAGTACAATGCCTAACTAATATAATGGGAGATATATGTAAGAAAAGAGGTCAAAATTAGTTGCAAGGAAGTTAACATGTCTATTTTCTTTTGTTATTATAGTTGATATTGAATTGACCAATGGACTACAATGCAGTTGGCATTAAGTTGAATCTTTATTGGAATAATTATAGTATACAAACCATGCAAGCTAAACAAATGAAATCTAATGAAATCACCAGTACATTTAGTCTATATTCTTATCTTCAAACCTCAATTAAAGGGAATTCAAGATGCAACATTCCACTGACTCCTACAATTAGTTGTAAATATGTAATTTCCTACTATAGTTCATTTAAAGCTAGAACCAAATGAGCCCACATACCAAGCATTGGAAGTGTGAAGTTGCAACAAAGTCTATTATATTCCAATAAGGGGGACAACTCCAAGGACAAATTATTCCATGCCCCTAATGATAAACTTCCATGAACAATGTTTTGTGACCATCACACAAAGGTATTAGGGGTTTTCACGATTCAAAAAGTTACATTCCCACTATTGGGAGCTAATGAATTTGTTTTGAACTTAGACATTGACATTGATGATGACAGTGTTAGGAAATATTTAAATCAATTGAAATTTTGAAATATAAAATGTTTTATGACAATTTAACATCCATATGTTACTTGATTATAACATGGTTGTAACTAGTTGTACATGGATTCAATGTTGATATTCTAGATGATAGTTGCCACTTGTTTTCATTGATGGCAATCCATTGGTTGAAGTCATTTGCATTCATCTGTTATCTCATTTATGCAATCCATTTTTTGTTTCATCCAACCCCTAACACATTTTATCATCCATTTGTTAGTCGATGGTGTCACTAACGATAGTTGAATACTAGACTAATGAAATTAACACACATGTGAAGTTGGGATATGCTTCTTACTATCCATCGAAAATGTCGGCTGTCCAACTAAAGAGATTTTGTTGATATTAAGAATATTTAGCGATTGTCCACCTAGTCGAAATTGTTTTTGACTATTTACCAATTATGTAAACAAGTGGACTTAAATGGGAATTGCCAATATATATTTTTTAATTAAAAAATCCTAGTTGTAATGTAGTTACAAACAACGTGCAATCGAAAACATTTTGGTTAAAGAAAGGTTGTTTTTTACTAGTGATTATACATAAAGAGACAATATACATGGAAACATGTAATGATTAACCAAAACGAAAAGAATATACATCTCATAAGAAAGATTGAAATAAAACATAGTGGAAAAAACTTTTAGGCTGTAATTGGAATCCAATCTTCCTATATAGTCTAAACAACTACTACAAGCTTCATGAATGAAAAAATCACAATTGATTTCATACATATTCAATTGTGATGTATTATCATTAGAGTCCAAAGGCTTTAGAATGCATCAACAAACATTGAACTCTATCCCAACTCAATGTGTAGTGATGAATGAACTCTTCCGTGAGCCCACATAACATAATCATTTGCAAAACATGATACACATGTTTACATTGCACATATGCCCCACGGCCCACCTAAAGAAGTTACCAACATTGTGATAAGGTAGACACATGAACATCTAAGGAAATTTCCAATAGTCATATCATATCATTTATCATTTGAAAGAATAATGAAATTTGTTTATACCTAGGTGGGGGGACATCAACAATGGGGAAAACAATGCACTAGAGAATAAGATGCCAACCTCCCAATTATTGGAGTGTTGTTATATTAATTTGAAAACAAAAGGTTGTGTCACCTTCTAATTGCCACCATGAGTTGTAGGCTAACAATTTGCATCATACGACCTCACAAGATTGTGGCAATTTTCAATAGGCACATGGGAAATGCTTAAACTAAAAGATTGGAAACCAAATAAACTTCGAATGTTATTTCTATGTAGGTGGTCAAAGGAAAACCATTATTCTTCTAGAGTTGTTACCTCATTTTGAATTAAGTAAATACCTTTTTGGATGGGACATATAGTTGCAATTATAGGCCTAACATCACAAAGTGGCGACCCTTTTGTATTAGTGCTATTTAAATACTTTCACAATACTTTTACAAGATGTCCAAGGTTTAGTGCTTTGTTCGTGTAAAATAGGCATTGAAACAATTTAGATTATATTGACTTGATTTTGGTATTGTTTAAATGATAAATGATGTAGCACTGTATTTGCATTGTATTTTTGTTGTTTGACATGTTGTATTCACATTATGTCCATATTGTAATGATATTGCATTGGTATTGTGATTGTATTGGATATGCACTTTTAATTGTAAATGATACAATGTTGTTACAATATGGTTACAAACTTTATTATTGTATTGATTCTATATTATATTCATGTTGTCTATATTTTGAATTTATGTTGTACTCATTTTTTTTCAACATCATATTTGCATTGCATGTGCATTGTTGAATGTAGGGGATGCAATGTTGGAACAACATAGTTACAAACTAGATATTCAATATTGACTCAATGTTTTATTCTTGTTGCTTATGTTATTGTATATATGTTATAATCATACTTTTCCAACATTGTGTTTGTATTACTTATGTGTTGTTGAAGGTAGGTGATGTAATGTTGCAACAACACAATTGCAAATTGGATATTCAATAGTGAATCAATGTTGTATTCATGTTTATTATGATGTTGTAAATGTGTTATAAGCACACCACAACAAAAGCATTTAAAAATTGCATATGCACCATTGGCTACAAGAGATATGATATTGCAACATGTTTACAAACTTTGTATTGGTATTGATTTAGTAAATGATAATCAACATTGGACAGTATTGATAAACAGTGCTACTAGAGAATGTTCCACTGACCCAATTCACAGGGCGCACCTAATATGGTCAAACAAAAATACAACTCCGGTTATGGAATTACAAAACTTCATGTAGACAACTTTCTGTACTTATAAGGTACCTCTATGATGGTTTAGAACATATTCCACCTTGGTTCAAACCTTAGTTGTAACTTGCTCAGCAAGCTACATGGTTCATGCACCAGCTACCATTTCATCCAAAAATGAAATTTGGGTTGATTCACAAAATTTCAACATTTGCGCAACACAATAAAAAGAACCAACTTATATTGCATTATTTCTGCAGCAAGCTCCAGATATCCAAGGAACATGTTAAAAAGCATGCTAATGAAGTTCCAAAACATCAATCCAATGACTACTTTGTCTACTTTGACAAATAACTCACCATGATCAAGACTTTTGTTCTGGATCTTGATATAATTGCCTATAATGAATGTGACATCATCCCAAGTATAGGATTTTTGATTTATCCAATACTGCCAGATCCACCAACTTTGCCAAGTTGCAAGCTACATCATTAATCAATCATTCAGCAACTATTCAGAATAAACCAATTAGCATGATACATAGAATATGTCACCTATTGGTTAGCTACTTTGACTAATTGTCAATAGGTGAAAGTATTGCATGTGAGTCATAAGGAGCACACCTTCCCAAGGGTTTAAGGAAGGAAAATGAATTGAATGCCAAACAACCACCATAAACTCAGTTTTTTTGCCCTTGTGATTTGCAATTCCAACTCCTTATTGATTTCAAGCTGATCATCCACTCTATGTAGTCAAAACACCAACATTAAGGTCGAGATTCATTGTACACTCTCCATGAAGTACAATGAATACATACTTCATACTCATGCTCAAATAGACAGCAAAAGAGTAAATGAAGATAATTTATGTGCTTCACCTACCACCACAGGTCATGACCTAGAACCCATGAAACCTTGTTCCGTGGAAGTGCTCGATTATTGTCCAAAATCAAGCATGTTCCTACAACAGGAAATTCCATTAATAATTAGTACATCACCAGCAAAAGATTCCTTGTTGAAGTATACAAAGCAGGACAAATGTCCCACCGCATACCCCATAGCTTTTTTGCTGCTAACCATAAGTTTTTATAAGAGTAATTTTGCTTGACTGAGGCAAAAATTAGGAATACCAAGTTGGAAGTTTCCTTGACGAACGCAAAGTTGGAGAGCATCATCAACAATTTTTTTCAAAGGCAAAAGTTTGTTGCCACGCTGCATTCATGAGCATGAAAGAATTACTTCTGACTGGCAATCCAGAATGCGACCTACTAATGACTCTGCACTATATCTTGCAAACACCACCTAGAAAAGTCAATTCACCAAAAAACATGTGTTAGTCTGTGTCTTAAATTTTTTCTCAAGGCAAGTTATTTCACAGGTTTTTTGAAAGTCCTTTGTATCAAAGCTTTTGAAATTCCAACCATGCTTTATCAAGATTGTTGTATCTGACAAAAACTCCTAGAACTTCATTTGCAATATGACACCATAAAAATTCAGAATCAAGGGGATTGTAAGAAATGCAAAGTGAGGGGCATACCGAGTGAATAGCCCCAATCCTAGCACATGCAAGCATTGCAATTGGAAGCTCTGGCACCATTGGCATGTAGATGCAGACTTTGTCACCTTTTTTCACTCCCCTTTATCGTAAATAGTTTGCCAACTACAAGTAAACATTATCTGACTTAACAAGTTTGAACCCATAAGATTTCCCTTTGATTCACCAAACACACAACTTTTAAGCTCACATGTTTTCTCAAATGTACTTGATTCTTTACATTGCAATCCCACATAAACAAACCAATTGCTAATCAACACTTTTCTAAATCTATCAAAGATTATTGCATTATAGTTTTCACCTGACAAGTCTACTTGAGCATATCCTGTAGGTGATGCATTTTTGACTACCAACATCATTTCCCTCCCACAATAATGCTATACAGTTGCCACGTCCTTCCAGGACATGTGAGTAGTGAGTTCAATTTGACACCTGACACTAAATTTACTCTCCACTGAAGGCCATAAAGATGTCAGAAATGTACTCACCAATGGCTAAGAAGCATCAACCCAATGGAACAAGCGCACTTCACTGTGATCCCCATAGCAGAACCATGTAAGCTACTTTTTCACTAGATTCCTGCCACTTATGTAGATTTAGATGCACGAATGAAACCAACCCAACATGTGAAACACTTTTGACCTTTCCATAATTCTCTAGCTTGTTGTCACAAATCAAGAGCTCTCTCACAAGATTCTTCTCAGAAGATTATTGCCTATGAAAAATTGCAACTATGATGCTGGATTTGGATGGAAACAATAAACCTAATTGCCACAATCATTAACATGAATTATTAACTCATGCTGAATTCACAAGATCCAGAAAAAGATGTTGCACCTAGAGACTTTTTGGAAAGTTGAGAGAAAAGTTTAAAATTGTTCCTCTGTTGTCATTCCTCTTGTGTCACAACACTCCAACAAAAATTCCATAGCCTAGTCCACAATATATAACACAAAGTTAATCTTACAATCTAAAACCACGTCAGAACACTAACAATAGGAAAGATATTCTCCACATCAAAAAATGATTTCCTTGAGCATGCTTGGCCTAGGTATGCTTTCCACAAACATTGATATTCAGCCTCATAGCTACAAACACTCAACGGCTAAGGAGTGGAATTGAATGCTCTGGTGGAAAGTGAAAGAAACACCATACTTCTTGATAGCCAATGTCGCGGGAAGCAAAGTTGGAGTTAGGTGCCACACCCATGTCTAGGAGCCATGATGCCTCCTTAAGTAGCCCCCCACTCTCTGTATCCACTCATAAGGAACATCCAAACTAGTTCAGGTTACAGACTAAAGACAAACTGCCATAGTACACACTCTCAAATGATGTAGTCAATGAATCAAGAGATACGAAGAAAAGAATATGGTGTTAAATGAGTCAAGATAACATATTGTAAAGAACAAGCAAGGGAACACCAAGCTTTGTCATAATTGTGTCTAGGAACCCTTCAAAAAGGAAGTTCATGTCAGCCCCAGGATAATCTACATTTTGAGGACATATGGTCAAGTATTCTTAACTAATGGACTCCAAATTGATGGGTGACTGCACCATTACACAGTGTTGGACATTGCATAATTGTTAGACATCTTATGAAATGTACAGGGCATAAGCTGATACACTAGGCCACAAACAGACTCATTGGGTTTATGAATTAGAAATCCATTGGTGGTATTCTGCACATTGAAAGTGACATTTTGTATCATCAAGGATTCAGGCCAGTTCAACAAAAGAATTCCACTATACCTGCCACCATTTGCTCACATCGAAAATCAATCCAATGATATAGCTCAGAGCAATGCTGATATAAGAAATGGCACTGGAGGTCATAGTCCCACTTTGTATCTCCATTCATTCCATCCTCACTATAATTGAAGGGCTTTGGAAATGTTGCACGAGGATGGCCTAACACCTACATGAACATCCAATATCCAATGTTTAGATGTTGCTTGCTTGGAAGCAAAAGTAATTTTGCACATTTAGAGGTGCCTGCAATTGATGTAGACAGAAAGTTGTAGGCTTTGTAGCATTAAGTTACCTTCACAATTTCCAAGGAGTGGCAAAGCTGATATGAATCATTTGTTGAAGATTATGATGTAGATGTTAGAAACATTAGAAATGGTGTGGTAGATATTAGAAACAATGTGGTAGTTAAGTGTTGCAAGTAATCAAAGACATAGGTAGATTTGAAATATGTAAGT
>Ga0116227_10011082_pt1 | contig 15334 bp, 9 predicted proteins | sample S1TSphgellanicum_FD_89693 | JGI IMG/M metagenome (GOLD analysis project Ga0116227, IMG submission 89693) | Host-associated microbial communities from peat moss isolated from Minnesota, USA - S1T2_Fb - Sphagnum magellanicum MG | ecosystem: Host-associated > Plants > Peat moss > Unclassified... | reverse complement strand
TCGCCGCGATGGGCTGGATCACGCCGACCGCGCCGCGCAGGTCCAGATTGTACCAGTCAACCGAGATGTTCAGCCCCGGAATGAAGGTCGGCGTCAGCACCGCGCCCAGCGTCTTGGTGTAGCCGGTTTCGGGCTTCAGCGCGGGGTTGCCGCCGTAATAGTAATTGCCCGTCAGATAGGTGGGCGAGAAGCTGTTGGTCGAGCCGACAGCCGGCGCGCCAAAGCGGGCGCATTGCGCGGCATTGCCGGTGCCCAGCACGCAAGGATCGCCGCCGTAACGCGGGGTGAGGCGCGCCACGGTGATGAGGTTGTTGAAGGGCAGCGAGGACATGCCCGCGGCAAACTCGCCAAAGTTGGGCGTGCGCAGCACGCTCTGATAGGTGCCGCGGAAGCGCAGATTGCGGTCCACCTGCCAGTTGGCCTCGGCCTTCCAGGTGCCGTGATTGCCGAAGAGGTTGTAGGAGGAATAGCGATAGGCCCCGCCCACATCCAGCTTGCGGATAAAGGGCGTGTCATGGATCAGCGGGATCAGCACCTCGCCATAGAGTTCCTTGACGTCGAACTCGCCATTGTAGGCAGCCTGCACGCCCTCGCGATAGGTGTTGCCCGTCAGCAGCGGCGCATCCTGACCGATCGAGGCGGTCTCACGGCGATACTCCACGCCGACCGCGAAACCGATCGGGCCAGCAGGCAGCGAGAAGACATCGGCCAGCGAACCGCTGATCGTGCCCGCCGTGACGAACTGGTCGCGGGTGCGGCGGAAACCGTTGATCGAGCTGCCCAGCGCACCGGCCAGACCCGAGGAATTCGGCCCGAAGATGTTCACCGTGTTGACGATGGAAGCGAAATTGTTCGCGCCGCTGGCGTTGGTGACCAGACCATCGCCGGTAATCTCGGTGTTCTCGCTCGAACGACCATACTGGGCGTAGACGTTCCACTTGATATGCGGCGTCAGCGGGCCCCGGAAGCCGCCCTGCACCTGCAGCGTGTTGCGCTCGGTGTCGTAATTGACCAGCCCCAGCTCGGCCAGCGAGCGCGAGACATTGACCTGCGCCGTGCCGTTCACAAAGGTGAGCTGGTTGCGGATGGCGTCGGTCAGGAAGGGGTTGCTGGCGCTGATCCCCACCGTCTGGCTGACAGCGGCAGGCGCGGCGCCCGGCGTGCCGGTTTCCTGGCTGCGCATATGGGTGAACATGGCGCGGCCATAGAATTCGACCTGCGGCGTGATCTCATATTTGAACAAAGCGGCGGCGTTGATCCGCTTGAGCGGCGAGGTCAGCGGGTACGAACCGGAAATGTTCGAGGTGGCCGAGGGATTGGTGGTGAAAGCCCCGGCATCGGTGAAGCCGAACTTGCGCCCGCTCGCCACATCGGTGAAGACGCCGCCCACGCTGGGGATGGTCTGGCCGGGCGTGTTGGCCCAGTCGCGCTGACCGGCGCGCACGCCGTCACGCTGGGTGTAATCCACCGCCAGCACCAGATGGCCACGGTCGCCCAGCTTGGAACCCCAGGTCAGCGAGCCGCCGTAATTGGCCCCGCCACCGCGCGTCGCCAGACGGCCCGTGGTGCTGGCCTGAATGCCCTTGAACTCATCGTTGAGGATGAAGTTGACCACACCGGCCACGGCGTCGGCGCCGTAAACCGCCGCCGCGCCGCCCGTCAGCACATCGACCCGCTTGATGAGCGAGGCGGGCAGCGCATTGGCGTCAACCGAGTTGCGGAAGCCGAAAGGCGCGGCGCGCGTGCCGTCGATCAGCACGAGGGTACGGCTCTGGCCGAAGTTGCGCAGTTCCAGCACATTGGCGCCGAAGGCATCGCTGCCCTGCGAACCCTGACGGACGCCGCCCGAAAGCTGGGGCAGCTTGGTCGAGAAATCCTCGATGGTCATCGCCGACTGCAGCTTGATCTGCTCCTGATTGGTGGAGGAGATCGGGCTGCTGGCGGTCAGGCCCGGCACGGCGATGCGCGTGCCGGTGACGATGATTTCACCCTGCGGCGCCTCAGCGGCAGGCGCGGGCGCAGCGGCATCCTGAGCATGGGCAGCAACCGCCCCCTGCGCCAGAGCGATAGCCAGTGCCGCCGTGGCAATGGCGCGACGATCCAATGTAGCCATAGTTTTATGCCCTCTTTTTTGTTCCCTGGGCCGGTTCATCCGCGAATGCCCCGCCCTTCTCTCCACGGCGGGGTCATCGGTGATGACCGGATCTCCCGCCTGATATGCATTGCTGTGACAAAAAGCAAATAGTGGTATTCGACTGGTAGTGTGAATCTAAACCATGGCCGCCGCGCAGGCCGGGCGCCACAGCCGCCCGCCGGTCAGCGGCGCCGCAACGCCGGTGGTGCCGGGGAAGGTCAGCGGAAGCCCGCGCAGACTGCGCGCGGCCAGAAAGCCCATCGCCTCAGCCTCGACGAAATCGCTGCGCAGGCCCACGGAATCGGCGGCGCGGCAATCGCCCAGCTTTTCACGCAAGCCCTGCATCAGCACCGGATTGTGGCAGCCGCCACCGCAGACCACCCATGTCGCGGGCGCCTCAGGCAAGCCCTTTACCGCCAGCGCCACCGAGTCCACGGTGAAGGCGGTCAGCGTCGCCACGGCATCCTCAAGCGTATAATCCCACGCCCAATCGAGCGAAAAATCATAGCGATCGAGCGACTTGGCGCCCTGAGCGCGGAAATGCTCATGCGAGAGCAGATCGGCCAGAACCTGTTGGTCCACCTGCCCCGCCGCTGCCAGCCGCCCGCCATCGTCGTAACGCCCGGCGCCGCGCTGCTGCACCACCAGATCGATCAGACCATTGGCCGGGCCGGTGTCGAAAGCGACCAACTCGCCATCCGCACCAACCCATGTTAGATTGGCCACACCGCCCAGATTGAGGAAACCCACCGGGCCCGAAAGCCCCAGAAACCGCGTCAAAGCCGCGTGATAGGCGGGCACGATCGGCGCCCCCTCACCCCCGGCGCGCAGATCGTCCTGACGCATCGCCGCGACCACCGGCACATCCAGCGCATCGGCCAGAGCCTGCGGATCGCCGATCTGCACCGAAAGCTGGCGACGCGGGCGATGCAGCAGGGTCTGGCCGTGAAAACCCACTAGATCTGGCTTGCGACCCGCCCGAGCGATCAGCTCAAGCCCGGCGCGCTCATGCGCCGCATCGATCACGGCGGCGGCCTCCGCAAAGCTGGCGGGCTGCGGGCCACAACCATCCCAATCCAGCGCATCCTGCGTGGCCGAGACCACCACCGCGCGCTCGGCATCGGTGAAGGGCACCAGCAAGGCCGGGCCGAAACCCTCGATCGACTCGCCGTCGGTTTCGATCATCGCGACATCGACGCCATCCAGCGACGTTCCGCTCATATACCCCATGACCAGCATCGGCTATTGTCCTCTCATCTGGACTCATGGCTATCATCGCCACGCGCCACATGCAAACCAGTTTAATGCCACTTGCGAAAATTGACAGAACCGGTATGGTCAAATCCATGATTTCCATCGCCCCCACCGTCGCCACAAAAATGGCATCGGAGGCCCGTGAGGCCCCCGCGCTGTGCCTCACCCAACTCCGCCTCAACGCGGATCTGATGCGGGAGGCCGGGCAGCGCCTGCGCGACCTTGCCCCGCCCTTTGCCGCCACGCTGGCGCGGGGCAGCTCCGATCAGGCCGCCGGTTTTGCCAAATTCCTGCTGGAAACGCGCGTCGGCCTGCCGGTCGTCAGCCATGCGCCCTCGATCGGCTCGCTCTATCACGCGACATCGAAGAGCTTTCATGCGGTGCCGCTGATCGCCATCTCGCAATCGGGCCGCAGCCCGGACCTGCTGGCCGCCGCTCAGGATGCCAAGCTGCGCGGCGCGGTGGTGGTCGCGGTGGTCAACGATGCCGCCTCGCCGCTGGCCGATCTGGCCGATATCGTCATCCCGGTGCATGCGGGCACGGAAACCAGCGTCGCGGCAACCAAGAGCTTCGTCTGCACCCTCTTCGCCCTCGCCCATCTGGCCGCCGAATGGAGCGGTGACGCAGACCTTCTGAATGCCCTCACCCATGCCGGGCCGGTGCTGGAACAGGCCGCTCAGGCCGACTGGTCCGCCGCCGTGCCGCTGCTGCTCGCCGCCGAGGAGATGCTGGTGCTGGGGCGCGGCCCCACCCTGACCATCGCCGGGGAAGCCGCGCTGAAACTCAAGGAAACCAGCAGCCTGCATGCCGAGGCCTTCAGCAGCGCCGAGGTCGCCCATGGCCCGATGACGCTGGTGGGCGCGGGCGACCCCGTGCTGGCCTTCGCCCCGCTCGATGAAGCGCGCGAGGGGCTCAAGGACCGTCTGGCCGATTTCGCGGCGCGCGGCGCGCGGGTGATCGCCGTGGGCGCGCCCGAGGACACGGCCTCGGCCGAGCTGGTGCTGCCCTTTGCCGCCGATTCCCACCCGATCATCGGCGCCATCGCCCAAATCCAGAGCTTCTATGGTCTGGCCAATGGTCTGGCCCTGGCGCGCGGCTGCAACCCCGACAATCCGCCCCATCTCAACAAGGTGACGCGCACCTTATGACCAGCATGATCGCTCTGACAGGCGCGCGCATCGTGCTGCCGCATGGTCTGGTGCAGGATCAGGCCCTGCTGATCGCGGGCAAGCGGATCATCGGCCTCACCGCGCCCGACAAGGTGCCCGACAGCTATCAGCACGTCGATCTGGGCGGCGGCACGCTGCTGCCCGGCTTTATCGACACGCAGGTCAATGGCGGCGGCGATGTGCTGTTCAACGACCAGACCAGCGTCGAGGGCATCCGCGCCATCGCGCAGGCCCATCGCCAGTTCGGCACCACCGGCCTGCTGCCCACGCTGATCAGCGACCATCCGCAGGTCGTCGATGCCGCCATCGCGGCGGGCGAGGACGCGCTGGAACAGGGCGTGCCCGGCGTGCTGGGCGTGCATATCGAGGGGCCGCATCTCAATCCCGCCAAAAAGGGCATCCATGACCAGACGCGCTTCGCCGCCATCGACGCGGAGGTGATCGAGCGGCTGGGCACGCCCACGCTGGGCCGCCGCATCGTCACGCTGGCGCCCGAGCTGGCCCCCAAGGGCGCGATTGCCGCGCTGACGCTGGCGGGCGTGCTGGTCTGCGCCGGGCACAGCATGGCCGATTACGCCCAGACCCGCGCCGCCCTGGCCGAGGGTCTGGCCGGTTTCACCCATCTCTTCAACGCCATGACCCAGTTCGGCAGCCGCGAACCCGGCATGGTCGGCGCGGCGCTGGAGGACCGGGGCACCCATGTCGGGCTGATCGTCGACGGGCTGCATGTCCACCCCGCCGCCCTGCGCGTGGCGCTGATGGCGCGCGGCACCGAAGGCGCGATGCTGGTGACCGATGCCATGCCGCCGGTGGGCGGTCAGGGTCTGGATTTCACGCTGATGGGCACGAAGATCACCGTGACCGACGGCGACTGCCGGGGCCCGGACGGCACGCTGGCCGGATCGGGGCTGAGCATGATCGCGGCCTTCAACAACACCATCACCATGCTGGGGCAGGATCTGGTGACGGCCTCGCGCATGGCCAGCGGCAATCCCGCGCGCTTCCTGCGGCTGGAGCATGAGACCGGCAGCATCACGCCGGGCCTGCGCGCCGATCTGGTGCATCTGGATGAGGCCCGCAATGTCACCGCGACATGGATCGCGGGGCAGCGCGAGGATCACGCATGATGCCTGATCTGGGACTCGTGGATGCGCGTTTCGGCCGCATCTGGAGCGAGGAGGAACGCAGCTATGTGGTCGCCACGCTGGCGGCGGCGGGCTACACTTTCTACCACTATGGCCCCAAGGCCGACCGGGCGCTGCGCCGCGACTGGCGCCAGTCCCACAGTGCCGAACAGACCGCGATGCTGCAGCGCCTGTCGGCGCAGGTGCGCGCCACCGGCATGCGCTTCGGCATCGCGCTGACGCCTGTTGGCTCGACGCATCCCTTCGACGATCTGGCCCGCGCCGATCTGGCCCGGCGGGTGGCCGATCTCGACACCATCGGCGTGGATGATCTGGCGATCTTCTTCGATGATCTGCGCGGCGATATGCCCGAGCTTGCCGCGCGTCAGGCCGAGGTCGTGAACTTCTGCGCCGGCCTGACCAAGGCCACAAGCGTCTACACCTGCCCCACCTATTACGCCGACGACCGTATCCTCGATGTCGTCTTCGGGGAGCGCCCTGCCGACTATCTGGCCGATCTGGGCCGCCTGCTCGCACCCCACGTGCAGGTCTACTGGACCGGCGAGGAGGTCTGCTCTCGCGCCATCGGTCCCGCGCATCTGGCCCGCGTGGCGCGCGAACTGGGCCGCAAGGTCTGCCTGTGGGACAATTATCCGGTCAATGACGGAGGGCGCATGTCGCGCTTCCTGCATCTGCGCGCGCTGACCGGGCGCGATCCGGCCAATGCCGCCCATATCAGCGGCCATGCGCTCAATCCGGCGGTGCAGGCGCATCTTTCCTGCATCCCCGCGCTGACCTTGCCGATGCTCTACCGGCAGGGCGCGAATTACGCCTATGGCGCCGCGTTCAACGATGCGGCGCGGCATCTGCTGGGCGATGATTTCGCGGCCCTTCTTCAGGAAGACATACTGCTGTTTCAGGATATCGGGCATGAACGGCTCGGCGCGCGTGCACAGCGGCTACGGGATCGCTATGCGGGCATCGACCACCCCGGCGCGCGCGACATTCTGCGCTGGCTGGACGGCGATGACATCATGAGTGACGAGGAAGTCCAGACGCAATGACCGACAGCGAAACGCAACTGCTCGCCGCGCTGCGTCAGGCCGTGGGCGCGTCCCATGTGCTGACCTCGGCGCGGGCGACGGCGCGCTATCGCAAGGGTTATCGCACCGGATCGGGCCCGGCCATCGCCGTGGTGCGCCCGGGCAGTCTGGTCGAGCTGTGGCGCGTGGCACAGGCCTGTGTTGCCGCCGATGTCTCGATCATCATGCAGGCCTCGAACACCGGCCTGACCGGCGGATCGACGCCCGATGGCACGGATTATCCCGGCGGGCTGGTCATCATCAGCACCACGCGGCTCTCGGCGCTGCGGGTGATCCGCGAGGGCGCGCAGGTGCTCTGCCTCCCCGGCACCACGCTGCACGGGCTGGAGGCGGCGCTGCGCCCCTATGGGCGAGAGCCGCATTCGGTGATCGGTTCCTCATGCCTTGGCGCCTCGGTGGTGGGGGGCGTGTGCAACAATTCGGGCGGATCGCTGGTGCGGCGCGGGCCTGCTTACACGCAGATGGCGCTCTATGGGCAGGTGATGCCGGACGGCAGCCTGCGCCTCGTCAACCATCTGGGGATCGCGCTGGGGGACGATGCTGAAACCATCCTCTCGCGGCTCGACCAAGGCCAGTTCTCCGACGCCGATATCGCGCCCGCAGACGACCGCTGGGCGCATGACCACAGCTATGTCAGCCATGTCCGCGACATCGAGAGCGACACCCCCGCCCGCTTCAACGCCGACCCGCGCTGCCTGTTCGAGGCAGCGGGCAGCGCCGGCAAGCTGATCGTCTTTGCCGTGCGGCTCGACACGTTTGCGCAGGAAAAGGACACCGCCACCTTCTACCTCGGCACCAACACCCCCGAGGTGCTGACCGAGCTGCGCCGCACCATGCTGCGGGACTTCCCCGCGCCGCCCATCGCGGGCGAATATATGCATGCCACCGCCTTCGACATTGCCGACCTCTATGGCCGCGACACGTTCGTCGCCATCGAGAGGCTCGGCACCGACCGCCTGCCCGCGCTCTTCGCGGCCAAGGCGCGGGTCGATGCGGTGCTGGGCGCCGGGCGCAGCGACCGGCTGATGCAATGGGCCAGCCGTTTCCTGCCCGACCATCTGCCCCCGCGCATGCGGGCCTACCGCGCGCGTTTCGCGCATCACCTGATCCTGAAGGTCTCGCACGAGCAGATCGCGGCAACGCGCGCCCTGCTCGCCCGCCTGCTGCCCGGCGGCGGGAACGGCGAATATTTCGAATGCGATGCGCAGGAAGCCGCCAAGGCCTTCCTCCACCGCTTCGTGGCCGCAGGGGCCGCCGTGCGTTATCGCGCCGTGCATGCCAGTGAGGTTGAGGATATCGTCGCCCTCGACATCGCCCTGCCGCGCAACAACCGCGACTGGGTCGAACACCTGCCCGACACCCTCGAAGCGCAGACCATCCACAAGCTCTATTACGGCCATTTCTTCTGCCAGGTCTTCCATCAGGACTATATCGTGAGGAAGGGCACCGACCCGCTGGCCTATGAGCATGCGCTCTGGGCCCTGCTCGACGAGCGCGGCGCGCAATATCCCGCCGAGCACAATGTCGGCCATCTCTATGTCGCGCGGCCCTCGCTTTCGCAGTTCTACCGCAGCATCGATCCGCGCAACCAGCTCAACCCCGGCATCGGCCACACCCCCCGCACCCGCGACTGGGCCGAAACCGCCAACCATGGAGCCCCCCACCCATGACCTATTATCTGGGCATCGACGCGGGCGGCAGCAATTGCCGCGCGCGCCTCATCGACGCCGAAGGCACCATCATCGGCGAGGGCCGCTCGGGCGCCGCCAATGCGCGCATCGGCATCGAGGCGCTGTATGAAACGCTGAAGGACACCGTTGATCAGGCCGTCGCGCAAGCCGGGCTGACGCCGGAGCAACGCGCGCAGATCAAGGCGGGCATGGGCATCGCGGGCATCACCCGCCCCGGCGTGCGTCAGGCGCTCGAAGGGCTCGACTTCGGCTTTGCCTCCACCGCCTATGCCACCGATGCGCTGATCGCCAATCTGGGCGCGCATGGCGGGCATGACGGGGCGATCCTCATCATCGGCACCGGCAGCGCGGCGCAGCTGCGCGTCGAGGGGCGTGATTTCACCATCGGCGGCTATGGCTTCCCCATCTCCGACGAAGGCAGCGGCGCGGCATTGGGGCTTTCAGCCATGCGCCATGCGCTGCGCGCGCTGGATGGACGCACGCGCCAGACCCCGCTCAGCACCGCGGTCACCGCGCGCTTCAACCATGACACCGCCCAGGCCGTGGCCTGGATGGATCAGGCCACCCCGCGCGACTATGGCACCTTCGCCCCGCTGGTGATGGATTATGCCGAGGCGAATGACACCATCGCCCGCTCCATCGTCGAGGATGCCGCCGCCCATATCGAGCGCTTTATCGAGACCATTTTCGAGCGCGGCGCGGCGCGCTGCGCGCTGGTCGGGGGCCTTGCCCCGCGCATGTCGCCCTGGCTGCGCTCGCGCACGGTGCAGCATCTGTGTGAACCTTTGGGAGATTCGCTGGAAGGTGCTATCAGCCTGGCAGGACGGCCAAAGACTCACATCCCTGGCTGAACTCAAGGTGACTGGTCGCATGCAGCGGCGCATGCATCGCTGATACAGACTGATACAGCCATTGGTTCATTTTCGGGTCATCAAGTCACCGGAACCAGAGATGTTCCCTGATAACCGAGAGTATGCATGGCCCTGTCCGATCTGTTTTCCTTCACCTCTTCCGATCTGGCGATCGATCTGGGCACGGCCAATACGGTGGTCTATGTCCGCAACCGCGGCGTGGTGCTGGCCGAGCCTTCGGTGGTGGCACTGCAGACCATCAATGGCATCAGCACCGTGCTGGCGGTGGGTGCGGATGCCAAGCTGATGATGGGCAAGACCCCCGACCATATCCGCACCGTGCGCCCGCTGCGCAGCGGCGTGATCTCCGACCTCGACGTGGCCGAACAGATGATCGCCCATTTCGTCCGCAAGGCGCTGGGCCATGGCGGCGGGCCGGGGCAGGATGTGGCCCGGCGCATGCGCGGGCGCCCCGAGATCGTGGTCTGCGTGCCCTCCGGCTCGACGCGGGTGGAGCGGCGCGCGATCCGTGACGCGGCCTCCAACGCGGGGGCCAGCAAGGTCTGGCTGATCGACGAGCCGATGGCCGCCGCGATCGGCGCCGAATTGCCCGTCACCCATCCGGTGGGCTCGATGGTGGTGGACATCGGCGGCGGCACCACCGAGGTCGGGGTGATCGCCACCGGGGGCCTGAGTCTGTCGATGTCGGTGCGTGTGGGCGGCGACCGGATGGACGAGGCCATCAGCTCCTATGTGCGGCGCAATCACAATCTGCTGATCGGCGAGGCCACGGCGGAGCGGGTGAAGTTGCAACTGGGCGCCGCGCGGATCGGCGAAAACGGGCCGGAAGCCCCCGCCGTGATCAAGGGCCGCGATCTGGCCAAGGGCGTCCCCCGCGAAATGACCATCACGCAGGAAGAGATCGTCGAGGCGCTGGCCGAACCCGTCGGCCAGATCGTCGAGGCGGTGCGCGCCGCGCTGGAGCAGACCCCGCCCGAAATCGCGGCGGACATCATCGATGGCGGCATCGTGATGACCGGCGGCGGATCGCTGCTGGCCAATCTGGACGTGCTGCTGGCGCAGGAGACCGGCCTGCCGGTGACGGTGGCGGACAATCCGCTCAATTGCGTGGCGATGGGCGCCGGGCGCGTGCTGGAGGATGATATCTATCGCGGGGTGCTGCACGCCACCTGACTTCGGTCCGGCCAAAGGTTAACCGGGCCAGACCCTAACCGGGACTTCCGCCATCGGTCTCGAAGGTCACTTCGAAGCGGCCCTTGGCGGTGGCGCCTTCGCAGACGATGGAGATCGGATCGCCGGAAAAGGCGTCGCCATAGACGCATTTTCCGGTCGCCTTGAGCGGCTGCTCCCTGCCGCTGCCACCCTTGCCGAGCGCGCCCTTCTGGAACTGCCGGAAGATGACCGTATCGATCGGCTGCACATTGCCCAGATTGCCCAGAGGGCTTTTGCGCTTGCCGTCGCCCGTGAACTCCAGCGTGAAGGATTGCTCGACGGAAAAGGTGAAGCCCACGCGCCCATTGGGATAGGTGGTGCCCAAAGCCTGCCCGTTGCAGGGATCATCGATCAGATGCCCGGCCACCGCCAGATGGCTGCATTGCCCGGTCAGAGCGGCAACCTGCTTGGTGCCGGTCGTTGACGGCGGCGCGGCGCTGGCGGCCGTGCCGGTCACCAGCAGGGAGAGAAGCGCGGTCGCACAGATTTTGGACATGGTTTTCAACCTCTCCGGCGGGCCTCCCTCCCCATAACGGATCGCCGCTGCCGCTGTTCCCTGCCGGAGAGCGGCCTCAGTAGATGTCGCGCTTGTAGCGGCCTTCCTCCATCATCGCCTCGACGGCCTCATCGCCCAGCGCCGCGCGCAGGGCAGCGTCCACCGCCGGGGCCATGCCCTTGAGGCTGCCGCAGACATAGATCGATGCGCCGCGCGCCACCCATGCACGCAGCTCTTCCGCATGGTCGGCCAGCAAGGCCTGCACATAGCGGCCATCGCCCGCATCGCGCGACCATGTGCGGTCGAGGCGGGTCAGGCTGCCCGCCGCGACATCGGCCAGCAGTTCGTCTTCATGGAAGGCGTCAAGGGCGGCATTGCGCTCACCCAGCATCAGCCAGCTATCCGTGATGCCGTGAGCGGCGCGATGGCGCAGATGCGCGCGCAGACCCGCCAGACCAGTGCCATTGCCGATCAGCACCATCGGCGCGGGCTCGGCAGGGGCGCGGAAGTTGACATTGGCATGCAGGCGCATGGCGATCTCGCTGCCGACTTCGGCAAAAGCCGTCAGCCAGCCCGAACCAAGGCCCAGCTTCCCCTGCCCGTCGCTGGCCTGACGCACCAGCAGATGCACGCTGCCATCAGCGGGGATCGAGGCGATGGAATATTCACGATGCGGCAGCGGGCGCAGCGCTTTCACAGCGGCCTGCGGATCGCGGACCGAAGCAGCCTCGGGCAGGATGCTGCCCGCCAGATGTTCGGCCAGCGCGCGGCCCTCCACCAGAGCCGCGCCATCCAGCCCGGCCTGCGCCAGCCATGCGCTGACCACAGCGGGATCATGGCGGGGCTGCACTTCGGCGATATCGCCCGCTTCCCAGTCACGCGCCGCATCGCCGAGCGGCTCCAGCACGAGATGGTAAGCCGGGCCGCCCGCGCTGCCCGGATTGAGCAGGCGCCGCTCGGCCAGACGCCAGCGGTCATAGGTGGCGGGCTGCCAGTCGGGCAATTCGCCATGCGCGCCGATCGAGGCGATCTGCTGCTGCCACTGGCGCTGGGCGTCGGGATCGTCGCCATCGACCTCGATCATGTCGAACAGACGGCGCGCGCCGCCCTGATGCAGCCAGTGATCGACCTGATGGCCAAAGGCGCAGAAATCGGGATATTCGCGGTCACCCAGCGCCAGCACGGCATAGTCCAGCTCGCCCAGCGCGGCGGGCGCGGCCATCGCCTTGCGGGCAAAGCTGCGCGCATGGTCGGGCGCCTCGCCCTCGCCATAGGTGCTGACGACCAGCAGGGCGCGCCGCGCCGCCGCCAGCATCGCCTCGTCAAGCTGCGGCAGGGCCACCAGCCGGGCATCATCGAAAGCCGCCGCCGTCTGGCGCGCCAGGCGCTCGGCCCCGCCGGTCTGGCTGGCATAGACGACCAGCGTCTCGCCGCTGCCGCCATCGGCGACCAGCGCGGGGGTTTCCACCGCCTTCAGCTCGCGCTTTTTCCGCCGCCGCGCAAAATACAGCAGCAGGCCGGTGACGAAGAACAGCGGCATGGTCACGCTGGTGATCAGCATGATGATCCGCCCGATCAGCCCGAAAAACGCCCCGCGATGCAGCTCATAGACGCTGGTGGTGATGACCACACCCAGCTTGCGTTTGGCATAGAGGTCCGCCTTCACCACCTCGCCAGTTTCGGCATCGATGCGGTAATTGTCGGTCATGCGGTCATGCCGCGCGCCCGGCACCAGAGTGCGGAAATCGACCGGCTTGTCGCCCTTGGGGATGGTGATGCGCACGCTGTCGAACTTGCCGCCGGTGGTCTGCTGGAAGCTCGCCCATGCCGGGGCCAGAGCGGGACGGTCGCCCTTCTTCTCATCCTTTTCGCCGCGTTCCTGCTCCGCGACCTTGCCGGTCAGCGCATAGACCACGCTCTGGTGATACCAGTCATAGGACCACCACAGGCCCGTCAGCGCGCTGAGCAGATAGAACACCAGCACCCAGCCGCCGATCACCGCATGCAGCGCGCGATAGAGGTTGCGCCCGCTCTTGCGCAGATCGAGCACGAACCATGAGCGCCAGTCGAGCGGCTTGCGCGGCCAGCGCAGATACAGCCCCGACAGCGCGAAATAGATCAGCGAGAGCGCGGCAATGCCGGTGATGGTGCGCCCGATGCCATTGCCGTCGCCCGGCAGCGCCATCCAGCGGTGCAGGCGGCGCAGGAAGCGGAAGGTCTCCTCGCCCTTGGCATGGCCCAGCAGCTTGCCGTTATAGGGATCGATGTAGAGGCTGTCGCCGCGCCCCTTCTTGCCCGGCGCCGGATCGAAAAAGACCTGCGCCGCCTTGCCCGGATCGGACGACAGATTGAGCCCGCTGACCCCCAGCCCGCCGCGCTGCGCCGAGGCCGTGGCCACCAGCGCATCGGGCGCCAGCGCCGGTGTGCCGGGGTTGGCCACCGTCACCACGCCGGGGCTGAGCGCGGCCATGATCTCGTTTTCAAAGCTCATGGTGGCGCCCGTCACGCCCATGATCGCCAGCACGAGGCCGGCGGTGATGCCCAGGAACCAGTGGATTTGAAAGAGGACGGAACGGGTCATGGCGGCGGCGGTCTCGGATCAACGGAAAAGTGCTGATCCGCGCATATCTGTCACGCCGCCAAAATGATAGTGCAAATCTGTTGCAATAAGTTTTACGCATGGGAGCGCCGCATGCGGGCGCCCCCATCCACCGCCGGGGCATGCCACGCGCGGGAACCGGAAGGGGGCCACACGATTTTTAAAACCATGTCCGTGAAAGTTTTAGCCAGGATTTCGCACGCTGCTCTGGCACAGCGCTCCGTCTGTGCTTACGGGATAAGGCGCAGTTCAGACTGCGGGAACAATAAGGGGTGTTGTTCCATGGGGCATGGACGTCAAAAGGGAGTGCGCGATGCTGGAAACTGATACGGGTCGCCCCGAAGCATCGCCAGAGGAGCGCGCGCCCACCGTCTTTGCCCCCATCGCGCCCACCCCGGCGCTGCGCGAGGATGAACCCTACAGCCGCGACGAACTGCTCCACGAGATTTTCGAGGCGAGCCACGAACGCCACGCCTGGCGCCCCGCCCTGCGCATGCTGGTCGATGACCCCGAAAGCAGCCGCAAGCCCGACCTGACCTATGCCGAGCTGCGCCGCCGCGCGCTGCGCTTTGCCGACCAGCTGCGCGAAATGGGCATCAAGCGCGGCGACCGGGTGGTGATCTGCCTGCCGCGCGGGCTCGACCAGTATATGGCGATTCTGGGCACTTTGTGGGTCGGCGCCTGCTATGTGCCGGTCGACTGGACCTATCCGCAGGACCGCATCGACTATATCGCGCAGGACAGCGGCGCGGTGCTGGTCGTCACCGAAAGCGAGCGCTCCGCCGCCATGCCGGTGCGCGTGCTGGAACTCGACACGATGCTGGGCGAGCTGGCCGCGCATGAGGCGGTGGAGATCACCCGCGCCGACACCGGCGCCAGCCCCGAAGACCTTGCCTATATCATCTACACCTCGGGCACGACGGGGCGCCCCAAGGGGGTGATGATCTCGCATCGCAACGCCTGCCATCTGGTGCGGTCGGAATGCGCGATTCTGGCGCTGGACCATAGCGACAAGGTGTTCGGCGGCTTCAGCCTGGCCTTCGACATGTCGGTCGAAACGATGTGGAGCGCCTTTTTCGTCGGCGCCGAACTGCTGGTGGCCGATGAGGCGCTGGCCAAGGCGGGCCCCGATATGGCGGGCGTGCTGGCGGCGGAAGGTCTGACCGTCTGGCATGTGGTGCCTTCGCTGCTCTCGCTGGTCGAGACGCCGATGCCCACGCTGCGCCTGCTCAATCTGGGCGGCGAAGCCTGCCCGCCCGAGCTGGTCGACCGCTGGGCCCGCCCCGGCCTGCGCATGCTCAACACCTATGGCCCCACCGAAACCACGGTGACCGCGACCTGGACCGAGGTGCAGCCGGGCCGCCGCGTCACCATCGGCAAGCCGCTGCCCGGCTACACCGCCTGGATCGTGGACGAAAAGCTGTGGCCGGTGCCTGCCGGATCCGAGGGCGAGCTGGTGATCGGCGGGCCGGGCGTGGGCCCCGGCTATGTCGGGCGCGAGGATCTGACCTCGGAAAAATTCGTGATGACGCCCTTTGACGGGCCCGATGGCAAATCCGCGCTGATCTATCGCTCGGGCGATCTGGTGCGTCTGGATGCGGTGGGCGACATCGAGTTCATCGGCCGCATCGACACGCAGGTGAAGATCCGCGGCTTCCGCGTCGAACTGGGCGAGATCGA
>Ga0116227_10011079_pt1 | contig 15337 bp, 17 predicted proteins | sample S1TSphgellanicum_FD_89693 | JGI IMG/M metagenome (GOLD analysis project Ga0116227, IMG submission 89693) | Host-associated microbial communities from peat moss isolated from Minnesota, USA - S1T2_Fb - Sphagnum magellanicum MG | ecosystem: Host-associated > Plants > Peat moss > Unclassified... | reverse complement strand
TGAGCAAGCAACTGGTCGCAACCTATGGTGCAGCCGAAGGAGGCAAGGCATGAGCGAAGTTTACGAGAGCCTGATGGAAGGGCTGAACGAGGCGCTGGCTTTTGCGCGTGGCGAGAAGACGGGGGCCATTGTCCACCAAGTCGCGGTGCCCGCCGTCGATGTCGCAGCGATCCGGGCCAGCACCGGCCTGTCGCAAGGGGCCTTCGCGCGCAGCATCGGCGTTGCCAAGGGCACGCTGCTCAACTGGGAGCATGGCCGTCGCCGCCCGACAGGCCCCGCCCAGGTGCTGCTCGCCATGATCGCCAAGAAGCCCTCGCTGGTGAGCGAGCTGCTGCGCTGACGGCCAGCGCAGCAGGGCTGCGATGCTACGCATCGAGCCAGCAATAGGGATACTATGAGCGCAGCCAGAGCCTGCTTGGCCAGCTCGACGAGACCGAACAGCAGATTGCGCAAGGCGGTGCCGAGGCCGAAGGGGGCGTCCGCGTCACCTCCTCGGTCAGCTTTGGCAGCACGGCGCTCGAAGCGATCCTGCCCGACTTCTTTGAGGCCTATCCGAAGGTCGTCGTCGACCTCTCGCTGTCGGACGAGGTGGTCGATCTCTATCTCGAGCGCACGGATGTGGCGATCCGTGTCGGCAAGCTGGCGGATTCCAGTCTGATGGCGCGCAAGATCGGAGAGACCAGGCGGCGGATCGTCGCCTCGCCCGCCTATCTCGCGCGCCACGGCACCCCCGCAACGCCCGAGGACCTCATCCACCACAACTGCCTTGGCTTCAACCATCGATCACGGAGAATGGAGATGATTTGGCGTCGGTTTTTTGACGGGGCCTGAAGATAATTTGGATGAGTCTTCCGGCTATGACGCCGTCAATCTGCACAGATGCTCTCCTGCTCTTTTGCATAAGCCTCGCCCCACAGTTTCATCGCTTCGAGAATCGGTGCGAGCGTGGTGCCGCGCTGGGTGAGGGAGTATTCCACCCGAGGCGGGACCTCAGCAAACACTTCGCGACGGATCACGCCATGCTCCTCCAACTGTCGAAGCTGAAGCGTGAGTGAGCGTTGAGTCACCCCGCCGATCAGGCGGCGCAACTCGCCAAACCGCTTTGTACCATCCAGAAGATAATGAAGAATCAGAGGCTTCCATTTACCGCCTGCCACGTCGATGGTGATCTCGACGGCGCAGCGGAATGGCTTGGGAGCTGATGTCATCCTTCAATAGTATACTTTGTATCCCTAGGTGTAAATATGTTGCCTTCTTGCAAAAGGACCTGCTTGGGCGGATTTGCTGCCTCGCGTCTCCGGCTCAGCGGTGGCTGCGAAAAGCAGGACAATGTTCATGCGTGCTATCAGTTACGACCGCCAGGGACCGGCGGCCGATGTTTTGACCCTGGGTGACCTTCCATGCCCCGTGCCGCAAGAGGGAGAGGTGCTGGTCCGTATCCATGTCTCGGGTATCAACCCGACCGACGTGAAGGCGCGGACCGGCTTTTCTTCAACGATGGCCTATGAGCGTGTCATTCCGCATCAGGACGGCGCCGGCGTGATCGAGGCGGTTGGCGCGGGCGTTTCGCCGACAAGGATCGGCGAGCGTGTCTGGATCTTCGAGGCGCAGTCCGGCAGGGCAGCGGGAACCGCAGCTGAATTCGTTGCCGTGCCATCCGGCAACGCAGTGCTTTTGCCGGCCAATACATCTTACGAGATTGGCGCCTCCCTCGGCATTCCCGCGCTGACGGCCCATCGCTGCCTCTTTGCCGATGGAGATCTGAAGGGGCGCTCGGTTCTGGTGCATGGTGGTGCTGGCGTGGTCGGGTCTGCATCTACCAAGCGGATTAAGCGCCTCGGTAGATTACGACGCCTGCAATCACACGAACAAGGCACGGTCCTCTTCGAAGCATTGAAGAATGCTCTCTCCGATGGTGCGGATCAGGGAAAAAGTCCGGTCACGCCGCCGCGTCACCATGTAAAGCTCGCGGGAGGGCGGCACCATCCCCAGGTCGATCAGTTCGAGTGCTGGTTCCTGTCGCCCGATATAATGCGGCAACAGCGCAATGCCGACCCCTGACCTCGCGGCAATCGCTTGCGCTGCATGATTGTTAGCCCTGAAAGCCAGTCGAGTGCGAGGAAAGTGACGAGTCAACCACACCGCTTCCGGCACAAAACTATCCGCCTCATCAAAGCCGATGAAGACGGGATCGGTCCTCTCCAGCGCGTCCCGCGTGCCATAAAAGCCATAAGCAATGCTGCCCAAGGGGCGCGCAATAACATCACCATCCTCGGGCCGACCGATGCGGATTGCAATGTCAGCCTCATGCCGCTCCAGACTGATCGAGCGCAGATTGGTCGCTAAATCGATGTCCAGAAACGGATGTCGCACGGCTAGCCCGGCCAGGCGCGCGGTCAGATAGCCTGCCGCCAGCCCAGGCGGAGCGTTGATCCGCACCAGACCACGCGGCTCGTCCTGAGCAGCGGGTGACTGACGGCCCAGCGCTTGCGCGGCATTTTCCATGTCGCTCGCAACATCCAGCACACGGGTGCCCGCCGGGGTCAGCACATAGCCCTCGGCCCGGCGCTCCACCAGCTTTTCACCCAGCCCGGCCTCCAGCGACTGCAGGCGGCGTGCAACGGTAGCGTGATTGACGCCGAGCGCCCGCGCAGCGGCCGACAGGCTGCCATGGCGGGCGAGCGCCAAATAGATGCGGACATCCTGCCAATCGAGATCTGTGCGTTTTCTCTCAGTCATTGCGCGAAGATAGCGAATTTCTCGCAAGGGGAAAGCGGATTATCCGGCAGTCCATGCAATAGAAAGGAGCCATCTCATGTCGAATACCCGCAAAGTCGCCATCGTCACCGGAGCCTCTCAGGGTCTGGGCGAAGGCATCGTCAAGGCCTATCGCCAGCGCGGTTTTCGCGTGGTCGCCACCTCACGCTCCATCGCGCCCTCGGCCGATGCCGAGCAGGTAACGGTGGCAGGCGACATCGGTGATCCGGAGACCGCCCGCCGCGTGATCGAGGCCGCCATCAAAGCCTTTGGTCGCGTCGATACGCTGGTCAACAACGCGGGCATTTTCACCGCCAGCCCCTTCACCGATTTCACTGAGGAGCAGTATCGGCAGAATCTGCGCACCAATATGGACGGCTTTTTCTACACCACGCAGCAAGCCATCCCCGAAATGCTGAAGCTGGGTGGTGGCCACATCGTGCAGATCACCACCACGCTGGCCGATTATGCCGACAAGCGCGTGCCTTCGGTTCTGGCTTCGCTAACCAAGGGCGGCCTTGCTGCAGCAACGCGCAGCCTGGCCATCGAATATGCCTCACGCGGGATCCGCGTGAATGCGGTGGCGCCCGGCATTATCGCCACGCCGATGCATGCCCCCGAAACGCACGAGACGCTGGCCGCTTTCCACCCTCTGGGCCGCCTCGGCAGTATCGAGGATATCGCACAAGCGGTGCTCTATCTCGAGGATGCCGCCTTTGTGACGGGCGAGATCCTGCATGTCGATGGTGGCCAGATCGCCGGCCACTGACGTCGCGACGGGGAGGCGCATGCCTCCCCCAATGCCAGACAGGAGAATGCTCATGCCCATCGTCACCATTCAGATCACGCGCGAGGGAACCGTCCCCGGCGCGGAGGCCACCACTATCGCCCAGAAAGCTGCACTGCATCACAGTGTATCGCAACTGCTGTACGAGGTGATGGGCAAATCGCCCGAAGACACCTTCGTCATCATTCAGGAGGTGGAGCTGGAAAATTGGGGACGAGGAGGCCTTCGCGTGCCCGCGTTTCGGCAAAGGGCGTCGAAAAGGAGCGAGAGATCATGACGCTCCTTCCGCACGAGGCCCTGCTGGGCATCGACCACCCCATCATTCAGGCCCCCATGGCTGGCATCGCGCCGCCCGCATTGGCTGCCGCCGTTTCGAATGCCGGAGGATTAGGATCTCTGGCGGTGGGTGCCGTAGGCCCGGATGAAGCCGCGCGCATGATCGGCGAGTTGCGAGGGCTGACGTCGCGGCACTTCAATGTCAACGTTTTCACGCATCGACCACCCCATACCGATCATGCGGTGGAGCAGCGCTGGATCGAGACATTGGAGCCCTGGTTTGAAGGATTCGAGGCGAGCCCACCCACAGCTCTGCAGGAAATTTATCGGAGCTTCGTTGAGGATGACGCCATGTTGGCCTTGCTGATCTCACAGAAGCCAGCCGTGGTGAGCTTTCATTTCGGTCTGCCCGACGGGGAGCGGATAAAGGCCCTGCGCGAGGCAGGGATCACCCTGATGGCGACTGCCACCAACGTGGTGGAAGCTCAGGCAGCCGCCGCCGCCGGGGTCCATGCCATCGTGGCGCAGGGCTATGAAGCGGGGGGCCATCGCGGCATGTTCGATCCCGATGCCGAGGATGAGCAGCTCGACACGCTGGCGCTGGTGCGAAAATTGGTGCGGGAGGCGATTTTGCCCGTGATTGCTGCGGGCGGGATCATGAATGGCGCCGGCATCCGCGAAGCACTGGAGCAGGGCGCCATCGCAGCGCAATTGGGCACGGCCTATGTGCTCACTGACGAAAGCCTGGCCGATGTCGCTTTTCGCGCAGCCATGCTTGACCCGGCTGCTCAGCGCACTGTGATGACGCGCGCGATCTCCGGACGTCCCGCGCGCAGCTTGGTCAACGATTTCACTGAGCTGGGCCAGGGCGTGCCCGATCACGCGATACCGCCGTATCCTATCGCTTATGACGCGGGGAAAGCGGTACATCGCGCGGCCCGGACCGCAGGCGTATCCGGCTACGGCGCACAGTGGGCAGGGCAAGGCGCCCGTCTGGCTCGGCGTATGTCCGCCGGGCTCTTCACCCAAACCCTGGCCCGTGAAATTGCGTGAGGCACGGGCCAGGGCTTATTTTATACGAAGCCGCATAAAAATATTGACCGCGCAACCGACGGTCAATATTTGTGCGAAATCGAACAAAAATATCGGGCAGCCAGTCCTCTTCTACGAACGCCGCATGGCAGGGCTCAACGCCGATATGTCTCCAAAAAGGATGACGTCATGACTGCAAAGTTCCTCGACATCTACGACGTTGGCATGGATGCGAAATTCGTCGAAACGCTCTACCATCGGTGGCAAAAGGACCCTTTTGCGGTGGAAGAAAGCTGGGCGCGCTATTTCGCCACGCTGGACACGGTGGTGTCGGGGCCGAGCTGGCAGCGGGCCAACTGGCCGCTGACCGAAACCGATACGCTAACCGCCGGGCTGGACCCAACGCAGATGAGCGTGGCCAGTGTGCCCGCGCGGCAGGAAGCTAAGCAAGGGGGCACCGCCGCGCTCGATTCCATCCGCGCCATGGCGCTGATCCGGGCATGGCGAGTGCGCGGGCATCTGGCGGCGAATCTCGACCCGCTGGGTCTCAGCCGCCAACCGTTGCCTGCTGATCTGGAACCGTCGTGGCATGGCTTTACAGCAAGCGAGATGGACCGTGAGGTGTATCTGGGTGGGCAGATGGGGCTGGAGCACGCGACAGTCCGCAACCTGATCACGCGGTTGCGGCAGCTTCACGGTGGGCCGGTGGGTCTGGAATATATGCACATCGCGGAAGTGGAGGAACGCCGTTTCCTTCAGGAACGTTTCGAACGGCATGCGCATAAGAACAGCGCCTCCAGGGAGCTGCTCTCCACCCTGATCCGCGCCGTGGAATATGAACGATTTCTCGGCAAGAAATACGTCGGCACCAAGCGCTTCGGTCTCGATGGCGGCGAGGCTGCCATCCCTGCGATCGAGGTGATCCTACGGCATGGCAGCCGTCAGGGCGTGGAAGAGGTGGTCATCGGCATGAACCATCGCGGACGACTCAATGTGCTGACCAATGTGATGGGGAAGGCGCATCGCGCAGTGTTTCACGAGTTCGCCGGTGGCAGCGCCAATCCCGAGGATGTCGGCGGCACAGGCGATGTCAAATATCATCTGGGCACCTCGACGGACCGCATCATCGAGGGGCGGAACATGCACCTCTCGCTGGCGTCCAACCCGTCGCATCTCGACGCGGTGGACCCGGTGGTGCTGGGCAAGGCGCGGGCCAAGCAGACACGGCTGGGCGACACGGAACGCCGGCGCGTGCTGCCACTGCTGATCCATGGTGACGCGGCGTTTGCGGGCCAGGGCATCATCATGGAATGCTTCGGCTTTTCCGGGCTTGACGGGTACAACACCGGGGGCAGTATCCACGTCATCATCAACAATCAGGTGGGGTTTACCACCTCGCCGCAATTCGCGCGGTCCTCGCCTTACCCGTCCGATATCGCCAAGATGGTGCAGGCGCCGATCCTGCATGTGAACGGGGACGACCCCGAAGCGGTCGCCTTTGCCGCCGCGCTGGCCACCGATTACCGGATGACCTTTCGGCGCGACGTGGTGATCGATATGTGGTGCTATCGCCGCTTTGGGCACAATGAGGGCGATGAGCCCGGCTTCACCCAGCCACTCATGTATGCCCAGATCCGCAAGCGCCAAGCCGTGTCCGAGATCTACGCTGATCGGCTGAAGGCGCAAGGCGTGGTGGACGATGCGTGGATCACTTCGGCAACGGCAGTGACCCGCAGCGAACTGGAGGCCGAGTTCGAGGCCGCCAAAAGCTATAGACCAAACAAGGCGGACTGGTTCGAAGGCGACTGGTCCGACCTGTCTTCAGGGCGCGGCGACAATGCTCCGGTTGTGAGTGGTGTGACGCACGAAAGGATCGACACGCTGGGCAAAGCGCTGACACAGGTGCCCGCCAACCTCGTGATCCACCCAACGCTGGGCCGGGTGCTCGATGCCAAGCCCGCATGTTCGACACGGGTGAAGGGTTCGACTGGGCCACAGGGGAAGCGCTGGCCTTCGGCTCGCTATTGCAAGAGGGTTATGGCGTCCGTCTTTCGGGGCAGGATTCCAGCCGTGGGACCTTCTCGCAGCGCCACGCGGCCTGGGTGGACCAGAACGACGGTCATCGGCATATTCCGCTCACCACGGTCTCGCCCCGCTTCGAGGTGTGGGACAGCCCGCTCAACGAATATGGAGTCATGGGCTTCGAATATGGCCATGCTTCGGCAGCACCGCACACGCTGGTGATGTGGGAAGCGCAGTTCGGCGATTTCGCCAACGGCGCCCAGGTCATCATCGATCAGTTCATAGCGGCCTCGGAAGCCAAGTGGCTGCGCGCCAATGGTTTAGTCCTTTTGCTGCCCCATGGCCACGAAGGCGCCGGGCCAGAACATTCCTCCGCGCGAGTGGAGCGTTTCCTGCAACTGTGCGCGCAAGACAATATGCAGGTTGCCAATTGCACCACGCCCGCCAACTATTTCCATATTCTGCGCCGCCAGATGCTGCGCGATTTCCGCAAGCCGCTGGTGTTGATGACGCCCAAGTCGCTGTTACGGCATAAGGCAGCGGTGTCTGGCATTGAGGATTTTGTCGGTCAGACGATGTTCCAGCCCGTGTTGGCCGATCCCGCGCCACTCGTGGATACGCAGGTCACGCGCCTGATTCTGTGCTCGGGCAAGGTTGCCTATGATTTGATCGCCAAGCGAGATGCGGTGGGCGACGGCCACGTTGCGATCATCCGCATTGAACAGCTCTACCCGCTGCCCGAAGATCAGATCGTCGCGATGATGCGGCGTTACCCCAATCTGCAATCCGTCGTCTGGGCTCAGGAGGAACCTCGCAATGCTGGAGCCTGGGGCTATCTGCTGGAGCCTTTGATGGCTTGCATGGCAAAGGCCGGTCTGACGATGACGATGCCCGCCTATGCGGGGCGGCAGGCGATGGCCTCTACTGCTACGGGTTACGCCCGCAATCATCTGGCCGAACAGGAAGCGCTGGTGGCAATGGCGCTTGGCCACAGGCAAGGGTAAGCGAAAGCCTTTGGTATCAGCCCGCTCGCGTTGTAAGCCCGGGGTTCAAGCCATGGGGGTGGGCGATGCCGCATATGCCAGATTTCGAAGCCTGGGCGATCTTTGCCAAGGTGGTCGAAAAAGGGTCTTTCAGCCAGGCCGCCGAGGATCTGGGGATCGCCAAGACCACCGTGTCCAAGGCCGTGACGCGGCTGGAGGAGCGGATGCGCACCACGCTCTTTCACCGCACCACGCGCCAGCTCAGCCTGACCGAAAGCGGGCGGCTGTGCGTCGAACGGGCCACGCGCATCATGGTCGATGGAGCGGCGGTGGAAACCGAGGTGCTGGAGGAAGCGGCCATCCCGCGTGGCACCATTCGCCTCGCCGTGGTGACTGAATTCGGGGTGGAGGCGCTTTCCCCACTGCTTCCGGAATTTTTGGCGAACTACCCCGATATCGAACTCGACATGCGGCTGACCAACGAAGCGATCGACCTTGTTGCCGATGGCTTTGACTGCGCGATCCGCATCGGTGGGCTGGCGGACAGCACGCTGCGCGTCAGCCGGCTGTTCTCCTTCCGCCGTCCGCTGGTGGCCGCGCCCTGCTATATCGAGCGTCATGGCACCCCGGTACATCCTCGCGATTTGGCGCTTCTGCCAGCCATCATCGCCACGCATGTGCCTTGGGGACATGATCTGGTCTTACACCACCCGCATGAAGGTGAATTCGTTGCGCAGGTGCAGGGACGTTTCAGGGTCAACAACGGATCCGCCATGATCCCGGCGTTGGTGGCGGGACTGGGGCTGGCGGCATATCCGGAATTTTTCATCTGGGATCATCTTCAGGCCGGTCGGCTCGTGGAGCTGTTGCCCGAATGGAGCACCCCGCCGGGCCCGATCTACGTGGTGACGCCGCCCGGCCGGGCCCGCCCGGCGCGAGTGCGGGTCCTGCTGGCCTTCCTGCGCGAGAAGTTTGCCGCCCAGCCATGGGCTCATGGCATCGAAGCCTGAACTTTACTGCACCCTGACGCGCACCGTGAGATTGTCCTGCACTGCTCGCGAATAGACGCAGAGGGCATGGGCACGGTCGGCCAACGCTTTGCCCTCCTCCTGATCCATACCAGGCAGGTCTGCATCAAGCGTAACCTGCATCATGCCGCCCCCTCCGATGCTCACCGTCGCGGTAACATTGGCATCGGCAGCCACACGATCGGGCGCCACATGCCGCAAGGCGGCCAGAAAACTGGCGGCATAGCCCGCAGCGAATATTTGCACGGGATTGGTGCCTCGGCCGCCTGTTCCGCCCAATTCGCGCGGCGTGGTCAGATCGAGCCGCAGCATCCCGTCGGCACTGGCCGCTGAGCCGGTCTGGCCACCGATCGCCGTCGCCTGCGTCTGGTATGGCCTCGTCACAGCTTGCGCCAGGACACAGGCAGGACCGCCGATACCAGACAGTCCAGCGCCATCTCTACAGGCATTCCATACACACCGCTCAGCGCCCTCATCGCGGCGCGAACGAAAGCTGTGGTGTCGATCCGCAAGCCCATCGGCCTGATCCTTCTGAAAGAGCCGTCACATTTGATCTGCCTCCATTAGGGCAACACCGTCACCGCGATTAGGACCAATCCGGCATCTGTGATGTGCCGCAGCGCCCGATAATCAACCGCCCACGCCAGAGCTATCGATCCCGCAACGCCACCAACCGGGATCAATGCCATGATCAGTTCCCCTCCCCATCACTCTTTGCTTCGCCGCTCTCCGGCTCTTGTCGCGCTGGTCGCGACGCTGCTGGCGGGCTGCTCCATTCCCCATGACCAGCCAGCCTTTAAACCGCTGTCCGCCGCCAGCCTTGGCATTGCACAGACCACGCAGGCCCTGCCCATCAGCGCCGCATGGTGGACCGCGCTGAGCGACCCCCAGCTTGACCGCATCATGGGTGATGCCTTGTCGGGCAATCCGTCGCTCGATGCCGCCATGGCCCGGGTGAGAGAAGCGGAAGCCGGGATCGAGACCAATAAGGCCGGTCTGCGCCCGCAGATCGACGCCGATGCCTCGGTGGAACGTGAGAGGCTGAGCGGCAAATACATCGTCCCGCCCCCCTATGCGGGCACGGGCCGCTGGGTCAGCACGGCACAGGGCAATCTGAGCTGGAACCTCGACATAGCAGGGCGCCAAAAGGCGCTGATCGCCCAGGCGCAAAGCTCGGCCAAGGCGGCTGCGCTGGATGTGGCTGCCGCACGGATCACCATTGCGGGCGCTCTGGCTCAGACCTATGTGAACTATGCCCGCGCCGTGGCTCAAGAGGCGATTGCCAATGATGTAATCGCCTCACGCCGCCAGTCGCTGGCGCTGGCGCAATCGCGGCTGCGCAATCAACTGACCGGCGATGTCGATGTCGAGGTTGCGCAGACGCTGCTTGCGCAGGCGGAGCAGGCGCAGATCCGTGCTGCCGGCCAGCGCCTCCTAATGGTCCATGCGCTGACCGCACTGGCGGGACGCGGAGCGGATTATTACACCACCATCGGCGGGCCCGTGGTGCGGCTGGACGAGGCCATGGCCGTCCCCACCATCATCCCCGCCGACCTGCTGGCCCGCCGCCCGGACATTCTGGCGGCGCAGGCAAGGATCGAGGCGTCGCAGGCCGGGCGGCAGGTGGCCAAGGCCGATTTCTACCCCAATGTCGATCTGCACGCCTTTGTCGGCTCCTCGGCCATCGGGCTGGGCTCGCTGTTCACAGGCGGCGCGATCACCGGCGGTGGTGGCCCGGCCATCCATTTGCCGATCTTCGAGGGCGGGCGGCTGAAGGCCAGATACAAGGGTGCGGTCGCCGAGATCGACGCCTCAATCGCCGCCTACAACCAATTGGTGGTGCAATCGGTGCGTGAGGCCGCTGATGCGCTCTCCGCCATCGACACCAGCCGCGAGGATGCACAGGCCCAGCGCCGCGTGCTCACCGGCTTGACCCGCACGGCACAGATCGATGCCACGCGCCTACGATCCGGCCTTGGCACGCGCTTGGATGTGCTGGCCTCGGGTGACCGCCTGCTGACCGCCCGCCAAGCCCAGACCGATATCGACGCCGACGGCCTCAATCACCGCATCCAGCTCGCCATCGCGCTTGGCGGCGGCTTCTCCACCTCCACGCAAGGATCAGACCAATGAACGACACTTCCGAAACCCCCGCCGGCAACCCCAAGGCACGCCGCAAAGGTTTGCTGCTGCTGGGCGGCGCCATCCTGCTGGGAGCGGTGGGTTACCCCGCGTACCAGACGCTGTTCGGCGCTGAAACCGAGGAAACCGACGACGCCTATGTCGCGGGCGACAGCGTGACCATCACCGCCCGCGAAGCAGGTACAGTCATCGCCCTGCATGCTGACAACACGCAGGGCGTGGGCAAGGGGCAGCCTTTGATCGAGTTAGATCCGGCGACATCGGACGTCAATTTAGCCGCCGCCAAAGCCGATCTGGGCCGTGCTGTGCGCAATGTGCGCGCCGCCTTTGCGCGCGTCGATGAAAGCCAAGCCGAGATTACCGCCTCTCAGGCCGAACTCGCGCGAGCACGCAACGATCTGGCGCGCCGCCAGTCCGCCTCTACAGATGGCTCTGTCTCGGGCGAGGATGTCGCTCATGCCGCCGATACTGTTCGCACCACGCAGGCCTCCCTGGCGCTGGCGCAGAGCAAACACGCGCAAGCCCAGAGCGCCGTGTCGGGCACCAGCATCGAAAGCAACCCCGAAGTGTTGGCCGCGATCGCCGTCATGCGCCGCGCCGGTATCGTGCAGAGCCATATGAGGATCTCCTCGCCCATGGATGGCGTGGTCGCCCAACGCACCGTCCAGCTTGGCCAGCAGGTGGCGGCAGGCACGCCGCTGATGGCCGTGGTGCCGCTCGATAAAGTGTGGATCGACGCCAATTTCCGCGAGACGCAATTGGCCAATCTGCGCGTCGGGCAGGGCGTGACCATCACCAGCGACATTTATGGCAGCAAGACCGTGTTCCACGGCCATGTGCTGGGCCTTGGCGCAGGCAGCGGCAATGCCTTTGCGCTGTTGCCGCCCCAGAATGCCAGCGGCAATTGGATCAAGATCGTCCAGCGCGTGCCCGTCCGCATCGCCATTGATCCGGCCGATTTGCGGCGGCATCCCTTGCGACTTGGCGTCTCGGTGCAGGTCAGCGTCGACACCACCCATCACGACGGCACCCCGGTGGCCAGCGTGGCGGCAGGCACATTCGCCAGCCAGGCAGTGCAGGACGGTGGCCCCGAGATCGACCGCCAGATCGCCGCCATCATCACGGCCAATCGGGGAGGCGAACGATGAACGCTTCCTCCAACGCGCCGCTGAAAGGCAGCACGCTATGGATTGCCGCTGTCGCTCTGGCGCTAGGCACGTTCATGCAAGTGCTCGATTCCACCATCGCCAATGTGTCGCTGACCACCATTGCGGGCAATCTGGGCGTTAGTTCCGACGATTCCACATGGGTTATCACCGCCTTTGCCGTGGCCAATGGTGTCACCGTGCCGTTGACGGGCTGGTTGATGGGCCGCTTCGGTGTGGTAAAGACATTCGTGGTGTCGGTGACCCTCTTCACCATCGCCTCCTTCACTTGCGGCATCGCGTGGAGCCTGCCTTCGCTGGTTGTGTTCCGCCTGATCCAGGGGGGCGTCTCTGGCCCTATGATCCCCGGTAGTCAGGCGCTACTGATCTCGATCTTTCCCGAGGCGAAGCGGGGCACCGCGCTGGGCCTGTGGTCGATGACCGCACTCGTGGGCCCTGTGGCCGGGCCGATCCTTGGCGGCTATATCAGCGACAATTACCACTGGGGCTGGATTTTCCTGATCAACGTGCCAGTGGGTATCCTGTGCGCGGGAGCCTCCTGGTTCTTCCTGAAAGCCCGCGAAACGCCCAGCCGTCCGCTCTCGATCGACACGGTGGGCCTGTTCCTGCTGGCCTTCTGGGTGGGCTCGCTGCAGGTGGTGCTCGATCTGGGCAAGAATGCCGACTGGTTCAACTCGACCATGATCGTGGCTCTGACCATCTGTGCCGTCATCGGTTTCATTGCATGGATTATCTGGGAGCTGACCGATGGGCATCCGGCAGTGGACCTCAGCCTGTTCCGCAACCGCAATTTCGCGCTGGGCACGGCAGCCTTCTGCCTTGGCTATGCGCTGTTTTTCGCCAACAATCTACTGCTTCCTTTGTGGCTGCAACAGCAGTTGGGTTATACCGCCACATGGGCGGGTCTGGTCTCGGCGCCCAGCGGGCTGGTGGCGGTGTTCTGCACCCCCTTGCTGACGCGACTGAACGGCAAGATCGACATGCGCTGGCTCGCCACCTTCTCGCTGGTGATGTTCGGCATCTCCTATCTGATGCGCGCGGGCTACACGCCCGACACCGACTTCCTGCATTTCACCCTGCCGCTGCTGGTGCAGGGCGTGGCGATGAGCGTGTTCTTCCTCTCGATGGTCAGCCTGTCGCTTGATGGCGTGGCGGCAGAGCGCGTGCCTTCGGCCACAGGCATCTCGAACTTCGCACGCATCACCGGGGGCAGCTTTGCCGCCTCGCTGATCACCACCTTCTGGGACCGGCGCGAGGCGTTGCACCAAAGCCGGCTGGTGGACGCCACCAGCATCTACTCGCCCGGCTTTGCCCAGGGCGTGCAGCAACTGGAAGCGATCGGTATGAACACCCATCAGGCCCAGGGCGCCATTGCGCGGCAGATCACGGGGCAAGCCTATCTGCTCTCGGCCACCGATCTGTTCTGGTTGTGCGGCTGGACCAGCTTCGCGCTGGTGGCGCTGGTATGGCTGGCCCGCAAGCCGGCAGCGATGACCGGGCCGATCGTGGCGGATTGAGGGCCATGGAAAAGCGCGGGGATCACTCCCCGCGCTTTCTTCATAAGACAGGCCATCGCTTCAGGCATGGCGGGGGATGAACCCCGGAACCCCCGTCTCCACCACAGAGTTGAAGCGGATGCTGATGGCGATGTCTTCGCGCATCGCGCTCATCGCCTCGGGGGGCAGCAGCGAGATTGCGAAGTTCTCGGCAATATGGTCGGCGCTGGTCGAGGTGGTGAGAAAAGCCGTGCCACGCTGCGCCGCCCAGGCAAGCGCCACCTGCGCCGGGGTCTTGCCGATCTGCCGCGCGAGGCTCTCGATCACCGGATCCTGCGTCAGGCGCGGTTCCATCGCATGGCCCAGCGGGGCAAAGGCCAGCAGCACGATGCCGTGGCGGCGGCAAAACTCCAGCATCTCCCATTCGGGCAGATAGGGGTGCGCTTCCACCTGCACCACGGCGGGCATGATCCGTGCTGTGGCGACGATCTCTTTCAGCCGCGCCAGCGTGATGTCCGACAGGCCGATGCTGCGCGCCTTGCCGCTGTCCACCAGCGCCTCCATCGCGCGCCACGTCTCCTCCAGAGTGACGCCGGTGTCATAGATGGTGTTACCCTGCACATCGCGGGGATGCTGCTCGTCCCCCGCGGGGAAAGCGAAGGGCGTGTGGACCAGATAGCAATCCACCCCAGCGAGCTGCAGGCGGCGCAGGCTGGCATCCAGCGCGGGGCCAACCCGTTCGGGCCGATGGTTGTTGTTCCATAGCTTGGTGGTGACAAACAGATCCTCGCGGTTGAGCACGCCCGCCGCGATCGCTTCGGCGATGACCTCGCCCACCACCTCCTCATTGCCGTAGCGCTCGGCACAATCGAGGTGACGGAAGCCGGTGTCCAGCGCGATGCGGATCGCCCGCCGGGCTTTCACCGGATCGGGGATCAGCGTGCCGAAGCCCACGGCGGGCATGGTGGCCGGGCCATAGGCCAGTGGAATGTTGAGATAACGAAGCATGTCGGGGCTGCTCATCGGTCTTCTCCTTAGTGGCTGGCGGAGGCCATTCTGCGTTCAAAGGCGCCGCGCGCATGGCCGCCCAGAGCGACGGACAGCTGCACGGCATCGAGATAGCGCGCAGTGCTGGCCTGGATCTGGCCGATCAGCGCACGCTGGCGGGCCCGCTGCGCGTCCAGCACCTTGAGCAAGTCGATCTGCCCGGCGCGGTAGCCTGATTGAGTCAGGGTGAGGCTGGCCTCGGCGGCGGAGAGGGCGCGGCTTTGGGCGGCATAGTCCTCGCCATCGTGGCGGATGGCCTGCAACGTATCGGCCACCTGCCCCAGCGAGATCACCACCGTCTGCTTGTAGCTGGCCAGCGACGCCTGATAGCCATCAACCGAGGCGCGCTGATTGGCCTTCAGAGCGCCACCGTGGAAAATGGGCGCACTCAGTCCGGCGAAAACGTTCCACAGCGTGCCTATGCCCGGGCTGGCCTCGCTGAGCGAAGCGGAGAGTTGCAGGCGCGGATAGAGATCCGCAGTGGCGATGCCGATCCCGGCGCTGGCGGCGTGCAGCTGGGCTTCGGCCTCCAGAATGTCGGGCCTTTCGCGCGCAACGTCGGAGGGCAAGCTGGCGGGCAGTTCCCCGGGTAGGGCAAAAT
>Ga0116227_10011078_pt1 | contig 15338 bp, 11 predicted proteins | sample S1TSphgellanicum_FD_89693 | JGI IMG/M metagenome (GOLD analysis project Ga0116227, IMG submission 89693) | Host-associated microbial communities from peat moss isolated from Minnesota, USA - S1T2_Fb - Sphagnum magellanicum MG | ecosystem: Host-associated > Plants > Peat moss > Unclassified... | reverse complement strand
CTTCCAGAAATTCTCAGGCGCTCTTGCGAGCACCGGAGGGGGGTTGGAAATAGTTTTCAACCAGCAATTGACGCGTCTCGGATTCACCTCACTAACTGCGTCATTGCCCCAAGCGCAAAGATAAAAAAATGTTACGGAACGCAGAGGTTCTTATAGTTGGACGTAACTAGTGAGCGGGCAAAATATATGGGATAAATCGTAGCCTCAGTCTCGGGAAGAAGCACAAGTACTGTTTACCTCCTCCACACCTCCGTTCATGAATGCTTGTTCATACTCTGAATTCTGCCTTCGCGTTTTGAGGACTCTTTTGTTTTGCTGCTTTAGAAATCTTTGACTATAATTAAACAAAGATCCTCTAAGTTAGAACTGTTTGTGGAATTTGAAATTTGCAACCAGAGAGTTTGTGTTGCTTTCAGACTTAAATTAATCGGTTGGTTGCTTTGTGGCTGAAAGTCATTGATTGCACCATTTATTTGTAGGACAGTGTTAGACAGGAAGAGAGTAGGCATCAATTTCTCGTTCTCATCACTTGGACTACAAAAGTCCAATGCATTATAATCAGAAAACAGCCATACTATGGAGAAACGAAAGTGCTTCAATGCAAAAGTATTCTTTGTTTGAAGTAATTCTGCAGAAGACACACCACCTTCCACAATAATGATTTTGAGATAGAACAGACCAGCACAAGATTTCCCTCACTTCATCCTCCCTCCATTAATTGTCATTCCAACCTCAAAGCAAGCAGCTTCTCAAGCACCAATCTCAGGGCTCATATGCTCACACTAGCAGGTCCAATTCTTGACTGGCATCCATTTGCAAACTTGGACAAACACTTTCAACGCCTGTCATATAAACCCAATCTGTTCAATTTTTCTGTCCACCCCAAGCTCATCAAGACTATATCCACATCAAAACAAACAGCGGTTCTCAACCATGCACTTTACCACAAAATCATTAAGCATGACGAGCTCACAATGTTCACTTCTGAATTGGAAAATGTTCTGTTCTTCTCAATGAAAGACTGTCATTACAAAATACTGAGCAAGTTTTTTTCTCCATCCTTCAATTCAAGTCAATCTCTGAATCAAATTGTAGTAATATGATATGCACAAGACTGCTTGTGTCTAAGAACAAGTCATATAATTCTTAAATGTATGCATGTATGTGAAGTTGTGACATGCAACGATGGGCTGTTGCATTTAATCATTGTGTGTGACACACAAAGTATTTGAGAAGTTTTCTTCATGGTTCCAGTATAGACCATGATTCTCAGAGTCAGGTTTTTTCTACAAGTATTGGAGGAAAGACATGAAATGAACAAATAAGTGGCATTTGTGTCATTGTCCCATCACTATTATTACCATACTGAAGTGGGTTTCATAAATTCTTCTTGAAATTTATTGATGGAAGTTATATTGATTCTATTAGCATTGGAGAATGATGGCTTCAATGGAATGTGTTATTTTAAAGAATTAAAATGTGTTTCTTGAAATCTGGTAGAAAGGTGCCCATTATGACGAGTTTGGCATTGTGCATGAAGTTCAGCTTGTTGAATATCACTGCAGTTATTAAATCTCTCCTCCTATCTCAATTGTTCCTAATGTCATTTCACCGTGTCACAAAAAGATTTGGGTTTCAAGGAAAAGCACCAATTTGGCTACCACTCCACTTTTCCTCAACGACTCATAAACCCCAACTAGTGCATTCCACCCAAAGATTTGACAAATTTTGGTTTTGTGATAAACCATGGGTCTGAAACAAAGCTGATCATAAAGGGAAAAATAAATACCCAAGCACTCCAGATGTATGCTGCTTACAAATGTCAAATCAAACAAACTGGTTGTCTGCATGCATTGATGGCAACCCACCCAACACCGCATGTTGGGTGACACATCAGAACTACACAAAAATTGAAAGTATTATGGTCACAAGTCCCACAGCCATAATAAACCCAAGACCTTCTTCCTTTGTTTTAGATTACAGTTATCTTCTCAATTCTGTGATGTCCATTTTCTACAACAAAGATCTCCATCATCAAGTCAATCCTTCTTCTCTGGTCAGCCAAGAGGTGAAGAAGCATTGTCATTTGTCAAATTTGCATATGAGCACTCCAGTCAAGCATCATTGGGGGCCACAACTCCAATAAGAAAAACGGTAACTAAAACACTTGGTGACATTTTCAAGGGTCCATCACAGAACAACACCTGTTGCAAATTGTTAGAGAAAATCTGACACTCACCTCTTTATCCTTCCAGAGTTGACCTCAACTCTCCACTTTCCTTCATCTCCAACACAATGTCACATCCTCCAAGGAGCTCTCCCTTATGATAGAGCTGAGGGTATGTGGGCCAATTCGAATATATCTTCAGCCCTTGCCGGACTTCTTCATCTGTGAGTATATCAAAGCTGCTGAACTCCACACCTTCCTCCTTCAATGCACTCACCACCTTGTTGCTAAATCCACAGCGAGGTTCATCAGGTGTTCCCTTCATGAATAACATTGTCTGTGATGAATGAATCAGCTTCCTGAGCCGGTGGTCTATCTCTTCTTCTTTCGTTGGAAGCTGCAACAACCCCTTCTCCAACAAAATCTGGTTTCCAGACAACAAACCAGATCCATCCTTGGAAAAAATCTGATTTCACTTTGGAATTGATAATAGTTTCTCATCAGTTCTCAAATCCAAAAGAAAAAAACCATATCAGATTGAAAGAACGAACCCCAGCTAGTCCATAATGTCAATAGCAAGAATTCCTGTTTTCCTTGCATGGAGCTGCTCATCTAAGAATAAGAATGTCAACAGAGATATGAAACTGTGAACCAAAAGAAAAAAGAAAAGCTACCCCAGGAGGATGAAGAGGCCCATCGAACTAACCTCCTTCAACTCTCCACTTTGATGCATCTCTGAAACAATGTCACAGCCACCAAGTAGCTCTCCTTGCACATAGAGCTGAGGGAATGTGGGCCAGTTTGAAAACTCCTTCAAGCCCTGCCTCACAGCATCATCACTCAGAACGTCAAAGCTGCCAAACTTCACCCCTTCTGCATTCAGGACATCTACCACCTTGCGACTGAAGCGACAGCAAGGATCTTTGGGGTTTCCCTTTATGAACAGCATGATGGGACTCTGGTTGATCAATTGTGCCAGCTGCTTGTTGTGGTCTGTTTCACTCTGCTGCTTCTCAATTTGTTGAATGGAACAAGATTGTGTTGGAGGAGCTGCTGGCACCACCGACTGCTTTGTGATGTCTTCTTGGATAGTGGGTGGTCCTGCAACAGCAGCAGCAGCAGCAGCCATGGGAACTGTAACAGCATTGATAGTCGACCACTTGCTTACTTTGTCGGCCAGTTCAGGAGCGTTAGCTCCCTGAAGCTTGTCGACAACCACGCCATCCTGAAGAAGAAGAAGACAACAACACGCCCACGTTGTTGAAAACAAAGGTTTCTGTAAAAGAAGGAAGGCTGGAAGAGTTTTGGTTTGGGGGGCGGTGGAGGGAAGGAGAGAGGGGGATCTCAAAGGAAAGGAGGAAGGAAGGAAGAAAGGATCTGTCTACTAAATACATACCTTCAAAAACACAAAGAAGGGAACTGCTGTCACCTCGTACTCCTCTGAAATCTCCAGCTGCTCCTCTGCCTCCACCTGGTTCAAAAGGTGGAACAACAGAGGACAAATTTTCTTTTGGGGTTGTTTCCTCTTAGCATTCACTCAATGACAATAATGCTGCTACAACAAATGCTTGCTTAAGCGCCATGAAAATCTCAATTGATTCCCAACAAGAGAAACTCTACTCAAAGAGCTGCAAAACACAAACACACACACACTCTCTCAAATATTTGTCCGATTGAGTGAGAGCAAAATCAATACATTCCACAGCACACAACAACAACAGCAGCAGTAATGTAACACAATGGTGTAAGTAATGTGACACCATGGTGCGAGTCATAACAACAGAAGAAGAAGAAGAAGAAGAAGAAGAAGACGGCGGAGGAGAAGAAGAAAGACATGGTTTTAAAATAATATTATACTCGAAAAAATTGCGCGTGCGGTGTGTCGGCGGCAAGCTGTGCAAACACGACGTCCATCGCCTTGCAAGGCTCGCACCAGGATGCCCAAAAATGCAGCACCACAAGGGAGGAGCTGCTGCTGCTACTACTCATCCCCGGCGACGAAGAAGGCGCCGCCTTTGACACCAACTCCAATTTGGATCCCAAATTCTTCACAAAACCAGTCATGTTTTGGCCTACCCCCTGTTTTTCCCACCCACTTTTCTTCTTGTCCTCCTCCCTTCTTCTTCTTCTTCTTCCTCCTCCTCCTCCTCCTCAGGACTTCCTCTTCCTTCTCCTTCTGCCTTCTCTCCCTTCTCCTCCCTTTTCGTTTCTTTGTTGTCTCCTCGCCCCCCTCCCCCGTCCACCCCCCTTGCTGCTGCTGCTTTGGTCTGGTGCTGAACGCCCAGTTTACTGAAGTTAACTCTTCAAAAAAATTCAAGGCTCCCATTCTAACAATCTCATTGGTCATATAGGTTTTTTTCATCACTACGTAGGTAGGCGTAAGCCTATTATTATTATTATTCCACAAACCCTCTAGTATACCCGTAGTACGCTGGCAAGTTGGACACTAATTATATAAATATATGTGTGTGTGTGTGTGTGTGTGTGTGTTTTGAAAATTTTCCCAATATATATATTTTCAAACAACACACTTTTGTAAAGGGAAATGAAGTATCTTGTGAAATATTCTAGATTATTTTAGTTTTGAAAATTGAATCTTCAAAGTAAAATAATTATTTGACATTAAGATGTTGAACTTGCCATGGGTACTATGGTACACATAACCAGTTGACAAGGGTCACCTTGCACTCCCATTGGGTGCTTCGACATGGCATATAACTCATCACCCATGTGTGCCTCATGACACCATTGGCTTCCCTCATAACTTAACTTGTGTCTATGTTCCTGTGAAGCCACCCCATTGGCAATGCACCGTAACCCAGCCGCATCCATTATTACCATGGGAAATAATGGCAGAGGTTGTTTTTTTGCTAATATGCCCCTCGCAGGGAACATAGTGTGCACTTCACAGCCCCTCACCAACCGGTTATGTCCAGTAACCGGCTGGAGCTTCCTGGTGACCACACCTAGTAGTCGAGCTGCAGGACCACCGCTCCCACAGCTTTACTACATGTAGTAACCCGGCAGCTCTGGCTGGTTACCTAGTCCATGTAATGTTTTCTAGATTAAAACACAAAAATCCTTCTCATCTGTATATTTTCTACACAAAAATATCGTAACCCTTCTTGTGTGTGTATTTTCTACACATATACTAGTTTACCCTTCCTTCTTGCCTATATGTTTTCTTACACTAATATTATAACCTTTTCTTGTCTGTATAGAAACAAGGTATACAGACAGGGTACAGACAGGCTTAACAAACAGCACAAGTGATGTGCCAGAACCCTGCCTGTCCTGTTTGTCAGTCCTAATGTAACAGAAAAATATGGATGACAAGTTTTTAGGGTTACTGTGTGAAAAGGATGGTTGTTGTCATTGTCATGGTGCCGAAAATTGTCTTTTATCTTATCATGTAATCATTCATAAAAGAGCTTCTTGGGAAAAAGCTTTGATGTTGATGATAAGTTTGTTTTTAAGAGTGGTGAAAGTTTAGGGATGAGTAATGTCTGTTGTTTTATTTTTGTATGAAAGAGAATGGTGCAAATTGTGGAGTGTGTGGAGGCAACGCAACTACAAATGAGGCATTTGGACCTCAAGCTAAGCACTCTGGCTATTTTGTGTTGATTTTTTTTCAGTATTGTGTAAGGTTGTAGCTTATGTTTTCTTTGTTGTGGATAGATCAGCATTTTGGGAAGAATGCCCGAAATGTATTGCATATTGTAGGTTATCTCCATCTTTTCCGATGTGCTGGGGATAGCTCACGATATGTATCTTTGTAGTGAGTTAGTAGTGATTGATGGTGGAAGTGATGATAGGCTCCAAAGGATCCATGTGGCTGGTTGGTTGTGAGATCCATACTCAAATTCAATACATTTGAATGTTTACCATAGTAGTTTTTGGGAGGGATGAATACCTGGTTATTGGGAGCTTCAAACAGTGGTTATACCTGGGGAGCCTGGTTCTATTTGAAGATTCAAAGGGGTCTGCTGATGAGTAGCAATTGTTTGTGAAAATCTGTTTCAGGGATTAACAGGGTTCTGATTGAGGAACAGATTGAAGGATTTTAAGTCTAATGCTTGGAATTCACAACATTTGACCATGATAGCCCAAGAGAGTAGATCCAGAGTGTGCCAATGCGTTATCAGTCTTAGGTTATTGTCAAAGACAAAAGTGTTGTAAGAATTAAGTTAGCAAAACTATGTTTTCTCATTATCAAAGTGCAATTGGAGTTTGGCACTGAGCATTTCAGTTTGTAATAGATGATTGAAGATTCTGTGTGTTTTGGGATCACCCCTCTTTTTTGGTTACACTAAGACAACCAATTCAATTCAAGGCACTGCTTTCAACAATCTTTCTTTCAAGGCCCATTCAAAACAATTCCATTGGTTACAAGTTTTTTGTCTCATCTCATAGGCCACAAGCCTGTGGAGATGAAAGGTACGGTATTAGAGAGGTCCAAAAAGAGAGAGAGAGAGAGAGAGAACCAACATCCTGTGCCCAAAAGTGCAGACATGGCAACTGGAGTCACAGCAGAGGGCATTGGGACCCATGAAAAGGGGGTCAAAATAATAAGCTCCCAGCTACTAAAATCTTCACTTGTCACATGGAGTATAGGTAGTGGACAAGGAGATGGGCAGGAAACTTGAAAATGCACCCAAGACTACCATAGCTTGCCTCAACATGTTAACAGCTGGAACAACTCTTTCTGAAGCTCAGGCTGCATTTAAAACTATCAGTTTACTGAAGAGAAACTCCTAACAACTTACAATTCCAGACAACAAACTCATTGACCAGTCGGGCCTTTTTTTTTTTTCACTCCTAGGCACAAGCCCATTCCAAGAACCATGTGTATTTGTGAATATTCTCTAGGCTAGTACTATAACCCTTGTCTGTATACGGACAGGGTTAAAGAAACTCACAAACAACTTCATGAAGTTGCCAAACATGCGTATCACAGAGACACTCAAATCAAGCAGCCAAAAACAAAACAATTATTTCTTGAGGTGCAAATACAGAACCAAAAATTGAACACAACACAAAACAAACAACAATCAAAGCCCAATTACAGATTAAAAAACCCCAGTGGAATTATTTGGTACATATTTTGGAGCACAGCTATCTTTTTGGCTAGTTCAATGCCCACTCTGCATGCAGCAAGAAACCACCAATTTTACATTCTAATTTTGAGTGGGCAATTGGCGATACAAAACAAAGCTTGGGAATGAATGATCTCACAAGTGCATAACCCAATAACAATAACAATAAGGTTCAACAATCGTTAAGTGCAAATGTTATTGTGTGGCAAATTGTCATATGGTACCACCCTTCTTCTTCCCCTACCTGCCTACCATGATACCCTCCCTTTTTGTATGTTTCTTCCAACTGCCATCTCAGCAATTTTCACACCCGTTTTTCACACTTTGGGAAGCTTGCCATTCCCGCCTCCTCCAAATTTCTCAAATTCTGCAAGACATGAGACTGATGTCCTCCACTAGAATTATGTCTCACATGTGGTTTTTCATGTGTAGGGTATCGTCAAGCTAAAGGGCTTAGGACAATGCAATAGCCAAGTCCAGCCCTGCAACCCCATGGGCTTTACCTATAGTAAAGCAAGAGGTAAAGGTTATTAAGAGCTTAAGCATACACCAAACACAAGGTGAAGGAGAGGAGGGATCTTATACCTACTTATTGGCTAAGTAGGTGTAAGATGACTATAAGTAGGCATAAGATCGCTCAAGGAAAGGGATATTTTGAAATCAATCACAAATATTCGTACCCTCTAAATACACCAGGAATTATCTTTAGTGTTTTATGATAACGTATAAAAGCAAATGCCATATGCACAAGAGGTTAGGGTTATTTTAAACTCCTATTAACCATAATCCTAATCCTTTTGTAAGACACAATATTCTTTGCAATTGATAGTTATAACATTATGGAACATTAAATCAGAAAATGATGAGAGTTTATTAGGTTTTGTGAGTATGTACATGTTGAACTTGTTTATGTCATATGGGTTAGTTGTGTAGGACATGATTTTATAATTATGTGTATTGAAAGTGTTATGTAAGATAATGACAATTTTATGTGTGTATGAGATATCTTAAGGTGTGAACAATTTTTGTGATAAAACTTTTGTGTACTTTTACTTGTCCTAATGAAGGTTGGTTTATCACAAGCTAACTAAACACTTTGATTTTATGTTGTTTGAAATAGCTTTATTTGTAAAATATATTATTGTGAGGCTTTTAAGGTTAACAATGTTTTCTCCATGTGGAGTAAAAACTCCAGGTTTTCTTTTACAAAACCCACAAAGTACAAGTTCAATAGCTTTTTATCCTACATAACCAAATATTCAAATTCAGTGGAAAAAACAAGAAAAGCAGCCTGCTTGGTGTTGGATGTTACATTATAATAGGTTCATTGTTTCTTCTTCGCAACCCTATAGTACAATATGCAAGCTTTAGACTAGGGATTGCATGTGCAAGGTGTAAAATGCATGAGGTCCATGCCATGACATCTACATTACACTTATTTACTCTTAAACATAATTGCACAAGAATGGAATAAAATGAGATGCATTACCACTTACAAATAGAGTAAATCTTTGAAATAAGTGAAATATCAAATCATTAACCTACTTCTCAAGGTTTAAGTTCAAAATACGTAAGTTTTTGAAAAGTTAGTTCATACCTATTAGGTTTTTTCCATAAGTATGCTTGAAGATCACCCATTTATGCTCAATAGGTCCAAGCCAATTCTAGCATTAAGGTGTTGGAGACCCCAAGTGAATTTGTGGTCCTTGCCTAAAAACATAATGCACCATGTGATATCATAGTAACAAGAACTTCAATATATAGCATTCACTCTGGGTGCAACGGGGTGGTCACGTGATATTGTACTAAATCATCTGCCACTTGATCAAACCCAGTATTAAGTTAACCTTATGACTATGTACTCATCAACCTTGTGTCCATTACAAAGGACATCAAACAAAATTGTGGGTATTGGAAGGGCAATATTCACAGGACTGCTAGTGCAATCTCAAAAATCTTGGAAAATCAGTGCTAGGATAATTTGCAAAGTTTGAGCACTAGCTTCTTATGGGTTCCATGAAGATCTTGTGTTGGTATAGTCTTTGCAACCCGCTGTCTGTGACAATCTTCTGGTCCTAAGAATCTGATACTTAGACCCATTTTACACAATAGACAATTATAACTAAACCCAAGGTTAGCATTCAGTTGAGATGGTTGACGAGATGGTTGATATAGGTAGAGTCTTGGTGGTCAAATTGGTTACCAGTGTTAAGGGATCCAAGTTATGTTAGGAGTATGATGACATGGTGAGAATTATTTGAACTCTCATCAAATGATGTATTTGAGTTGGGCTCCATTAACAAGTAAAGATTTCATTTTGGGGGGTTTTTTTTTTGGGGGCAGGGACAACCAATTCCAATGCACCATTTACATGGTTGTTTAAGTGTAAGGGTTCAATAGAATGTTTGACCCCTGGACATCTTAGCTCCAAGTTGAGTTCAAACACGTTTGAACCACACAAACCAGGAACTTCAGTAAATTATCATTTCTTTGGTCAGTTTTGACCATTGAATTAGCTAGAGGCTAGAGCCTAAAGTCCATCTGCTGTTGGTGTTCCCAAGATTCAGCTAGGTAGCTGATGCAGGTTCAATGGTGTCTAAAGTGTGGACAATAGATTTGGTTCAAAGACAGTGCACATAAAGATGAGATGCTCCCCACTTCATGAGTTTCTCTAGCTCAACTTCAAGCATGCTGCTTTGATTGGGTTCATGAATTTCTCATGTTTTTCTTTTGTGTCTCTTAAATTTTATGATATCAAAAACTTGGTGAAGTTTCCCCTAAAAAAGAGTAAAATTAGTCAAACTTACATTAGAAAAAACACATTTATATTCTTAAGTTTTAAATATTTGTCAAAATTTTGACAAAATCTGCTGAAAGAAATCACAGTCCATGATCTAGATGAAGTAGTTCACTGCTAAACATACTGTCTTCAGAATTGCTGTCTAAGTGATTAAAGGCCAGAAGCACTGTGTGAAACAAGAATGTGGTTGCATCATCTTGGGGCCTGTAAGGAATCAGCACTTCAGAGTACTTTGGATGAGTTAACTACCCCAAAACACTCACAGCTCTGCAACAGGTGTGTAATGCACACTTCCTAGAAGGAGTGCCCAATGCCCACATGAGGTGAAAGGACTCTTCTGTGACCCTGGCTAGTTGCTTCAGCCACCATCCAAAGTTTTTCTTTATTGAGATGTACTGCCCCCAGTCAATCCAACCTCTCAAAGACTGGGCCTCAAAATCAGATCTGTTTGTGTAAGTATTAAGTACTCTCCCCATTCACCATCTAGGGGTGGAAGCTCAAAGACTGGTCCTCAAAATCAGATCTGGTTGTGTAAGTAGTAAGTACTCTCCCCATTCACCATCTAGGGCTGGAAGCTTTAAGCTGCTGCATCAAAGATCCAGAAGTGTCTGATGAGGAGCTTCTACTATTGGAATGGGTGCCCTCAGAATTCATCAGATAGGTCAGACTTAACATAAGAATGGACCAATGTTTGTCTCGTATATAGAGAGGCCTGTGCCCAGTATCAAGTAGGAACCTACAAGGCTGGTATGACCTGAGGCAATATCAACCTTGCACCAATAGCATCCTGGCACGCAGGCACCTTGAAGTAATAACGGCCTTGTATCAGTTTCAATACTTTATATACACTTGACTCATATCAGCCAAAAATCATCCTTGGACCCAAATCCAGAATGAGGCTGGTATGAAGGTTTCAAAAAGTACCCAATACCAAGACCTGGTTGGTATGAAAGTTTTCTAAATGTACCCAATACCTTGATCAGGCTGGTATGATATCAAAAAGAAAGTACCCAATACCAAGACCAGGCTGGTATGTTCAAAAGTCGATACAAGATGAACACCTGTGAAGACTATTGCCAAGTGAGTTTCTCAGTCTCACTTCACATCTCAGAAGTTTGCTCTTTGCATGTTGGTACCACATACACGAAAATTAACTGACTTCACTCATGAGCTATGGTGGTGATGGCGGTGCAAGTGTAATTGATGTAGTGTGCCCTTGATTATTCTGCTCCTGGGTCTCATCATTTAATTTCTGTCATCATGAAATCTCCAGTCAAGCTCATGAAGACATATGAAAAGTGGCATAGAAGTGGCAGCTAACAAGAACATCAATTGCATTGGAATTTAGACTGAAATTCCCACATTCATGGGTTCAAGCTTCTACAAAGAAAAATAAATTACAATGATTTTTTTGTCCCTATTACTAAACCAACTGATCTTTTAGATTGTTGACTCCTGCATAAATCTTAGAACTCTCAACTTGCTCCATTGCTGGAAAAAGCATCCGGATAAAGTATAGGGTAAAGCCCTAGGATGAGGGGCATTCCCAAAATGAGGTGCATAGGATGAGGCCAGAGCTGAGTCCAGCCCTGAATTTGGGGAGTGTCATAAAGCACGAAGTAAATGATATCATTCTCTTTAAACACTCATAGATCTGCATAGGAGAGGGAGGGTTCTTACACATACTGCTAAAGAGTGGGACAGATCTTATACATATAAGCATGCATAATTTTCCTCCCAATCTTAAAGAGTAGGCTTAATGTACCTCTTCTATTTGTAGGAGGGATGAGCACAGTGCCCTCCAAAAACCCTGGGGAAAAAAATTCCCAGGTAGACATGTAGCAAGGGTTTTTTTGGGCATTGCCTACCAAGGGCAAGGATATTGTGTTTAGATTCATTATAGAGTATAGTAGCTTAAGGGATTTTGGCCCCTAGGTAATAAATAGGTCTATTTTTATATGTGGATTTTTGAAAGCTGATATTTTGGCTTGTGTTGAAACTTTAGATTAGTTATAGAGTTATAATATCTTGAAGGATTTTGGTTTCTTTTAGAGGATTTTTTTGAAGATTATGTTTTTGCATGGTGAAATATTTGAGTTTTCATAATATTCTTCTTTTGCCTTAAGATACTTTTTAATGTAAATGGCAAGGCCACAGTGTGACACACCCCTTTTTTTTTGTTTTTGTTTCAATTTTGTGATGTAGCCACATTGGCAATCATCCACAAGAGGCATTAACCAAATTTGGCTAAAGTTCAGAGAGGAAAGTAGATTTTTTTAAAGAACCCCTGCTATATATTGGCCACCTGCTGGAAATGGCAGTTTAAAAATTAAAAATTAATTCCTCCAAATCTGGCAACTTTGGCCACTTCTTTTCACAAAAAATTCCTTTGTATGATGGGTTGCACTGGATTTTTTTGGTCGCTCACCAAGTGGGGAAAAATTCATCCAAAAATAATAATCACTGGTACATATATAGTACTAATCTATAATTTTTTTTAAAAAGGTACCCTGTTACTGGATTGGTGAATGACTGAAGAGGTGTGTAAGTAACAACCACTGGCGGCTATTACATGATAATAGGCTATTTGTCTTCATTATTGGGATTTCTTCCACACTCTCTGTGACTCTGCAAACCCTAAACCGCAAATGCTTTGCAATCATTGTAATGTGGAAATGCAGGTGCAAGGGAGATCAGTTATTACACCAGAGAGAAAGGAGGACAGAGAAACAAACAGAAAGAGTTTACATGAAGTCTACCATGTATGTACATGTACATAGTATAATACATACAATGATACATCTAGGCTACTAGCTAGGTGGAATGAGCCTGGAATGGTTGTTGGCACAGTGGCAAACCAGACCAGAGTTAAGCAGCACTCACCTGTGCACCATCCCCACTGGATGTACCTTATTACAACTCAGTTGTGTATACACCTCAACTGAGTTAATATCCCGGGTCTCACCTTGGTAAGCCTTTTCGTAAAAAGTAAGTCCCATATATAATAGGTAAATAGGTAGGATAATAGGTGACTACTAGGTAAGTAGGCGGTTTAAACATAGGGAAGGGCTGTTTTAATTACATACCTATCTTTCAACAACTCTACTTGCCAGTTGTTAGTAGGTGGGTAGTGAAGAAAGCAACCTAATTAACCACCTCAGTTAGTTAGGGAACTGGAACCCAAAGGAAAATTGTTTCCTAATTGCTTATGGCAAGCACTTAACAGGTGCAACAAATTAAATGTAGTTTAGCTTTTGATACTAAAAGTATGCATGCTTGAAAGGATGTCTAGCACAAAACTCTTTTATTTTATTTTTGGGTCCCCCAATTATGAGTGCTAGTTATGAAATATGAAAGCGGCCATTCTTTTACCATACCCCTTGCTTCAAAGAATATTTCGTTAATATGAGGATTTTTTTTTTAAATCCCTCAAGACTCCCATTGATGGTTTGCTCTTGCCCCAACCACTGACTGGACAGACACTTGCTGTCGCTACCCCTGCATTTTTCTTCTTCTTGTGTTTGTCTCTATTACATCCTTAATTTCTTAGTCCATGCTTTACTTAATATGTAGTGAGTGATAGCAACAACTCTTTCAAACTACTTACATTCATTCATTCAAAATAAAAAGGTTTAGGCTTAAATATAAATTGATCAAAGTTTCGTAGAATGGGATGATGTCTCCCTTTTGTGAAACTTTTTGTTTCAATATAGAGAAAGAAAGCCAGCAACAATCTGATTTGAAAGGGCTTGCAAATTTTTAATTTTATACCATTTTTTATTTCACCAGACATATATTTTACAGTGATATTTTTTTTTCAGTTTTCTAATGTTGTGTATGTCAAGAGTTTTATTGTCTTTTAGATGGTTACATCCTACTTACAATTATTAGGTGAATTAGGGTAAGTTATTTTGAATACCATTCCAGTGTCAATGTAGTTTTAGTTATTTGAATTTTTAGATAGGATATGAATCCTTGTGTGAGGGTGACTCAATCTAGTTTTCTAGATTTGAGATGTGTTGTGTTGTACTTGTTTTTCAAGCCCCTTGGTAGCCTCTAGGTAACCTAGGCAACTTCTAAGTAGGCCCCTAGTTACCTTAGGTGGTTTAGGCAGATCCTATATAACCATTTTTTTCGTTTTTGAAACATTTTCATCAAAGTGGGCTTCATTTAATCCATGATCTAGCATCATTTTTCATCCATCCATATAAATGATTGTTCATCCATAATTTGGGTGTAAAAATTCATCCTTTTTTTTCCAACTAGTAGTTGAACAATGGTCCACTGACCACACAAATAATTATTTTATTTTAAGAAAAGATTGTGGACATTTGGTGCCATAATTGAATCACATCAGGTCATGTCATTTAACATCATGATTTGAAGTGATGTGAAGGGAAAAAAGGCATTTTTTAATTAATTAATTTATTTATTGGGATTTCTTTGAAAATTCATATCTCCCACATACAAGGTTGGAATTGGATGCCATCTACACCATCAAGTTTCTAAAGAAGAGGACTAGATGCATGGGAGATTTAAACTCAATTGGAGACAAAAGAATTCTGGAGGGTTTTTCAAAAGCATGGGGAAATGGTGTGTTTGGACCCAATTTTTGTTTGATTTTCAACATATTAGTGCTTACGCTGATGACACCCATTCCTATAACCCACAAGTGCTGGAATGTTGCACCATTAACTTTTGTACTTATGTCATAATTTTCAAGTGAGAATTATAAAAATCAAAATTCATGTTATATGAAAATTTCATTCCCCCTTTGTGATATTTGGGGTTGTGTTTATGGTTCATTCCTTTTGTTGCAATAAGTCACTATAGGGTACGGAGTGTGGGGAAATGTGTGGCTTGCTTGACAATCCAATGAAGTGTGTAATCCATGAATTGATCAGTCTTCACACTTGTGCATATTGCAATGCATGGTTTTTGGGTGATAGGTTACGTGCCTTTGTTTAGGTAGTTAATCCCAAGGGTTACAACTAGTTCATTTTAGAATTGTGAAAGGATAAGGCTATTTTTTAGTTTGTTCTTGTATTGTAGGTTCACTTAATTTCATAGGCTTAAATTTTAATAATAAGTTTGAATATTTAATTTGTGGGGGTGGGGGGGGGGGGGGGGGGGGGTGGGGATAATAACACTTTTTGGGGGTGTTTGAAATTTTTTTATAGAATGGGAATTTATATTAAATCAAATATTTTTTTTTGTCTTTCACAACAGTATTTTTTTTTCTTGTGATATTTTGTATATTGTGATAAGAATTAAT
>Ga0116227_10011076_pt1 | contig 15339 bp, 14 predicted proteins | sample S1TSphgellanicum_FD_89693 | JGI IMG/M metagenome (GOLD analysis project Ga0116227, IMG submission 89693) | Host-associated microbial communities from peat moss isolated from Minnesota, USA - S1T2_Fb - Sphagnum magellanicum MG | ecosystem: Host-associated > Plants > Peat moss > Unclassified... | reverse complement strand
AATTGTATTATTAAGATTTTAAATTTTGTAAACCTCTCCTTGAAAGAAAATGTAATAATAAGTGTATTTATTTTAAAGGTACCCATTCTTCAACCATATGGTAATAATAGCACCGGTGGGTTTCTTTTTTTGCGAATTGTTTTTGTTTGTAGCCAAAATGGCCATCATCTGTAGGAAGATGTGAAAAAAGTGGGCAATTATCTGAAGGAAGATTTAGCCAAACCTGGCTACAAATCCAAACATGAAAGCACAAAGCGTTGGGGGTGGCTGGACTGGCGTAGCCACGGGTTACCCACTAGTCAATCTTTAATCTTGGAGGCAACCTCTGGCAGGTTATAAAAGAGGAGGAACCCAAGAGTTCTAAAGGATTGTCTGATCATCTGTGCACTTGCACCCGGGGTTTTTCTGTCTTTGAGGGCTAGTAGAGAGCTATAGGTATGATTGTGTGAGAGCTGAGGCGTGTGTTGCATGCAGCTTGTTTGCATAGGGGGTTTTTCTTTCCTTCTTGGAGTGCTTGGGTCACGAGGTCCGCATCCTGTCTGCATGCTCGATCAGCTTAGCTACGGGTTACAAGCTAGCTGTCCGCAAGTAGAGATACAATTTCAGCTAACCAAGATATTCAATTGGCTAGAAAAACTATATTTGGCTAAAAACAAGTAGAAAAGCAAGTAGAGACACATTTTCAGCATCCTCAATGTATTTTTGTTGAGGAATTTCAATTCTAAGTTGTAGTTCGAGAATTTGTATTGAAGGATTTCAATTCTCAGCCTCTGTCAGCTGTTAAGTTGTGTTGAGGAATCACCTCAATTCTAAGCTGCTGTTATCCGTGTGTTTGTGTTTGATCAGGGCTTTCACTGCAGTTCTATATCTGTTATATCCGTGTATTTGTGTTGAGCCTGGATCAGTTCAATCCTGGGCTGTTGTCTGTGTATTGCGTTGAGGCCGGCTTTCATCTCTTGCTTGTCCACCCTTACAGTAGTTGATAGACTCATCATTTAGTCTAAGATTAGCTGCCAAATTGCATAGACACCTGCTGCCATCAGTACGACTTTTTGTCGTTGGATTGACCTTAAGCAAAGTGTGTTCAACTAGGCCGACTGCCGTAGTACCGTCGATTGCAGCGTTTCCGGCCAATTTCGGGCTGATTCTTGAGCGATTGAAACCCTGGTGAAACAGGAGATCAGGGCAGCGACGGACCCTGCATATAGAATTTTGAAGGCTCAGTCAAGCAGTCGAGAGGAGGATGATGTATGACTACCACTCTAACCGATCAGGCCAAATGTTCCAAGAAATGAAGTCTAGTGTGTTCAGATCATCACACCAACTCCATGCCGAGCCACATAGTCGAGGTCCCCCCCGAGTTGCGCATTATCGTACAGGTAGTAGCAGATCATCAGGTCACGGCGACGAAACGACGAGTTACAAGGGGATCAGATACCGCCCAGAGCTCAACAGATACATTTCTGAGATACGGCCCGCACTGCCTAGAAAGCGGAAGATCTGGCTCGGTACCTACAAAACTGCTTTTGAAGCCGCTCTTGCATTCGATGCGGGTGTCTTCTATACGGGAAAGAAGATCGGTTACAATTTCCCCGAATTTGTGAAGAATCTCCCGCCCCTCGATGATAATCTCGACCAAGAAGAGCGCCACATCGCCATTCAGAAACGTGCAAAGCTCGCTGCGTCCATACCGCATAGCGATGAAGGCATACAGCCGAGTAAGACGCGGGAAGCACTGCCGTCTCCCGGCTCTGCTGGGCGCAGTTCTTCCAACCAGCTGCAATACCCAGACAACTCTTGTAGTAGTAAGCAGCTCAACGACTCGCATCGACCATTCTACGAGTTTTTCCCACCGGTCTCTCGTGAACCTTGACTAGCACACCGCGGGAATTGACTGAAATACGAAACTGCCACAGATCTCTTAGTTCCCCCGTCTATTCTCGCTCCAAACTTTCTTCTCGAAGCTAGTCGATCTACTTGCATCCTGAAACTCGAACCTTTGTCTTTTTCCTCCGAAAAAATTTCTCCCCAGGTTTTCTTCCTTCAGATCGTAGAGTCTGCTTGCAGGACTAGTCCTCCTCTTCCGCTAAATATCACATACTAGAGCTTATCTTAGCTAGATAATCAGATTCCAGACCAAAAAACCCTCCCGTGATCTAGGATAGGTCAAGGGCAAATCGCCAGTGCTTGAAGAAGCAGGCACTAAATTTATGGAAGTTCGGTCCTGATCGATACTCGGGTCATAAGAATCTCGTCGTATCACTAGCACTAGTACACCATTGCATCAAATCAAGTGAGAAGATATTCGGGTAATACCTTTTCACCAGTGCAGCAATAGAAGTACTTAAGCTGGAGATATCATGAACTCCGCGGACCGAGTCGTCAGCTGCAGGCTTCCTGAAAATTGAGTGCTCTCCTAGGTGCGAGCACTATTGAAACGAACCTGGGTTGTGCACCCGGATCACCCCGGTGTACAGGTCCCTGCATCGTTCCAATGGCCGACTACTAGCTGCTTGCCCAGACTTCACCAGCGAGTAGTACAGGTGATCATGAGCTCGTCAGTACTATTTTGGTCACGGATCTAGTTAGCTGGTCAACATCTGATTGCAAGTAATTCCTTAGCAAACAAAGTAGAGTAATCGGAAGACAAACAAGTCAGCATAAGTAATATAATATTGGGTTCACACAGATGATCGGCAGTTCTTGAGCACTAGCTCTACCTCATATTTCTCATGAGCTTCTAGTTCTCATGAGGGCAAGAAGAAAAGTTCGAATCAGTAATTGATTACCGGCGCAGTCTAGATAACTGAAAACGAGCTCAACATACGAGAAATACCAATTCTAAGGGGATAGAAGTCAAATCACTTGATCTCAGTCCAGTCAAGTCCATAAATTTCATGGAATTAGTGATCTGCAAGTACACTTCGGTGTAAAGCATCCTTGGGTGATCCCACAAGAAATCACTCAAGGAATTTTTAGTAGTAGAATCGGTCAAATCGTTTTCCTAAGCCCTTTCCTTCAAATGTACGAAAATCTGATTCTGGGTTATGAACTAATGCGCCATCAACAGATCAACAATTAGCAATAATATCCCAATTCAGATGAACAATTCTGTAGTTGCTCGACCGGTGTCAACTGGGACGAATCGAACAAGGAACATTGGACTGCTGTAGCTAATGTTGGATCAACCCGCGTGGGTGCGACGTGGGTAGACCAACAAGAACTGAAACATAATAATATATAACTACCTATAAGCTATTATTGTAACTACTAGTTTGGAGGATCTTGTTTGTTCCGAGGCTCTGTCTACTTCTGTACATGACGAACGATCAGTAGCTAGCGTCATTTTTTGATAGCAGAACTGAGGATGTGGTCTCTCGCTAGCTACCCTATAGGTCGAGAATTTTTCATCACAGATGAACTTGCCTGCATGAGCTGCAACGATCATAATTGAGCTGCAAATGTAAACCTAGATAACATGCTTGTCTAAACGCTTGATGAACCTGTTGTAGCTGAGCTTGTGAAGAAGGCTGGACTAGGAACAAGGATGATGGAACATTATGGTGTACACTATTTTTAAATATGTATATACATATGTAATTGTCTCAAAACTCTGTATATTGTTGTTCTGTAATTGATCTGTAATAATATTCTAGCTCTGGTGTTTTGCGACCTGCAAATTGAAAATTCTGTTCAATTGGAGTCCTAGATGTTGGAAAAAAATATTTAAAATCTTGAGTGGATTTGAACTTCATGAAGAGGCATTATAAAGCAAGCAGCTGCTAATTCGTAATTGATAGTGAGGCTGTGTCTCTCATGTGGCCATAGGCGTGGGAGTCTGCAGTGCTAATAATTTATCAGAGTTTACAAGAAATTGAATAGAACTCAGATCACGAATATCAACAAGTTCTTTAAGTGTATCTTTAACTCCAAGTTCCAAACACTCGGAACGCTGCTGGATGCATTAAATCACATAATCCAGCGTGTACATCGTAGCACAGGAATTAAGAAGAATGTATAGGTACTCCCTGCATCGGTGTTCTTTTGATATGTTTTGTTTTTGAGACATAGCTAAAGTGGCTATGGATCATCCATAAAATGATGTAGTGAAATTTGGCTATTAACAAGATATGAAGGTTACAAACTATGCCATGATAATCCAAGTAAAACTCTCTATTTCTAGTTCATCTCTTTAACCAAAATAGTTAATATTGAAAAAAATGGGTTCTGGCAGACCTCAAATTTTCTAAACTAACTTGTAAAGACCTGCTCTGAGTTTTTAATGTAAGCCGAGAGCACCTTACCAAAAGTATTTTTTCCTCCGCTTTTGTGGGGGGTGTTTTAGAAAAATGAATGCCTGCTCCAGCAGGTGTTCAAAGTGGGTGCTCCATTTTTTGAAACACCAAGCATTTTCTTTCTGTTTAATTCCATGATACTTGTCAAGTATCACAGGAAATAAAACAGAAAATAATTGAAGCATGTCTTTACACTCAGTAAAGCCTGTGGCCTCAGTCTTTACCTTACACATAAAAACCTCTGAAAAAATTCTTAGTTTAGTTGGTGTAGTGCATACAATGTGTAAGATAAGAGCAGGGCATTTTGGAAAAAACGCTCTTGCGGGCATTTTGTTTTCCGAAATGCCTCAGCATCATTTTTTACCTTGTTTTCCCCTGATATGCAGCAGGTACCCTTGGAAGAAAGTAAAAAAATTAAAAAGATCCACTGAGATCCATCAATTTTTTTTATCCCCCGCAACATCCTCGAGCTGGGCTGCTACCCTACACAAAAAGTTCATCAAACTTGCATACAAATATGCTGATACAAAGGGACTCTTCAGATACAAGAGGAAGTTCCATGACTTTTCAGCTGATACAATTTGGGGATTATTAAGAGCATCTCCACCCACAGCAGTAAAACGCCCTGTACATCTTTTATGAAGTGTAGTGTGCAAAATAGTGACGGCAACTAAGTTTGATGTCAATAAAAGTGTGCAACTCACTTTGCGCCTGTAAATGTTCTCCAAGTAGAGTGCCCTCCAATATGGTAACTACAAAGAAATTACTGTTTTTGATTGGCCAGCAGCCAGACCAATTGGCACAAGTGATAATATTTAAAGAGTCTAACATCATATATCCACATTTTAATGTTAAGAAATGGGATGGGACTAATTTACACTTTATATTGGGTTTGGTAAACAATAATAGAAAGCAGAAATAGGGAGTGTGCGGCAACACTTCAAATGCTGAATTGCATTGACAGATACATTAATAAGCAACATCTGGCATAGCATAATGATGAATTTCTCACAAAGCAACCATGAATCCCCATCACTTTTTCTCACATATGCTTCTGCACCATCTTTTCATATGCTGAAAATGTAACCAGCAACAAGAGTTCCAATCTTGTAGCCAGTTTTGTCAATGTGCTCTAGTAAACTGGCTTTTGTTGTAGTCTTCAGACCCCTGTAAACAAAGCTGATCAAAAGATTGCACAAAAGCTAAGGCAATGGAATTTTTTTACAGTTGGTACCAGATTGTCTCCATGAGTGAAGCACAGTTGATCATTGACATTCTGGCATTCAATATGCTATGCCACAAAGAAAGCTTGAGGATTGCTGTCTCTCCCCATTCCATAACACTCTAAAACACTTAGTAGGCTTCCTAGCTCTGCAGACATGGCAGCAGCTGTGGTCAGCTGAGGACCCAACCTCACTGATACAATACAGACCTTGCCCACCCATCTCCCACAACGGCCTTGCAGAAAACATTCAGGTTCAAACTCAACTAAGATGTGTCATTTCCAACATGATTCAAACAACCTCCCTGCACACAAGCTTCTGCATCTCAGTAATTGAGTAAACCCTAAAAATATGCAATTAGAAAAGAGGGAAACATTTTGCTGGCATACCTACATTTTTAAACACTGGCCTGTGCATTTCAAAACTCCACAACACAAGCACAAGCCTTCCTGGCCCTAAGATTGCTGCCTTTCTCGCTGGATGGACAACAAGATTCCATCTCTTAACTCAGGTGTCGCCAAAGCAGCTTGGGGAACGGCTTTTATTGCTCCCCCTTGAGGACTTCTGTTAGGAACAGGTACTACTGGAAACAGTGGCAAAGGATCAGACACATTGCCATCATGGCCCCACTTGAATGTTTTCTCATGAGGAACTTGTGAATGTCTCATTCCTCCCACTGCTTTCTCACCTTCCCATTCCCCACCTTATGTGCCCCCCCCCTGATGCTTCACATAGCCTTGGTACATTCCCCACCCTTTTGCCCATCCATCATCTCTGTTTTGAGTGGCCTTGTGAGACTGACCACTACATTGTGTACCATAAGGGATGAAACCATGCATCTGAGAGGATCCACCTACAGATTCCACCTGGACAGGGGGATGTCCATGATGCGGAAGACCAACTGTCACTCTTTGCTGTGCAGACTCCATAGCAGGCACACAGGGTGCAGTGTACCATGCTGGTGCAGGTCCCAGAGCACCAGAGTCATGAGGAAATGTTGGCTGCTGCCATGGTGGCAGTTGAGCATACCTCATTCCTCCATTTTGCTCATACATCACCATATCTGGGTGCATTAGAGGATGAAACCCATATCCAGGGGGATATGGAGGTGGATATGGGAAGTACATGTATGGTGGTCCCATTTGTGCACCCCATTCATTAGCTGCAAAGGGTGCTGCTTGCCAGCACTGTCCTGGTAGAAAACTTTGCTGCTGGTGGGGAAGAAGAAGTGGATACTTGAGTTGAGGTCTCTCCATTACCACCGGCTGATTACTTTTGCACTTCTTAATGCCATTGTCTTCTATGCATTTGGCAGGTAGCTCAGGCACATGTGGCTGCAGTGGAGTCACAGGTGCAGATTCAGGCACCTGCTGCTGGTCCTCCTGTTCTTGTTCTTGTTCTTCCACCACATCATCATTAGCTTCTAGTGTTAAATCAGGACACATTGCCAACTGCCGCTGAACTTCCATCAACCGATGAAGTTCATATACTTGCACTGAAAACATTTTCTGTTGCCTGCACAGCAGCAACTTTGCATTGAGCTCTTTCAAAATGCAGTAGAGAAGATTTATAAATCACCAGAGGCTACCACTGAAACAGAACATTGTGGATGTCTATGAACAAAATACACAAGTGCTAGCATTATTTGCTTACTCTTGGCTTGGATCAACTGACTGTTACTACACATCAAGGCTGAACAATCATGACTCAAACAAGCATCCATGGTACTACTCCAAGCATGAGACAAGGACTCCAAATGGAGTTGAAGATCCAGGAATGAAGCATTGAACTATTATTTAGCCTTCACAGCTTGATGTTGTCAAGGAAAAATGCTTTGCTTGACAAACCTTTGAACATATCTATTAAATTGCAGAGAAATCCCCACAACAACAATTTGAAGGCAATGCTCACAAAGTGTCAGACCATCACCATCATCCTGAATAGCCATGACAAGTTGCCATGGCTACCCACTGACTTCAACAGCTCCCAATGGTGGGTGTAGATAAGTATATAATAACCTTTAAACAGGACAAAATGGTCCTAACCTGACCCATGATTCCAAAAGTTGTCCTGCTTATTCAGAGGAACACCAAGAAATGATGAAGGAAAAGCAGGGTCTCTCAATCACATGTTTTGACACAAGGAATCGGGCAATCTGGGAAACCTCACCTGAGAATAGTTTTGTGGACTCTCCAAAATTCTTGTTGTCCAATAGCACTCATTACATCAAGAGGAGTAGTATTCTCCACAGGAACATAATCAAGCATTGAGGATTCCGACTCATTGCCACTACAGCCTCGCCCTATTTGCTCTGACACTTCTCCACCCACATTTTCAGAGGTTCCACTGCTGTAACGATTATGCTCTGATTGCCCTCGCAATCTCTCAGCTTCCTCAGCTCTGCTATGAGGAGATGTTAGACTTGGCTGCAATTGCTCTGCTGCATCCCTGTCCCTTTCAAGCATATCACTTTCCTGCAAGCTGACATCAAGGTCAGCATCTGTCTGATCAATCACCCGCTCTCTCACATCACGATCATCAACTGATGCAGTCACACTGCTTGTGTACCAGGTCAAGCCACAATTCTGCTCACTCAAGCCTCCATTTTGTTCACTCACAATTCCAGTTTGCTCACTCAAGCATCCAGTTTGCTCACTCAAGCCTCCAGTTTGCTCAGATGACAAATCATCTGAGTTTGTCACTGCTTTGTGCACTTGGGGCTGATCTGAGCCTCCTGGTGCCTCAGTGTTGAATCTCTTTTCCTTTCCAGCTTCCCAGTGTCTCCATGTTGGGCGGTGCTCCCTTGATGCTGCCTCTTTTGATTGGGAGCCACTCGAAGTAGACCTTTTCTGGCTGCTGCCCTGTGTTGCTGTAGAATATGTGGGCACTGCAAAGTCATCATCAAGGTTTCCTTTCTTGCTGGACTTTGGTCCAGGCATTGGTACTGAACTTTCAGCAACCAAAGGCACGCGTTGAAGTTCAGTATCCCCATCCACAACTGTACTGCTGCTTGTCCCATTCAAAGAAGCCTGACCAGGTCCTGCACGATGCCCCATGTTCATAGATGGCATGTATGCAATCGCAGAGCCCATAGGATTCAAGTAGCAAGGAACATATGGATATCTGCCATCATAAGATCCATCCTGCACCTGCATCTCCACCCCTAGGTTCAATATTCAAAGGAGTTCATACCTAACCAGCTGCCATCCTGCCTTTTGCAAGGCATAGAGGACTTTGAGACCAATTCACATCAAGGAGTTGGGAAGAATACTACAATCATTGTACAACAGTGACATGAGAGAAGACACTACAGTCATAAGTCTCCAGTTCAGGGGTGCTCAAACCTAGCTTCTTTGCAAGTGTTGAGAAACCAGAGCAAAACTTGAAATGCGAAGTGGGCGGCTTCCTCAAAAACCTTCTCCTCCAATCTCTTTTAATAGCAAAGAATCAAACCCAGAAACAAAACAGGCAGCCAAAAAGGAAACAAAACTCCTGGTATTGAACACAGACTAGTGTAAAACCTCAAAGATGTGAACATGCACACACATATGGCTTCAACATCCCCAGCACCAAATATTGTGAGATGAGTGACTTGGTTAGAAAAACAAGCACCATGATGTGTACTTCTTCACCCCACAAGCATCTTCAAGGAAGGAGTCAATGTCACACATCACACTACCCTCAGAGACAGTACTGACATCCAGAGAAGTGCAAGGAAATGCATCTTCCAAGTAACATTTGCATGATCATATATGTGTTACTGGAAAATTCAAGTGCTCGCATTCTGGATTGTAGCAATCATAGGGTAGCATCATGGAGCTCAATAGTACCAGCCCAGTTCACAAAAAAAAAAGTAGAGGAAAAGAAGCTTCAGATGCTTGTGGGACGATGCAGGAAGAGGAGACATATTATTACCTGGGGTGGAAAGCCTGGCACTAGTGCAGGGCTCATGGGAGGGTTGTTAAAGGCGTCCTGTGTAGCGGAGAGAGGAGGCACGGGAGATGAAATGAATCTATTTACGGGGATAGTAAACTGCTCATACAAAGCCATCTTATTCCGCGGAGGCGCTCTCAGGCCCATTCGTTTCGTCTCTGCTACATGCAACCTGGGAAACAAGGCTGGCCCCGCTTGCTGCTGCTGCTGTTTGCTGCCGTCTACTTTCGCATCTATTGGCGCTTTCATTCTGCTGCTTCTGTTTTAGAATAAGGGGAAAGAAAAAGGGAAGAAGCTCAAACCTTCCCTTTTAAGCCCCAAACCACTGAAATACTCTCAAACAACTTCCACAAATTCCTACAGCTTCTCACCATCCCCTCTTCTTCTTCTTCCTCTTACCCTGCAACTACTCTGGAATTCTTCCTGAAAAAACGTTCTTGTTGGAAAACCTAAAACATACAAACCCGTCTTTATCTGAAGGCCAAACGAGAAAAAAAACACGACAAAGAACGAACCTCCAACATCAAATTTTCCCGGCAAAACACATCAGAAGCTATTATCCCACCATAGCCTTCCTTCCTCGACAAAGGGGAAGACGTTCGGCACCGCCCGCGACAAGCGACGCACTGCGTTCGCGCGCGCGTCCAATAGCAGACCAATGGGAGGTCGACTTGGGAGACAAAGTGGTGCACGGGTATGGGGGTGGTGCCAAGGCAGGTGGCCATTGGGGAAAAGCTAGCTACTTTTTGGGGCTTGGGAATCAAACGAGGTGTCGTGGAAATGAGAACATGAACAAACCAACCAATCCCTTGTAACCTTCTGCCAATATCATTTTGCCCTTCAATAAGGTCTCCAAAAATGGGTCACTCTTAGAGTAAGTAACTGGGTAGGGCCCTAAGTATGATTTTATATTCGGAGTAAATACTTTTGGATATTGGGGGAACCTCTAAACTTTCAGAACTTTTTGTGATGGGCCAATCAAAGAGGCTCCTTGATAAAAATAAAAATAAAAATGAAAAAACACATTTGGAAACACCCTGGTAAGTAATTGATAGAAGTCACACTTTACAATTCTACCAAGAGCACATAATAATAATAAGTAAGTTAATAAGAGCCAATTGGAGGCTTAGGGTTTGATGGGTTTTTAGGTCACACAAAATATCTGGCCTGGATAGGTGTCCAAAGGAGTTGTGGGAAGCGTGTCAGACGTCAGATCTAGGTCAGAGCATGGATGAACCAATTGGAAAAGAGGAAGGCACTAAAGCAGGTGCCCCCACTTGAGGTCCTACTACTATTAAGTCTTGGGGACCCCACCAATTGAACGAGGGTCCATCAAATGAGGGATGATTTGGCCAATGAGACTCCATCCATTCTTGACGCCTGGATTCTCGCACAAAAGACAAGGTGATTTGGATGATTACTTTTTACACTATACCGCTCCCTTTCACCACCTTCCTTTTTTTTTGTCCCACCACCCTCAATTGTATTTTTAAGGCTAACCAAAAGGTTTCAAATTGTTGAATGTTTTGTCACGTAGAATTGGATAGCGTGATCCATATGGAAATTAGTTATAGAGTGCCTTCCAAGTTCAGAATTATTTTTTTTGTTTTTTGGCAATGAGCCTCTTTGATTGGCCCATCACAAAAGAATTCTGAAAATTTGGAGGCTGCCCAGGTATAAATGTATTCAGTGCAACCATAGAAACATATAAGTTCCCACTGCACCTACGTTATATAGAGTCCAAGAGGACAAGTTTGAGCAAAGGATATTATTAGACAACGTGAGGTGCTATTGGGAACAAGTTGGGAAACACATTGAGAACTTGAGGATCATTTTGGAAACTTGATGGGAACTCAGTGGGAACCCCAAAAAATACCACCCCCCCCACCCCCCAAGCCTCCCCCCACCCTCTCTTTGAGCAAATACTCCCTAAAAGAAAAAAAATTAGGTCTATTGGATGCATCTACAATCCCTCATTGGTTGAACAAAATTTATATTCTCAATTGTGTTCAATTGCCTTATTTGACCTACTAGGCTAATGGCAAGGGCATGAATTGTTGGGACATAGCCTTATACCTATATTGAAATACAATTTGATGAGTTTAGACCAATATTGTGGGTACATATTGTGCTTCATATTAATTAGTTTAATTAGTTGTGACGAACCCCAAAGCACAAATGTTTTTTAATTTTTTATTTATTTATTTTTTGCAATGGCCACTTTGATTGACCCATCACCAAAAACATTCTAAAATTTTGGGCCTGCCCACATGGAAATGACAAATTTTCATATTGTTTTATATGGCCATGTAAAATCATATAATTTTTATTTTTTTTACACATGTTTCAATGGTTTTACATGGCATAAAATAAACTTACATAATTTTACACAACATAAAATAGACTTACACAATTTTACACTTGCACAAAATATAAATAAATTTCATTATGACATTTACACTTATATGGAGTGTAAGTCTTAAACCATATACACAGACACAAGACTGGTTTAGACTTTAGACCAACACCAATGAATACATTATTATTTATTCATTGACAATTGAGTTTGTCATTGTTTGCTAAACATTTTGCAAGTGTAGCTTTATTGTTATTTTGTGGTTTTAGGTTTGGTTGGCCACCCAGAACTTAAGTTTTTTCTTTAAGAAATTCATTATTCTCATGTAGGATCATGTACAAACATCCCAAACAAAATTATGTGTCAATTGCCAAAAAATTTGTAGAATATTGTTCAAACTACAGAAAATTAGCAGAACATATTTTAACTTTGGACACACATTCAACCATTTTTTTAAAAGAAGGGAATTTTCTAGTTTTCCACAATTTTTAACAAATACATTTACAACTATTCCTCATGAACTTCTGTGACAGAATTTTAAATACAATAAATCCAAATGAATGTTCAAGTGTATATGACCGGTATAATGTCATGTGGTGAAGTTACTCTAAGTTAGTTTGTATCCCCATCAAATGGGTAAGGAACCAAAACATGCATAACAAGACCCAAAGATAATGTCTGGGCAGAAGAAAGTTGTGTCTGGTGCTACTGCCCAGACACATCTTGTTCGGGCAAATGAGCAGCCAGGGAAAAAAAGAAGCAAGCATTGCTTTTGTACTACCTGCAATAAAGACATCCTGCTGATTTAACAGATTCGCAATGTGAAACGCAAGGGATGATCATTGTACCTCAAGACACAATAAAAGTCACTCCCATGTGATATGTGTACTTGTTAGGTTTTTAATTGTCTAAATTACTTTATGTAATAGTACTTCAAAAATAGATTTTCATAAATCTCTCACAGTACAGTAGTAGATTAGAGGACAATACAATATAGTAACTGGAATCGGCCAAACCTTGCCCACTCTCTTCTAGTACTTGACCTGACTGAGTGACTGACATAGTGTATTTCAAGGATAGAGTTGGTGGCTATCTTTTTGGGGGTGATGCCATCCATGCCCTACCTTAGCCTGTACACGCCAATTCCAGTGTTTACACGTGCTCCTGGCTAATGCCGCGGGCACAGCAGCAGAAGACGCCATTGGTGTATCAAATCTAATTATATCAGATTTTCACAATCGCCATGTTACCATGTTACAGATATTTTGTGAGTTTTTTATTAGTATTTCTGGTTTATCTTTTAGGTATGGTATGTTGGTAGCAGCTCTAGCCTAGTGGGAAATTTTAGGGTTTTCTTCTTCAATTTTGTGAGATACGTGGACTGGCGATCCTTCACAAGAGAACCAGGGTTTAGCCAAATTTGGGTGAAGGTCAGAGAGAAAAGTAGAATTTTTGTCAGACCCACCACCCCTATATACTGACGACATACAAAGAACCTATGGTCTAAATATGGTGAATTCAACTTTTTTTTTTCCCCCTTCAAAATATGGTAGGCCTTTTTTTCCCAAAAAAATGCTTTTTTGCAAGTGGCAGGCCCCCTCCTTTTTTTTATAGCCAAGTGACAATTTTTTTGCCCCCAAAAAAAAACCACCCACTTTGGGATACTTCCAGTAATCAATTACCCCACCAAAAAATTCATTGTGATGAATTTAAATTTTTTTCATGACAGAAAATATTTGCTGGAGAATTTTGTGAAGAAAAAGAAAGACACTTTGTTTGTTTGGCTGATTATTACTTCTATATTCAGGATTGTGATAAGAATTTGCTGTTTGGATTTCTTGGATTTATGAGCTGCAGACAAATACTTGCAACATCCAGGGTGATCCTAGTACCTAAGTGCCTGATAAGCCAAAAATCATTTTTTATCAAATTTTAAATTAATGATGGAACGATGGGGGGAAAAAATTACTAAAAATTCCATTTGGGCCATGTGGAGCAGTGAATTTTTTTTTCAACTTTGTGATGTTGCTTCAGTGGCCATCATACATTTTAGTATATTTAGCCAAAGTTTGCAATATTCAAAATAAGAAAGTAGAAAATATTAAGCACCCTTTGGTATGTAGGCAATTGTGGTGGTTTTTGGGGATTTTTTTAATATAGATTCGTTTTATGGAAGATTGTTTTTTCTAAGAAACAGCAAATTTCTGACAGAATACTTTTTTTAATAAATTATTTTCACCAAAAAGCAAATCACTGGTGGGGGACGTGGTCATAATCTCTTGCCAAACCAAAGTGCCTGAAGTGAGTGCAAGTGCCAAACATTTGACAGACCTATTAGCAATAGTAATCAACAATAGTTGTGCAGTTATCCTCCTGTAGATGTGTGTGTGTGTGTGTGTGTGTGTGGGCGCGCGCATGTCTACTGATATATACATGTAAGTATAATGAGAATATTAAAGCAACAGTGGTGTCTGTCTGTCTTTTACTTTTTTTTTATTATTTTTTTTTTTTTGACATCATTTCACTTTCATTACCTCTTTGGCGTAATCCCATTGGCTCCCATCCCTTGTGGAGTGTTTTGGGGGTAGGGGAAGGGAAAGCCCGATGAAGCACGAGGTGAGGGGGACCAGCACGGGCCAGGGGAGGAGGGAGGCACGGGCGAAAAAAGATCAAGCGAAATGAGAAGCACGAGCGAGGAAAAATCGAGCGAGGGGAAACTCGACGAGTGCATTATGCACCAAGTTCACACTAGTAATGAGAATTCCCATGCATATATACAAATAACAATTCCTTGCTAGACAAGCTTTGAGTGCAAACATTTTTTTTTTTCAAGTTATAATTTAGAGGAGAGTGCTGAAACAAAAATGTTGAAATATGATCTCTCCATGACTCCCCCTTTCATGGCGCCCTAAATGGCATGTGGACACTAGGAATTATGTGCTCTAGATAGCTGGCAAGAGCTACCAGGTTATCTAATGCAGTTGAGCGACAATGCTTGGTAACCCAACAGCTTGAGCCAGCTACCAGACATAACTGGTTGTTTAAGGGCATCCATTGCGCCCCCTACACCAAGTGCAGTACAAATCCCTAGCTAATACCATGTGTCCGCATGAAATCAAGCCAATACAGGCTACGAAGCTCCGCCACTTGCACACACACTCCCACCAACACAGCACACACAGGTTATGAGTTATAACCCATGTATAGCCAACCAATCAAAGTGCAAGGCACCCCTCAACAGACAACTAGTTTATGTGTAGGGTAAAGCGCCAAAGGGAAGGGCTTTACAGGAATAAGGGCCCCAGGAGGCAAAGCTAAGTGGCAGCCCAAATCCTGTAAGGCCCAGCCTCAAGACACATGAGAAAAACCGTCATGGTTATTTTTTGTAATTTCCATTATACCCACCAGATACCCATAGAGTATCATTGGGGGGGAGGGGGGGGGGGGGAAGTTTTGGAACCATTTCAAAAAGGAGAAAACCCCGCTCACACAACAGGCACCCCTTTTTAAAAAAATTACCAACCATTTAATT
>Ga0116227_10011075_pt1 | contig 15340 bp, 14 predicted proteins | sample S1TSphgellanicum_FD_89693 | JGI IMG/M metagenome (GOLD analysis project Ga0116227, IMG submission 89693) | Host-associated microbial communities from peat moss isolated from Minnesota, USA - S1T2_Fb - Sphagnum magellanicum MG | ecosystem: Host-associated > Plants > Peat moss > Unclassified... | reverse complement strand
TGTGTTGGTTTGTTTTTATGTTTTGTGTTTTTTTTTTTTATTTTTATATTCTCTATACGGGCCTCCTTTTTTTTTTTTTTTTAAAACATGGTTTTGATGGCAACAGGTCTTTTCTTAATAATAACAAGAAGAACAAGGCTTTTCCAAGTGTCCAAAAGCTGATCCTTCACCTTTCATGAATAGGCCTGAGAACCCATGTGGCATTGTAGCAGGTGGGAACTCTTCTGCTGGCATAGCAAATGGTCGAACAAGCTTCTCCAACTCATCCAATGTTACATATCGTCCATCCTCCTGTAATGACACAGGCGGCAGTACAGGAAGCATATGGTCCTGGATCTGAGGTGTCACCTGCCATGCATCACAAGCATATTAATTAAATGGACAAATAATATCTCATCCACCCACTAACAATATCTTAAGCAAATTTCCTTAATTCCACCGTACTATTATTCTTTGTGCACCATGGAAAGAAAACATGGATTTAGAGCATTTTGCATTAGGGTTTTGAATGCTATAAAAACATCACTGCTACTAGGGCTGGTTTTGGAAGACTTAAAATCATCAAAATTAGAAAGCCAACAGAGAGTACCTCAAGTGGACTCACAGCAGCTCCATTACTAAACATTAGCTCAATCCGGAACCTTTTTGGGTCTTCCAACGGCACCTATAACATAAAAAAAACCACAACCATTTTATATAAAGATACCAAATTTTTATGGGAAATGTTTAAGTGATGATGAAATTTAAGCCAGGTAAATATTTTTTTAAAATTATAATTTTATTTTTTAAAAACCAACTGCTGAAATCACTTTGATGATCTGAATGGTTTGAAAAATTGTCAGAGGTTTGTCCAGGGTTGGTAAACAAGAGTGTCGATGATTTGGTCTTTCTTACCGCAATGTTCTCAAACATACGCAAGACTATATGTGTCAAGTAGTCAAGTTCCTTGATTTCTGATAGATGCTGAAGCCCTTCATTGGAAACAAGGCCCGGTTCCCCTTTCAAGGAATCATCCAAATGACAATACCACAATATGTTGATCAATGAGTGGATGTGCGACTCCTGCATAGGCAAACATAGAAACCATTATATCAATCCACGGACATTGTAATATAATGGGTGATCAACAACACAGTTTCATCACATTCACACAAGTCATCTGGTTGCTACTTTGTACAAAAAACTCTTGGAAATAAAGGGTACAACAACAGGGTGACACTCACAGATGTGAAATAAAGCCGTGTACGAACATGCCTCTCTGGGGTTCTGACATTTGCATACCTGTCAATCATTCATCCATACATCCGGCTCAGTAACAACATCCATACATTTTCCCGTTTTGGACTTTCCTATCTTCCACAGAAGTTTGAGATGTAAAAATACTGACTGATGTGATCCAGAAGAAAAACTTCAACTGATGTGATGGATGAGAACTTCAAGCAATGACCATGAAGTCTCATTACATACACTGCCTGTGGTGCATATGGTAATTAGCCCGAATCAACCAACCACAGGAGTTTAGCACCACGGGATGGGAAACAAGCATCACCAGCAGCTGTGGGATCAATAATAATGCCCCAAAAATAAAAATGAATTTTCTAATCCAAAATGCTCTGTATTATAAGACTCTGATTGGAGAACCAAGTTCATGGGTTTTTGGGTGGTACTTGGGATCTAAACGGTACTGAGTCTCTTTTTCAGTATCTTTGTCGGTCACATTCTCAGTAGAGCTTTGTCGGCTGCTTCCCAGTTTTGGAACATGTTTGCCACTGCTGCTTTTCACCAGACTGGGGAGCGTCACAGCAGCATCATCAATCTCCTGGTTTTGCTTCAGTTCTGCCACGCTCATTGTCTCCTCTTTGGTGTTTCGAAGGTCGATTAGTATCTTACCCATCAACTGGTGTGCAATCTGCAACATTGCACACACAATCTCCAACATCTAAACTTTTGACTAGATTTTAGATCTGCCAAGAGGAAAAACCTGAGATCCACTTGCAAAAAAGGCCCTGCAGGTAGGGAGGGTGTCATAAGAGTAGTTTAGAAAAAAATCTAGGTTTCTGGGGGAAATTAGAGACCAATATGCATAGGGTAAAGCCCATGGGTGGGGACATTCCCAAAATGCAGGGCCTGGACTCAGCTACCTAAAGGGTGGGGGCATTCCCAAAACAAGGGGCCTAGGACAAGGTGGCAAGCCCCATATTTTTGGAATGTACCCCACCCATGGGCTTTACCCATTGTAGAGCATGAGGTGAGCGTTATCATGAACCTAAAAATATTAGATCATGAGGTGTAGGAGGGGGAGGATTCTTAGAGCATCTCCACCAACACTCAGTATGACCCTGCACTGGAAATCTTGGATCAGGTTATCAGTTGAATACAGTGAATCCCCTGGAAGACTGCTGGCATGCTGAAAAAAACCACAGCTTTCAGAGTCCTGGAAGAGTCTAAAAAACAGTCAAATCGTATTTATTGACTGCTCCCTGTTCCTGATTGGCTAGATAGTTTGATTAGTCCAAGTGGGTTGCTATTAGTAGTCTCCTGCCTACTTGCAGTCCCAGTTTCAGTTTTATGTGTGGGGTTGGAAAAAGGTTGGTTACTAAAAGTTGGATGTCAGAAATATTTTTGCAGGGTCACATACTGAGCAGTGGTGGTGATGCTCTTACACCTACTCTTTAAATGAGGTGAAAGTTACCATGAACCTAAAAATACATAGATCATGAGGCTTGGGAGCAGAGTGGTTCTTAAGCCTACTCTTCTGAGAGTGGGAGAGATCTTACACCTTGAAGGAGGTGTAAGATCCCTCTACTTTTCTAGGAGGGATATTCATGGATGTAACTTGCCCTCCAAATACACCCAATTGTGCCAGAAATGATGCATTTGATAAGGAGTACCTTCGCCCCTATGACTAGCTTGTGCTTTGGGTTGATGCCATACTCATTTGGAATAACCCCATCTGCCAATACCTGTCAACAAAAATCACCATAAGAACCATAGCTAAATCACACCAAGAAAGTGTTACCAAAATGCTCGAAATCTCCCTTAATTCCCCAACCAAAACTAGACCTAGCAAGTACGTATCACTACTAATCACCTTGACTATAGCTAAATCACAACAAGAAGATGATAGTACCCACATGCCTAAATCAACCCTTAATTTACTGTGGAAATTGGAATTCGCATACAAGAAGATGGTACCCACATGCCCAAAACAACCACCCTCAAATTCACTATGAAAATTGAAATTTGCATTTATGGTTTACATGCATAGAAGGAAATGGGTGTTGAAAAAAACCCAAACTTCACCTTGGCCACTTTGTAGAGTTCATCAAGACCCTTGAGTTTCAAATGAGCATTGTGTAGAAGATCGTATCTACATCACAAAGATAAACAAAGCAAACATACTTGATTAAAAGCATCTAAGTTCACAGACTTAAATTAGGGCCTTTTTCTAGGAAGTCAAATTTTAAAACAGAACTTCTTCTTCCAATAAAAAGTTTAGCATAATATCTCACAATTTCAGAGTGAAAACATAAATATTATTGCTCTAGAAAGTGTGAACAAATAACATCAACAAAGTGAAGAAGGGAAAGCAAGTCATGAGAGAGAAAATTGGCCTACTTGGCAGAATCATAGATATCAGGAACTTTGGTTATATCATAGTAGCTGCAATTCACACAGAAGCCCCAGTCCCCACCACCCAAAAACCATAACCCAAGAAATCTTAACACATGGTTTAATTAAAACATTTTCTCTACATAACCAAAGACAACTGAACACATGGTTTAATTAAAACACATTCTTCCCTTTACTAATGAGGACTCTAAAAAGGACTTCAATTCTTTTTTCAATGTAAAATATCCTTCTATCTCCTCATCATTAAAAAAATCTCCACAGATTTTATCAGGTGAAAGCCCAGCAACTGCAGATAACTTAGTTAAATGGGCTAGCAATCCAACATGGGCCAAGGGACAGAATATCCTTAAGGATAGTTCCAATGCACTTTTAGACGGCATATCCTTAGAGATATTATGTGTAAAAGCACAATGGCAGCATATTTTACAGCATCACAGACTGAAACCCAAAAAGAAAAACTTTAAAATTTTAGAAATGATTGAGCTAACTACCAAAAAAAAAAAAACACCCAAAAAACCCAAAAAACTTATGAATGATTGGCACTCACATTCATATTGGGTTGAGGGCCCGGAGCCATTTTAGGAACTTCACACAATTTCCATGAAGAAGGAGGCAAAAAAAAACACAAAGCCATGGCCCCAATGAGGTTTCATTGGGGTGCAAAGATTTCTTCCCACACACAATCTTTGACTTCAAAAATATGCACAAAGATCAATCAGAGTATTTTAATAAACTCACTTTCTTCGTTCACTGTAGATGTCATCTTCCAGCTTCTTCCAGCGGGCAGACATGAGAAGGAAGTTTTCGCTGCCACATGGCAGCCCGGCTTCAATTCGTTTCACATCTATGGTCGACTTCCCTAAGGCATAAGCTGGGTCATACTGTGGGAGCTCTTTCTTTGATGTTTGTGAAGCTAATCGCTCTTCTTCCAATTCCCACAGCTTGTTCACTTGCTCCCTAATTCCCCTTGTCAGATTCACCTGAACAGCCACAAAATCCCATTTCAGTCATTTTCATTTTTCCTTATAAACCCCTAATTTGAATTTTTTTTTTAAAATTAAATTATCCTCCCACAAGAAACCAGTTGGCATTTGTTGTTAAATTACTCATCTGCCTATTCCATCAATTTCTATATTAGAACTAAGAAATGATTGGCACCTAGGCCTCAAGGACTAGTGCTGCTACCCCACATCTAGCAGAATCAAAGCCAGATTTCCTGGCCAATGCCACCGACTATGTACTTTCAGAATGAAAATAATCTAAATTGGTAAAAGAAAGACCCTGCCTTTGACTAACCCAAGTGGCTAATAATATTATATTGTATTATATTGGGTGACTTGAGTTGGGTGCACTTTTTCACGACAAAATTCAGCAGACCAAATTCAACGGAGCGTGAACTTGGGAGATTCCTTCCACTGGGTGTTGAACAGTTTAAAATTCATCCCCCATTTTTAAAGGCGACATTCTCCAGGTGGGCGGGCAGTAAAGTTCCAGACAATCTGACACGAATATGCCGACTATTACAAAGAAAAGTTGTTGGGCAGTTAGAAGGAGCAGAGGAGGAGACAGGAAATTGGGGAAACAATAATGGGGTGGGGGGAGGGAAGGAGAATGGACCAGTTTTTTCATCAAGTCCGATGAATTTGTGGGCATGCTATTGCTGTCGTGAACGCGCCATGGTAGATTGCCATTGGAAAGGGTAGGACATGCCTCCGTTTCAGATGATGTCAAAACCTCATATAACTTTTCCTGTATCCAACCACCCACTCCAACTCAAAGGGCTTAGGCTAAATTGGTTACAATATTGAGTACTTACATCCCACCCCCTCAATGGATGACTAAAGTCTTTAAAACCTCCTCCTAAAAACCTTTGATCAACTTGGTTAAATGTTTAAACCCTTAAACTGTAAATCGACACTAATCATTACTATGGTTGAATGCTTAAAGTGCTTAAAACTTTTAAATCAACATCAATCAACATCAATCAACATGAGTAAAGGTCTAAAACACTTAAACCTTTGAATTGACATCAATCAACGATGATTAAAGACATAAAACCCTTAAAACCTTTAATTCAAAGTCTACCCACCAAACTCCCTAGTTGGGTTCTTCATTTTGACATCTTTTTACCCTACCCATTCTTCACAAAAAAAACCAACTTGAAAATGTGCTGGATTGCATTGACAAGAAGATGCAAGGAAAAAAAAAAGGGAAAAAAAGGGGGTTGCTGAGCTCTAGTTATTTGGTCAGATTAGCCTCACCTTAGCCTCGTCCATTTCATGACTGGCAGTGTCAAACCCATCTAGCATGGATGAATCCTTACCCACCAGCGAGACCTGCACTTCAAATAAGGCCTGTTTAGTCTTCTGCCAGTGCAACCACAAGGTTACAGCTGGAATGGATCCACCCACATTTTCATTACAGAGCTCAACAAGCATCATGGCATACTAACCTCTTATTCTTTTAGACTTTAAACTTGGGTTCTGAAATGGTGGGGTTTTTTTTTTGGTTACCATGATTGGTGTCAACTCCCCTTCCAAGTCCAGCAATCCTTTTGCAAATGCTGCAGCTGACATCTGCAGGTTGTCTAAAACCACTGAACTTGTGTTGAACAAATGCTCAATTTGGCCAAAGCAACAAAAGAAAATAGCAACCCAAAAAAAAGTCTTTTCTTTTAATTACAAAAATTACACAGAGCATGAAATGCAATGCTCGGTGGATTGGATGTACAACAATGCTTGTTAGAAGCTTGAAGTTTTCTTGCAGCAATAGAGATAGTAGAAAAGATATATACCTGTACACGGCCTTCATCTGAACTGTAGATCTTCAAGTCATGTCGGTATGTACTGTGAAGGCGTAACAATCCAGGTCCTTCACCTGTTTGAAAATGATGACAAAATTCAAGTTTGACCTTGAATGCATTTTGATTCATCTTTCACAATGAGAAAGCAATTTGAACATTGTATGTCATCATCCCACAGAGGAAACAATACCCACTGGGAGAAACATATAAATACAATGTAAAATACATGTAAAATCAGTAAAGGTCCTGTGTGTGCAAAATGACACATACTAAGCACAAGGCATCAAAATCTTACCTGGGTACATGTGGTTTCTGAATGAGCGTCCCAACTCTTCAGCCTGTCACACACAATACCCTCCATTGTTGCTTGGGTCAAAAACATGCAATTCTCTGTCTTGTGGGGAGGGAAATCCCCTCTTCAATAGTTTTTCCAAATTTTTCAAAAACTACCCCAAACTTTTTTTTTTTTCACTGCAGTGCTTCATCCTGGCCTGATCTATTTATCAGCTTTTAGAAATTGGGGGACAGCCTGTTGGGTCATGTTTTGATTTCCTACAGAGTCGATTGCAATGCCAATCCTCTTAGCTTCAAATACTAGGTATAATTGTGCCTTAGTGTCAAACAGTTGCAATTTGGAATATCAGCTGGCTTTCTTGACCTGCAATTGTACAGAAACGACAATAGGGCACCAAGACCACAATTTGGTCACAAACCAAGTTTTTGTGTCACAATAAAAATTAATTTAGTTTTCCCTTCAAAAAATCCATTTGACTTCTTTTGGCATGTCAGATGGTTTTTCTCTTTTTTGTTACCTGTTTTCGTCCAGCATGAGTCAAGACACCTCCATATTTCAACACCATCAATGCCTCTGTAGGCTTCTCTACTTCAGTTGTGCCTCCTTCTTTAATGACCTTCACCCAACTTTGAGGTTTCAGTTGTACCTTCCGGTAGATCCCTGAAAAATGCCCACCCTGCAGTACAAGAAAGAAAGGGTTAAGCAACAAAAAAACCCAACCCACAACAGAGCAGCAGTTGGTATCTCACCTTACAAAACATTGAACTCCGGACACCTGTGATGGACTTAGGGTTTAGGGTTTTTCTTGTAGTCTAAAGAAATTGGCTCGATATATATCAGATCTGCAGTTTTACTACCTCTTCCAAGACAGCTTTGACATGGTGAAGTTTCTCAACATTCTCAGAGTCTTCAGCCTCCAACTCAATCAACCTGCAGTGGGTCACCACAACAACCATTTTAGTGATGAAGTGCCTGCCTCATAGCAACAACAGTTCAGCAGAAAATGTAAGTTGAAAAAAAACTATGTTAAAAAACACTGTACTCAAAACACCATTAGTACTCACACCACTGGATAAATCACTGACCTTTGGTCTGGTATAAGTTGTCGGGTTACATCAAGAAGATCTTGCAGTTGCACTGCACTCTTCAATTTTGCCTGGAACATCATTGATCCTTCAGATTCAAGTTCAGATTGGAGAAGAAATTCACAGCACAGGAACTTATTTATTTATTTATTTGAAGAAAAAAGTACACAGATGAGCAAGAAATTTCTGAGCTGATCAGAGACTAAATATATCACCAAAGACTCTTGCTTTCTCACCTCAGCTCGAGGTCTTCCACCATTGTACTTCATCATCAACTTCAGCAGCTTGTCTTGGGTCACTTTCATCTTCAGTTTTGCTTTAGGTGTTCTATCACCACTGCAACAAGAAAAAGAAAAAAAGTTTGACATTTTGTTGAGCACTAACATCATCAGGTCGGAACCTAAACCCTAAACCCTGTCAAGACCAAAAGAACATCATGATGGAAAGAAAGAAAGAAGCGGGGAATTCTTTTAGCGAGAATGGAAATGGTGAATCTTGACTGACTGACCACAAATGGGTGATTCTCTGCAACTTCACACAGAGAGAGATGATGATGGGGTGCTAACTTACTGGCGTAGAACAGCAATGACACAGCGGAGCTCCTCAGACTTCCCAAATGTGCCACCATTTGATGTTGGGTGAGCCTGATTCAATGCACCATCATCGCCCATTTTTTTGGGCAGCTGTGAGTGACTCTGTAGCAAGCTCGGTGGTGGTCGTGTCAAAATCAAGTGTGGAGCTTTTGCCTTCAAAAGCATCAACCTTAGCACCGAGGCTGCATCATCATAGTACCTGGAATTTTTAAATTGAGAGAGAGAGAGTGAGTGCAGCAGTCAGAGGTTCCACTCCTGTGCTGAAAAAGATGCTGAATTTGGGCTTTTTTTGGGGGGGGTGGGGTTGTGGATAAATAAATCCTGGAAGCACATAGAGCACATGTGCATATGTATTTTTTGCTACAACTCTGGAGAGCTTGTGGGTGATTGAAGGTTTTTGATCTTCATACTTGTACGAGTTTTTAACAAAACTCCATCCATTGACATCACAAACATATGATCGCCCATGTGAACGCAGAAGATCAAACCCACACACCTGTTTTATTCCGCCACCCAAACACACAGACACCCACAACTCTGATTCAAGAAAAGACTAGCAGCTGGAAATCTTCTTTTTTCTTAAACAAAAAAAAAACTCTAGAACTTCTCAGTTGTGGTCATACAATCTGACATTGTATGAATGGACAAAAAAAATTATTGCGATCTTCTTCTTCCCTGAGAGAGATAGAGAAAAGGCTTGTTGTGTTAAAAGATAGGAAAAAGTGGGCGCTCACTGCTTGACCAAACGCCACACACACTTCACGGGCCATTTGTTTCTCTATTGGTGTCAACAGCACTGGATACCTCACCTGAAGCAAAGACACCAAAAAAACAAGGCAATCAATCCTCCACAGTAGCTGATTCTTCAGATTCAATACTTTTACACCTTACATCCCTGAAGGCATAAAAATTCATATACATCAAAAGTAAAACTACTAGTACACTAGATAAAATACCTTCAATTGCAAAACATAGACAGAATCATCATGTTAGCTTTTTGCTAGTTTTTTAGTAGAAAAATTAACACAGAAAAAAAGATCAAAAATTATAGTAGAGGACATATTGAGTTTGCCTCTTTCCCATCAGCACTTCTCAAAACAACACCATCCACAACTGGAGATTTGCGAGCTTCTGCATGTGCATATTCTGGACCCACTGTGTACACCTGCAGGCAAATCATCATCATCCACTGAGTTATGGGTTTTCCTCAAGAAGGCAAATTTTCAACGTGGGGGAAAAAATATTTTCTACAAAGATTTTCATTTGTAGAAAATCTGAACAAATGGGTCACATGGGTATAAAACGTCTCTTGGAAATTTGCAGTTAAAATTACAGTTCTCTACAAAGAAGAACATCTAAAGGCATCTTTCTCACTTACTCTCTAGTTTTCTGATATTACAGCTGGTCTTGCAAATTCTTTACAGCGGTTCTCACTCTGATGACACACTGTTCCTGTCAGTGTTGAAGATAGACCTAAAAGTTCATTTTCTTCTGCCTTCTCATGCAAGAGGGTGGATTCCTTTTTCAAAGTAGCATCTTCTTCATTTTATTTGGACAAAGATAAAACCTTAACATCAGTGCCACCAGTGGGCATGAACTCTTCATAGATGTAAGAACCTTCTCGTCGCACTCTTCGTAACCCAGGATGGAACTCACTTGATCGATTTCCCACCTACATAACCCCAAAAAATAAAAGCAGCAAACCCACAGGAAAAATTGACATGATAAAAATGTAGGCATTGCTGCATGATCTCCTTTTAGTACTCGGACTTTTTCCTCAAGTGTGCCTTTTGGGTTTGCCTCTTCTTCTTCTTTGCACCTTTCTTCCTCAATCTATACATGCTTCCAGATTTCCCAGGAAACCATCTTCCCTTGGGAAAATCACTCATAGATTTATTATTGCTCTGAAGAAGACCAACAAAAAGAATGACAAAGAGATGTCTTACATATTGTAAGACTTTCTGCTGTTTCTCACCTTGCGAAAGAGATCCTTTCTGCCACCACCTGCAGAACTTGGATAGTATATCATAACATTATGGTCATCTCCTGCACATACAAAACTCTCCTGTAAGTTCCAGGATCATGGGTGTTGAATTTCTTCTTATCTGGGTTTGGAATATATATGCTCACTGACAGCTTGACCAAAAGCCACAAGATGCAAAAAGATGTTATGATGAATCAAAAATATCATACATAATTGAAGCTCACCATCTACTGGCTTCTCTACAAAGGGCTTCATGATTCGTGTGCAATGAATCTGAACATAGTCTTCCTCCTCCACCAGATAATCCACATCTTGGTAGGGGAAATCACGGTTGACTGTGGCATATGGCGGAACAGGAATCTCGCACTCTTCAAGCAGCTGTGTGTGGCGTAGATAGGGAAAAAAAGGGGGAAAATAAGAAAACCCATCATTTTTGAGCTTTTGAAAGCACTCACAGAACTGAAGAAAGTATCTTGTGAATCTGCAGTCAACAGTTCTATAGGAAAGTAGGATATACCGCATATACTTTGCGACGGTCCTGAAGAATGTGTTGAGGTTTCAACTCATTTACCAAATAAGGTCTGCACAGAAAAAAGAAAACCACACAAAACAAAAATAGTCAGTCAGTCAGTCAGTGAGATTTGTAAACCCTAAACCCTTGGAGGTTGAACAATGTCTACCTCTTTCATGTTGGCCATGAGTGCACTGTGACTCAGTAGAGCATTTAAGGGCTTGAGGCTCAAATTGCACACACAAGACTATGGGATTGTTTGACAGATGGGAAAGAAAGAAAGAAAGAAAGAAAGAAAGAGATAGAGAGAAACGAACTTTCGAAGAGCGGCATAAGCTTCCACCTTTGCAAGGGGGTAGCCAGATGAACCGAATGCAATTAGGCAATCACAAATCGGCCACCTGCAAAAAAAGGGTCCTGACTTCACCCAATTTAGTAGTGCAACAAAATCTTCACCACTTTGCCAACAACACTTTATGCAGCTGCTGCTAAAACCTGAGACTAAAGGCCATCATGCCTATTTGCAGAATGGAATGACATTGGAAGGAAGTCAGTCAGTCACACTGGAGAGCATGATTTCAGGGGCTGTTTGATTTCAGGGCTCTCACTCACTTCTCAATAGGATCACCCAGAATAACTCTGTCACCAAACTGAACAATCTGCAAATGACAAAACACAAGCATCAGGAACCAGAAACCCACATCACATATACATAAACAAACCATGCAAGCACAAAAAACCAACCACCCAGTAGACACTACCTGTAAGATTCACAAGCTGTCCATGTACACCCAATAAAAGACACAAGCACAGGACAGAAGGAAGAAAGGCTCTCAAGCTTGTCAGTAGACAAAAGGAAAAAAATACGGTCCCATCAACAAAATCTTCTTCAGCAGGTGGTGGTCAATAAGACTGTGAAGATGATGGTGAAAAGTTTGCTGGGAACCTCAAATTCACCAAACTGTTGTAGTCGGTCCAGAATTTCAGTCATTGGTCTTGACAGTGCCTGCAAGCCCCCTCAGTGATCAATCACAAAACCCCCACAAATCCATTCCATATCATTGGAATCCACAAGACCACAACAAATCCATTCCATATTGTTGGAATGGCTCTCAATGACATTGTACTAGTCAACAGACATTGTTGTCATTGCCAATGTGGTTGTTGCTGATTGATCTCATCAAGCTCTTGGATCAAATCATAGCATATTACCTCTCATGGAACCATATCAAAAAGCATCATCATCATCATCATCATCATCATCCTTGCACGTGTCCAAAAGCAAGCACACACCAATGCCACACAAAAAAAGAAAAGAAACAGCATGAAATCAGAAAGCCCCCCCCAAAAAAAAGCTGCTAGTAGTAGTAGCAAAAGCCCCATTTAAATAGAGCTCAAGATCCAAGTGTGGGTTGTGGTGATGATGATGCCCTTCCTGGATTCCGGAATATACTATTGTCATTGGTAATAAAACCGAATGGGTGGATTTGAGCAGCAAAGAGAAAACAGAGTGCAGAAGATTTGTACCCCGAAAATTCAAAAACACTGTCAACACTTGATGCGCACAAATTTCAAATTTTCAGCATATTCCAGAACGCTCATAGCATATTCCTCCAGAAGAAATTGATGGGTGGGTGGATGGGTGGGAGGGCGATTGGGGGAGAAGGGAGGATCTTTGACTCTTGACCAGTTTCCTTGCATCTCTTTCAAGTTCTTTAAAGCTTTGTGAAACTGGAAGGTTTTTCTGGTGGGAAGGAGGAAATGGTGGGAGTGATTTTCTGAGTGTCGGATTTTTTCTTTTTTTCTTTTTTCCCTTGTGATTCTCTGGGTTTTGATGATTCTGAAATCATCAAGCTTTTTTGGTGCATCAGAACTGAAAACCAAAAGAGGGGGGGGGGGAGGGGGAATCTTTTCTCTTTCTCTCTCTCTCTCTCTCTCATGAGAATTTGGCTACTGTAAGTGGAGAATTTCTTCAAACCCTGACTGACTGTTTATGTGTCACATTCTACATGTGCATGCTCTCCGAGCTTATTCCATGGCGTAATTGAGTGTTACGCTCGCGCACCCAAGGCCAGGCGCTCTTCCCCTCCCCCACCTCAAGCTTCTTCTTCTTCTTATTCCTCGCCTCCTGCCCTTTCTCTCTCAAGCAAAACTTCACTGGTTTTGCATGGTGTGCTCTTTCCCCTTCTCTCTCTCTCTCTCTCTCTCTCTCCTCACAACCTCCTGACCCAACAGAAGAAGGCCAGCCGGTAAGTAAAAGACTCAACCACAACAAGACTGCTTGCTCCTTCCTTTTCCTGTTCCTTTCTTCTTCAGCACCATGGAAATTTTCTTGGCCCCGTTGAACGACGAAAATCGGAAGCAAAAGAGAAAGAAAGAAAGAGAGAGAGAGAGAGAGAAGAAGCACAAAAAGCAAAGCTCCTCGACACAAGGGTGGCAGAAGACATCCACAAAGCTCAAGAAAAATGGTATGTGGGTTCTGCGATCATTATCATCATCATCAATCCTGGATCCGAAGAAGAAGAAGAAAACAAAAACAGAATCAAAAAACAAAAGGAAGGCTCACCTTTTTCTCCATCACGCATACACCCACCACCAGTTTGCGAATTGCTTGCTTCTTTTCCACATTTTGTACTCCTCCTTCTCCTTCTCCTTCTCCATCTAAAGAACAGCCCATCTCCAGCTTGTTTTTGAGCTCCCTCTATGCTCCTTCTCCTTCCTTCCTTCCTCCGCTGCTCTTGTTTGCCGCTGCGAGGCTTTTCCTCGCCAGCGTCCAGTCAAGGGGGGAGAGAGAAGAGGGACACGACGGTACCGCCCGCGCGGTACACTGCAAGGGCGTCCGCGGATGCCATTCATCACCTGCGCGGCTACCGCAACAGGGATCCGTGCGGCTCTCAAGAGACTCTCCCCGACTGGGTTGCAGTTCAGCAAACGTACTTACTAGCCACCCTTTTGAACCCTTTTGAACCCTTTTAACTTGGTCTATTTGGTATATTATTACACTTGTTAGTACTAAGTAGTGCCCATTTTTATTTTTATTAATTTTTTTTGCACAAAAAATATGGGCATCCTAATTGAATCCAATTCAAATTAACAATTATGAAAAAAAAACCCAATAATAATAATAATAATAATAAAAGTGTAGGATTTAGGGTTTATGGTTTAGGGTTTTTTTTAATTTTAAATTTAAGTGTAGGGTAATGCCCGAGGGCTTGGGCAGTCCCAAAATAATGGGCTCCCAAGGCCAGAGATTCATGGCCCATTAATTTTGGGAATGCCTCGGCCCAAGGGTGTTGCGCAACGTAAAGCTAGCTCGCTTGCTTGTCGAAGGCCGCAAAATACTTGATAAAGTCGGATGAAGAAGTGTAAATCTGTGATGAAATCGGAGGATCCCCCATGAAGAAGAACCAAATTGCCCGATGAAAAAACCAAAACTCCTCCCCCAAAAGACGAGAGGGAATTTCCGCTCCTCCCCGGCGTTAAAAAAAAAAATTGCCAACGGCTTTCCGACTTCATAAAAGTCATGGTCCCGAGGGGAGTGGAGGGGAGGGGAGGACGGAATTAATTAACCATGCATCTACTATTAACTAGAATGACCCCACAATTTTGGACAAAATACCAAATGGTCCATGGCCTATGAACGGAATACTCTCAATAAGTTGGCGCCCCGCCCGCCGGCCCGCCCGGTCGGCCCCTTCTCTCTCTAAAAAAGCTTATAACTTAAGACAAATGGGTTGAAAAACCCATACCTAGTTGCATACCTTATGTTCACATGACAAAAAAAAAATGTGATCAAACCCTAAGGTTAAGGTTGTCAAGTCCGTGCGTGAAAATAATATATGTTTGCATGACAAAAACAAAAACAAAAAAAAACACGATCAAAAACCTAGGTACTAGGTCAAGTCCGTGCACAAAAAAAAAAATCAATTTCGGTCCGGTCCAAAACCTCACGATAGGCAAAATAGGTAAACAAACAAGGAAGCAAGCAAACTCTCATAAGTAGCGATATTTTCAATCATATGGTTTTTTTTTTTTTTTTTTTGTTCCCCTCCCCTTCCGAAAGGCTAAAATGCATAATTGTTATGTCCATTATTGTTGCAAAGCCGTAACTTAGATCGATCGATCACAATATGCATTATTATGAATGAAACGCGCCTATTGCGATCAATCAATTGATTGAATGATTGATTGAAGGAATGAAGGACCGAGATCCGAATGGGAATAGAGTATGGGTCAGGGAGGGGGGACATCTTGGGAACTATTTGGGATGAGGGTTGGGTGGGAGGAGGAGGAGGAGGAGGAGGATCGGGATATTCTTGGCTCCATCTTCGGATGGGGGGCGGGGGGGGGGGGGGGGGTACACAAGTGGGAAAAAAGGGGGGAGAGAAGGAATAAATAATAAGGGGGTGGTATAGAAAGAAAGAAAGAAGCTGGGA
>Ga0116227_10011074_pt1 | contig 15343 bp, 9 predicted proteins | sample S1TSphgellanicum_FD_89693 | JGI IMG/M metagenome (GOLD analysis project Ga0116227, IMG submission 89693) | Host-associated microbial communities from peat moss isolated from Minnesota, USA - S1T2_Fb - Sphagnum magellanicum MG | ecosystem: Host-associated > Plants > Peat moss > Unclassified... | reverse complement strand
ATTTTGAGTCAAAATGACTAATGGTCTTTAATCAAGTTCAACATTTAATCAAGATGACCAATGATTTTCAGTCAAAATGACTAATGGTCTTTAATCAAATTGAACATTTAATCAAAATGACCAATGATTTTGAGTCAAAATGATTAATGGTCTTTAATCAAGTTGAACATTTAATCAAGATGAGTAATGATTTTCAATCAAAATGACTAATGGTTTTTAATCAAATTGAACATTTAATCAAGATGAGTAATGATTTTGAGTCAAAATGATTAATGATCTTTAATCAAGTTGAACATTTAATCAAAATGATTAATAATTTTCAGTCAAAACAACTAATAGTCTTAAGTCAAGTTAAACATTTAATTAGGATGACTAATAATTTTTAGTAAAAAAAACTAATGGCTTTTAATCAAATGTAACATTTAGTCAATATGCTTAATGATATTAAAAAAAAGTGACCAATGTTTTTTAGTCAAGTGAAACATTTAGTTAAGATGACTTATCATTTTTAATCAAATGTGACATCATTTACTATCCTATGTATTTACATTTTACATATTCATTCACCTATTTACCTATCTACCTATTTACATATTTATTTATATGTTCTCACCTGCCTACCCACCTACATGCATACTTCGGTCAAACCCACCTATGTACCTACTTAAATTTAATCACTATGTGTACCCATTAAATGTAACATTGTTAGATTTAACCATTAGGTTTAGTTTAAGTTATACCATTAAATTTGACAATAAGTATAACCATTAAATACAACCTATGTTGAATCATTAAATTTACTCATTGAGATTAAATTAAGTTTAACCATTATGATTAATCCATATATTTAGCCATTACAATTAATCATTGGGCTTATCCTATGTTTAGCTAGGGTTTAGTCATTGTGTTTAAACATTAGATTCAACCATTAGGTTTAATTTAAGTTTGGCCATTATGTTTAGTCAAAGTTTAATCATTATATTTCACCATTATTTTTGTCATTAGGTTTAGTCACTATATTCAACCAAAGTTTAATCATTATGTTTATGCATTAAATTTAACCATTAAATTTAGTTGAAATTTAACTATGAAGTTTAACCATTAGGTTTATTGACTATGTTTAATTAATATTTAATCATTATGTTTAACCATTAAATTTAACCATTATGTTTAGGCAAAATTTAGTTATGAAATTTAATCATTAAATTTATCAACTAAGTTTAGCCAAAAAAATTTAATCATGTTTAACCATTAGGTTTAGTTGAAGTTTAACCACTAAATGTAATCAAAGTTTTTCATTATGTTTATTAATTATGTTTAGTCATTAAATTTAACTAATAAATTTAACCAAAGTTTAGTTGTGAAGTTTAGATAAAGTCTAATAACTAGGTTTAACAAAAATTTAATTATGAAATTTAGTCATCGAGTTTATTAATTAAGTTTAAGCAAAGTTTAACCACAGTTTAACTATTAAATTTAATTAACTAGGTTTAGCTAAAATTTAACTGTGATATTTTATAATCATTAAGTTTATCAACTAGGTTTAATTAAAATTTAACCATGATATTTTATAATCATTAAGTTTATCAACTAGGTTTACTTAGAGTTTAACCATGATATTTTATAATCATTAAATTTATTAATTAGGTTTAGACAAAGTTTTTTCATTAAATTTATAAATTAAATTTAATCATTATGTTTAGCTAATGTTTAATCAATGTGATTAAACATTAAATTTAGACATTAGGTTTAGCCAAAGTTTAGCCATTATGTTTAACCATTAATCACTAAATTCGACAAAAGTTTAAACACTACTGTAAACCATTAAGTTTAATCATTTGATTTAATGATTGGTTGTCACCTATGTTTAGTCACTATGTTTAGTGATGTGAAATAAACATATAAAATAAATAAAAGTTAATAAAAGTTAAACATTTTTTATGTGTAGTCTATTGGTAAAGACGATTTATCACTATGCAAATTTGAAGTTCAATTTATATATATGTGCTTAAATGGTTAAGGTAAATAGTTTAAGTTAAGTTAAGACAATTATATAAATTAAACTAAATTAGGTAGGTTAATTTAAGTAGGCTAAGTTAGGTAGTTTAAGTTAAACTATTACCTACCTACTTGCCTTTTTACGACCTATGTAAACTTGTAAACTTGTACTTACCTATCTACCTAAACCTATTTATAGAAAAAAATAATAATCTAAAATAAAATGAATAAAAATTTGACTAATTAAATGGTCCACTATGCAATAGTTAAACTAATTAGTCAAATGGTCCAATAGTTTATCGATTAAAAAAAACGACCCTTAATCACATAAGACATGGCCAAAACGACTTGTTTAAATTGATGAAATGTTTTTTTTTACACTTATCCAAATGATAACCTTTCTAACTTGATTATTTAATCAAAATAATTTGTTTTTGTAGTATCGATGGTTAAAGTTAGTTCAAATGATTGGCTCAAATTGATCAAACTCAACAAGTAAACCTTATTATTAAATGGGTTATATGAAGGTGATTTAAAATGTGAGTAGTTGGATAGGTGGGTTAGGTTTTTTTACTAATCTAATTATTATTTTGATTAAGTTTGTTTATTTGATTTTTTTTGTAATTGGCCTTATCGATTCAAACATCTTTTTAACTAAGGTTGTTTTTTAGGTTGAATTTGATTAGGCGGTTATTTGACATATGGTCAAATTAGTCATCATAATCAAATTAATTAATCAAAACATATCCATGTCATTTAATACTTTGGTTTTCAGTAAAAATAATCATGTTATTTAATCAAAAACAACTTCTATTTACTGTGCATAGTTTGAAAAATCTAAAATTTTAATAGTGTTGCATTTCAAAGCTTCAATGGATAACTCCCACATGTTTTGTTTAAATAAGTAATGCGAGGACTTTTGAAATATTTACATGTGAAAACATTTTCAATGATTTTTTGGATTCTCCATTTAGAAGTCATTAATGTACACATTCTTAGGCATTAACTTTGGGCATTGTAAATGAAGATTACATGTTTCAAAGTTTTTGTGGGTGACAACTTACACATTTTTTCTCAAATAAACAATGTGAAGATTTTTTAAACATTTTCCAATGATGTGATACATTCCCAATTTAAAGTTTGTTAATGCACACATTCTTAGGTTTTATTTTAAGCAATTCAAATGAGCACTATGTGTTTCATTGCCTTAGTTGTTGACAATTTTTTCATTTTTTGCTCAAATGAGCAATGCAAAGGCTTCTACACATTTACATGTAAAGGCATTTTGAACAATACGTTGTATTCCCATTTCAAGTTCATTAATGCACACATTCTTGAGTTTGAATTGAATATATATGTGTGAATTATATATATCATTAATGGTCTATTTTGTGACATCATGTTGGATAATGATTTGTGATTAGATATTGGGTGCGATTATACTTACGTAATTAAAATAATTTTAATTGTAAATGTTAATTATAACTATTTTATAATTTCAAATTGAAATCATAAATTAACATTTTTCTTTTAGTGATCCAAATAAATGTAAATGTTTTGTGACTATGTACACTATTTAATGATCATGTTCCAATTAATTTTTTCACATTGTTTTGGAAACATTTCGTTTATATCATTTTATGATTTAAGTTTTGAATGTTTTATTGTTTATTAAAAAATAATTTATATGAAAAAAATGAAAACAATAATTTAAAAGTGAAGTGTAATTCATTAACTTAACTCACTATGGGACCTAAAAAATGAAATAAATTCACCTCAATACCTATAAACCTTATTGATTTAAACCTAAATGTCACCTTGTTGAATTTTAGCCCAACTTAAGTGCCACATATGTTATAAATTAGTTTGTAGGCAAGGTTAGTTAGTAAATATTACGTTATGGTAATTGAAAATACGTTAGGATACGTAAGTAGTTAGGTATTAATTAAATAACTAGAAAACTATGCAATTGTTAGTAGGTAGATATGAGTAAATTGCAACTAGGTTAAAATTAGGTAAGTTGTAACTTGGTTACAATTAGATGGTAATTAAAATGTTCATCCCATATTGTTTGTTTTCAATGACAAGTTTCTAAACTATGTAAAGAGATAAATTGAAAATGTTGAAAAATATATATATATAATATAAATTGGAATAGCCATTTGGGATGACTTATTCACAAAAGTTTGACCTTAAAAACTAAATCTAAGATGAAATAAGATTTAATTAATTAGATGGCACTTGGTTTAGGTTTAAACTTAGCTTAAATGACTTAAATTTAGGCTTTAACTTAGGTTCAAGTTTAGTATAGGTCCAAGCCTAATTAGGTTTGAGTTTAGTTTAAATTTAAACTTTGTTTAGGTTTGAGTTTAGTTTGAATATACACCTAGCTTAAATTTGGGCCAAACCTAGGTGATATGTATCCCCATGTGGGCCATATGTTAACAAATTATTGGTTAGACTCTTTGCATAACCTAATTTTAATATAATTGAAATTACAATTCAATGGCTTAATTGGAATATAAAGGAAAATTTGATGACATCATGATTTTTTTGTGGATGAAGTTCTAAATTCGGAGGTTACAATTAAACCAACTATTGACTGAATTGTGATACCATTTCTAATTAAAATATCTAAAAATGGTTGTTGTTGTGGTGGTGACATGTGGTTATCATTTTGAATTACAATTTCATTTTTGACTTGTACTTATGGACTTTTTTAGTCAACAATAGTAAAATAATTGAAAAAATTAATTTGTAGTTGAAAGGGTAATTTTTCAACTATAAATATAATTGAGCCCAAGTTGAAAATCATAATTGAAAAAAAAAAGGTTTTCTTCCAATGATTCACCAAAAATTCATTTTTTAGATTTTTAATTTTCTTGTATTACATGTTACTATTTTGTTTAATACATATGTACATTACATCCCATTTACATTTAGTAAAAGAATATTGAAATTGTAATATTTTTAAATAATTTTGAAAAATTCTTCAATTTTTTTGTCTTATAATTTCACATTAAAAAAATTTACTAACGTTTTTTGAATGTGCTTAATAAGTACTTCTCATGTAATATTTTTTCTCATCAAAATGTTTTTGTTATATGAGTCTTTGTAAAATCTTTTGCAAAATTGTATTGTATTGACACAATAGTTGTTCACATTCAAATATTATAAACCAAAATCAAAACTTAAAATTGAATCAAATGATTCTTTAGTTTTAGTTTTTGATAGTGATACGATTGAAAAAATAACAACTTGTCATGAGTGCCATAATTTCAATTGACAAAACATGAATATATTTTTTGTTTTGAATGATTATTTAACATATGATGCCTTTTTTGGCTAATTAAATTATGATTGCACCCATTAGTGCCTAACAAATGAAAAAATTGATCAAACATTACAAATGCATGTAGATCCTTAAATAGTGCATAAGTTTTACACTTCAATTAATTAAAAAGACAACACTTAAAATTGATAGTTCAATAATTTCAAAAAACCTTTTCAAATTTGTAATAAGGTTTTTGTTTGTTTGTTTTGTTCGAAAGTCTTTTCATAGTTAATAAAAACACAATAGAAAGGTCATGAAACCATGATTACATAAATACTAAGCAAGTTAAATGAAAGATAAGTTGAAAAAAAAACATCAATTGATTATTAAAAAATTTATCCATAATAAAGATATAAATTTATAGAAACTATAAAAAATTCCAAAATAATAAATGAAAATCAGAATGATACAAAAAATGTAAAATTTACATAACTATTATATAAAATATTCTTTTATCCAATTTTTATCACAATCTTCAAACAAAATTCTATAGTATAAAATAACCACATAGTTTTTCTTAAAAAGAAAAAACTAATCATGTGAATAAAATTATCACAATCTCCTAAAACCAAATTTCCACATATTTTGTCCTACTTTTTAATTTTTTAATCTTTTACCATAAACCACAAAATCCATAGTACTAATGTAAAATTATCCCTTACACAACAATAATAGGAAAACCCAACCATAAACTCTAAAACATTTTCTTAAAAATCACATATTCACATTATTAAAGTGCATCATTTAAAATAACATACATGTTTAAAAAATAGAAAGAGAACAAAATAGATGACATGTCAGAGAATACAATTAAAACAATATTTAACACGTTGCAAAATAAATAAAAGTTCTGAACACATATTTTTCAAAAGCCGAAAAATCATGATACATATTTTTTCAAAGATTTGAAATCTATGACATATTCTTGAAATCATTACAAATCTATCAGAAACATTATCAAAACATTTCAAATTTAATGACACATAATTTAAAAACTCATACCTATCATTTATGTACATTAAAATTTGAATACTTATAATTCATGCTCAAATATATTTATTTAAAAAAAGTAACAAATTACTTTTTGTATTATTCGTTCCATATTATATCATACATGTGTAAGGCCCATGCATATTTCAACACCTTCTATTTTTAAGGGTTTGGCTAACGCAAAACACCTCGATGATAGAAAAACACACCTCTTAACCCGATCCGCGGTCCCACGGCAGCGAAAATCCTCATTGACACGAGATTTGTATGTACCACCTCGGTCAGAGTGCAGAAACACCATGACAACCTCATCTTTCTTCTTCTCTGTGTGAAATGAAGTAAGTGCCCATCCATTAAGACCTGTGAAAGCGTTCAGATCTGCCATAGCTGCTGCAAGAGAAGGCCATATTGGAACCTCTGAAGGGGGTTCAATCCGCTCAAGCAGGTCGTCAGGCTCACCTATACCAGGAACAAACAAAGTCGTCATCCTGCTGTTGTTGTTGTATCAGTATTAGCTTTGCCTGTGCTTGTGCCTGCTGCGCCTGTGCCTACTGTGTATGTGATGACATTTGGGGCGATCCTAAAGGTGTAATTGGAAAGAAAGAAGGCCCGGCATGCGAAGCTGTAGAAGTGCTGATGTAACACAAAAATAGGTCGCCATACCAGTGTGAACACTACTTGCTGTTGAGATTTAAGTTTGCTTTATTAGCTGTCATATTTTTGCTGCGGCGTCTCCATTACTGTTGCATGGGAAATGCATGGGAAATGCCTATTTGGGTTAGAAGGTGTGTTTTTCTATCATCGAGGTGTGTTGCGTTAGCCAGACCCATTTTTAATCAATAAACTTCACCTTTGTGACAAATTAGCTAAACTTCTTTCCTCTAAAGCTAAATACTACACACTTTTCTATCAATTCATGACATGAACATTTGTAATTGAATATTGAAATGAAAAGCATGCACTTACAACAATAAGGCAAAAAAAAATCAATAACCACAAAGTGAAAAACAAGGGGTAAAAAACAAGTAAAGGTATCCATAAACTCTTTGGAATGGATTGGCCTTGGACCCTAACTAGTACACCCTTTGGGATCAAGAAACAGTAATTTTTATGAACCTAAACAGTCCTTATGGGCTTGTCCAAGTTCATCAAGGGTGCATTAGGTTGAAATTTCTGGAAGTGGCCATACTGTTTTAAATAGTTTAAGGCTCTAACAATAGTGCGTCTATAAGGGACTTACCAAGTGTAAAGCACAAGGTGGACACTATACGGCGGTGCCATAATCACACAAGGTGCTTGCATGTAGGCCCACTCTGCAATAGTTAAATTTGGTGGTAAAAATATATTAAACTAAGTTGGGGTGATTGAAATCTCCTCCTGATGTTACAAGTAATCTTTCCAAGAAGGTGGGCATCACATGGTTGTAACAATAGATATTGAATTAGTTGGTTAGTCACCCATCATCTTAATTCATTTTTGCAAGCACAAGATGCTTGATTTCGAGGTTCTCAAGGTCAATTGATTGATTCTCTCTAGGATTCCACAGGATCCATTTGATTAGATCTACAGGATTTTGATGTTGGATTCTTTTGGTTTTCTTCCAGACCATGGGGCCACTCTGTGGTAAGGATTTGGGTTTTAAGGGTTTAGGATTCACATGTAAGAAGACTGGGGAAGATGTGGTACAGCATGAATCCATCCAAGCTGAAGTGCAATGGCCAGTCTGCACTCCGTTAAAGCAGCAACAGTCTACCCAAATGTCACAACAGCAATTTGAGACTGAATCAGTTTAGCTGTAATTAAGGATGATTATGAGTAATTCAAATGGAGTTGCACCAGAAATGGACAGGATTGTATCAACCCTAGAGCTTCGTACCTTCTACAACAGATGATACTGGTCGACCTTTATCAATCTCTGAGGTAGAATGATTGTGCAGGGACCAAGAGAGAGAACTGAGCATGAAACCACCAAGTAGCCTGACTCAACCAAGTGGACAAAAATGTGCGAAAGAAGCTGAAGAGTAATTTGTTCAAGAAAAGATGGAGAAGAGAGAAGAGGCTCACTCTGGTAGCCATTCTTGCCATTGTGGGAGTTGGCACAATGCTTCCACAGTTCCTACACCCAGTCAGCACCAGAGGCTTCAGCAAGGATACAGATTCTTCGCCTGCATTCTAGCAAGGACTAGAGTTACAGGCATTGTCAATTCTGTGAGATCAAGGTAATGCTTTTATTCAGCAAAACATGAGAATTTGAAGTACATAAGAGAGAATATTTCAAAGCGGCTGACTACCTACCAAGTGCTCATGTGACCAAGCAAGGTGTGGGTGAGGGGGATGCACCATCAGCTGTAACTGTGACAGCCATGTCAGTATGCATCTCCCTGCAGCAGGGATGACATCACCACAGCTTGAAGACTTGCAAACAGGTGATGGTCAGTGTAACAATCAATACCTCTAGAACCACAGGTCCATGGATAGCAATCATACAAAAGGTGGACTATGTTCCTCAGTATATTAAGTCTTTCAAGTAACAATCACAAAGTGTATAGACTAGTCAATATGGAAAATGTTAGAATTGAATTTCATACAAGGAATTCAAATTAACCAGCATGACCATCATACCCCTTGCATGCTGTACAAGTCTTCAAGTTGTAACAGTGGGAACCACCTTGCACTTGTTGAGGACCTCCTCAAAAAGATAACTCCTTGCAATCACCACAGTTCATTCTACACAATCTCTCCTATATTATCTTGGGTGACCTTAAATACAAGGAAGATGAATACCTTAGGTGAACTGAATCAAAAGGAAATGAAAATAGCATATCTTATCAGAGCCAATGTATACATACCATGAAATCTAAAGCAGGTCAAAATCCGCAGGGTAATCAGACCCTGGCAGGGAGTATCTTTAGACTTTGTAACATAACGTTCAGTAAAGTATCAGTCATTATCTTAGCACAAACCCTATGAATCTCTACCTCTGTCCAGTCACTCTATTGACAGGTTCCTCACACATTGGTCATTTTCCCCCAGTCTGAAACAGAATTTCAAGGATTCAGCAGGATGTGATTGCAGTATAAATACAGAGATAACAGATGATTCAAATTTTCAAGGAGGAAGAAACTTGCATCCTTTTCTCCTCCTTGACTGTTTTTCATGTCCTGGCCCATATTTACTGCATAACTTATCAAGAATTGATGGGCCAGTACAACTCTGATGACTGAGTGTCTAGGGGTTGGTTTTGCATGGAGTAGTTTAGACCATACTATGATACAAACCCTAATTTACCAAGAGCCCAGCTACTCAAGAGAGAAATCAGGTTCAGTGGGCTTAGGAATGTTGGATATGCGTGTCATCTCTGCTGCATGCATTGTTCGTAGCCTTTGAACTCCTCGCATTGCATTTGTGGCAAAACGTGAAGCCATTAATGTGGCTCCAAGGCTGGGCTTCGTAAGCATTTTATCAGCCCCAGCCATTGCTTCCTGCAGTCTGAGATCTTCTTCCATGCGCCGTAGCTCTGCAATCTTGCGTCTGCAGTACCGTCGCCACGCAGCCTGCACAAAACATGCTGCCCATGTGCGCCACTGATGTGAATAGTACCTGCAGCAATAGAAAGCAACCAGTTATGATGGAAGAATACTATGGAATACTTTCATGTAGGCATTAAAGAATGATAACTGACAAATCGCATAAGTAAACCATTGTCATTGTCATATTCAGTGGGGGAGGATCTATATGGACTGATCAACCCTCACCCTCTTCCATGAGGTGAGATTGTGACTCAATTAACCACTCAATATTGAGAATAAAGATGGAATCTGATAATGCCACCACAGTCAACAAACTGATATTTGGATCATAAGTCTCATGATTGGATTCATAGTATTAGGAATATCATAAGATGGGTTTTGTTTCATATTGGGGCTCCAAAAAGACAATGCATGGTCAGTTAAAGTCATTGTATAGCCCAGTTGGTGGTCTGCTGATGATGACCAGTCATATGCTTCCTTGTTTGCTCCAAAATTGTGAACTCCATGTTTACTAATGCAGAGCAGTCTTTCATTATTCTCCACAATAGGTGCTGCTGTTATGTTAGACACTGAAATGTGAAATATTAATAGAAGACCACAAAAGGAGAAATCAAAAGCACAAACCTGAATGTATGTTGCAGTTGCTTGCTATGCAGGCGTCGAAACTGACTAGCCACAAACTTGAGATCCTCAGCAGACAGGGCAAAGGCTTCCACCTCCACCAATGCCTGTACTGTACGAGTAGATGTTGGAAGATTGTTGCTAGTCTTGGGATCAAGAGCCCATGTAAGCAGTTCCTCCCCACAGAAGCCTCCTGATTTAATGATCCCAGAGTTGAAAAAGCCAGTACGACCACCATTGGTCGTTGTAGTCTCCAATTCGCCACGGATGATAAACAGCATTTCATTTACTGGATCTCCCTCATGGACTATGAAGGTGTGCTCTGTGCTGAGAGCAGGTTTCAACCGCTCACACATGGCATCTAGGAGACTGTCGTCCATTTGATTGAACAGTGGAACCTGCACAACAGAAGGACACATATTATGAGGCAAAACAAAGTCCTATAGGTATAACAAATGCTCCAAACTACCAATATGAGTAAACCAAAATAGTTGAACTGATAGGACCTAATAACACGCAGATGCCTTTGACAAAGAAACTCCAAAGTGACAACCAGAACCAAAGAAGAGGAGAAAGAGATGATACAGAAACCAACTACAAGAAGGCAAAGGGGAAGAGGGGGAATGATAGAAAGAAAAATAGTCCTTCATAAGTAGGATGAAGGAGGAAAAGCTAAAGACAGTAAGGTGCCGTGAGCTCCTTGATGTGAGTGGGCTTCAAAAGGATCACCACTTAAAATTACAAAATGCAAAATCTCTGGATTGCTTCAAGAGCCATATCAGAGAACAGCATCTGTTCTTGGGCAGAGTGATTAAATTGAACATATGAGGGAAAGTTGTTTCAAAGATAAAACAATGGGGGAGCCCATAGTGCTAATTGTTGATATGAACCACCATTTTGAGAATTCAATACAGATAAACAAATACAGCAACATAACAATCCCCACTCTCTGGTAGACATACTCAATAGTTTGACAGCACTCTCAAACGGGCATAACAGTCAACAACATTGCAAAAAAAAGCAACTTACCCGTCGGACAAGATCCAGACAGAGATGGCGCTTGATGTCACGCCGAAGATCCAATGGGAGGCTCTGTACTAGATCCTCCTCATCTACTCCCCGGGTTGCTGCCCACCTGTACTGGTCGAAACGTCGGACACGCTCCACTAACTCAGGGGGCAGTTGTCGGTGTTTCATCCATTCCTCTGCGTCACGTCGCTTCACTCTCATCTCTTCAAGTCTAACTGTCAGAGATTGCAGATATGTCTGAAAAAAAACAGCAATCAATATTCTTGCTCTGTCAGCTATGTGGTGCTGACTCTTCCTCCTGTGGCTGATCTCTTTCTACCTCTTCACAGTTGTTGAGGTCACAAGGTTTGTAGAGAGTCTACCAGCACCCTGCTAAACAAAGCATCATTCAAGAGGCACATAACAAAGATTTGTAGCTAACCTGCATATTCCCAATAAGAAAGGCAAAGAGAAGCAAGCCCGAGATGATGATACAGATGGTGAAGACAATTTCCCATATATAAGTGCTCACTGCAAAGGTTTGTGCAAGAGAACTGCACAGACAATGAACCCAAAGAACACTTAAGTCAGACAATCAACAATTACTTGTTGAATTGGCAAAGCTAGTGCTCCAAAACATGGACAGTTCATTCTGCCTGAATTACAACAACCTCTTCTCTACCAAAAGATAGCAAGGCACTCACCTCAAGCTCAACAGACCAGTCCATACGCAGTAAAAATATTTGACCATGAACTTTGTGTTTGATGTTGTTATGCCATTACTAATAGCATTTGTATAGATACCATAGTTGAAGAAGGGGTTGCTGGATGAAATATTATCACAATTCGTGATGATATGTGAAGACATATTCCAGCTAGACCGGTTAGCAGCAAGTGCATCAAGTGGATCAAGTGAACGACAGTCAAAGAATGCATCATTACAAGAGATGTCAACCTCATTTTGGCAATTGTATCTCCAGCATGTGACTTGGCGATCCACTGCAAGGAAGTACCAGCATGCACCTACTACCTGTAGGTATAAATTGTCAGATGATGTGTCTGCCATCCATCTGTCTCTGCCTGTCTCTCATAAAATACCATCAGGCACCTACTTCCTGCATATAATATCAGATGATGTGTCTGCGATCCTGCCTACACCTGATGTCACCCTCCTAGAATTTCCATGTTTCTGATACTTTTATCCCTCGAAATGGATGAGAAGAGAAGAGGACTTACATGGCTGGCAATCAAATATAGCAGTAAATTGCAAGCAGCCCCTGCCCAAGCAGTTTCCATCAGCACCCCTGTATTCCTAACCATTTCAGATATCAAAGGGAACATTCGAAACACGCGAGGAAGATACTGGAAAACAATAATGAACCGTAGCATGTTCATGGTGGCAACTGCAGGTGAGCGAGCCCTTCTTGGTGATATGATCCATATAACCAGCTGCATGCCGACAACCAATGATTCAACCAGTTTTACACATGTTGCTTTTAAACCACATGTGCATCATAAGCCCTTCCACCTGAATCTCTAAAGTACAAAACTGATGGGAAGTCAAAGTCATTGTTGTGAAATAGGGAGTACCTGGGGAAGAGGTAACACGGCCACAAAGTCCAGCCAAAAATCCTTCTTCAGGTACCGGATAGCAATTAAATGGGGATCCACCACGAGCTCACCACGGCCAAATGTTGTAGATGAGGGTGCAATGAATGCTGTCCGGAATTGAAGAGCCATGTGAATCAAGTACAGGATGTCTGTAGTGGAGCGAAACACTGTTACTGATATTGCCAGGTTCTTAGATATTGTGATGCATGTTCCATTTCCCGTTGATCCATATACAACTGGAAGGTAATAAAAGAGGGGATCGACAAAGATAGCAACAAGGCAAGTGATCACGAAAAATTTGTTCCATTGCTGGCAAAATTTGCTGCGGGGATCAAGAATCTTCATCTTGGATGGAACTCGAAGATCCTCAGAGTAGACCCTGGAAGAACCAAGCCGCAGTGATCTCCCTACTTTCCATAGCCCTCTTGAGCCCTTCTCCCACCCCCGCTTGACGGCAGAGGACGGACTTTCCACTCGCAGCGGTTTCAAGGACTCTGAACTTAGTGATCGCTCAGAGTCGGAGTCATTGACGAATCTGCTAATTAAATCAGCCGAAAAAACACGCAATCCTCTTCATCAGGAGCGCAAAATCACCCCCCTCCCCCACCCCCCAAATTCCAGGGAAATTGAAAAAAGAAAAGAAAACAAACAAACACAATATATATGGATCTATGTATGTAGGGAGAACCAAAAACAAAAGAGCAAAAGACAAAACAAATGAGCAGCCGTTCCTGAAGATTCAAGAAGGGGAAAAGGAGCAGCAATTATGCAACTAAGCGACAGAGAGAAAATCACCTCACGAACTTCTGAAAAGAACCAAAGAGCATGTATGTATGTAGGCAGACCAATACAAACAAAAGCAAAAGTCAAAACAAATTAGCAGCGGTTCCTGAAAATTCAAGGGCGGGGGGCGAGGGAACCTGGAGGAGCAGCAGCACTATGCAACAACAAGAAGAAGGCGAGTCACAGAGAGAAAATCACCTCACGAATTTCTTTTTCTCTCCCTCCATGGTATGACGGCTCGTCACGGGGCCTTTGGAATCATGAAACATGTTTCGATCTTCGAGAATTTCTTCCGCTCTTCTTGATGATGATGATGATGATGATGCAGCACGCCACTCCCTTGTCACCACCACCACCACGACGGCATCCTTCTTTTTTCCAAAACCACTTCTAGCATACTAACCAAAGCAAAAACAAAAGAGAGAGAGAGAAAGAGTTCTGTCCTCCTATATTTGCAGCCGCTACAAATGAGTACTCAGTACTCAAGCCGCAGCAAATCTCTAAGAAGCTTTCTGTCGGTTTGAGCAAGCGCTAGCCAGAGCTCCACTGCAAAGCACACGCGCTACAAGCGTGAAATGCGAAATGAGAGAAGTCTCAAATTTCAACGACTTTTTAATTAATTCGAGTATACCGTATCTCTCGTACATAAAGTCAAATTAACGTGTTGTCTCATTTGGAGTGAAATATCTTTCTTTCTGTTTTTTTAATTTTTAAAAAAAAATTTAAATACGTAAAGAGTGATACCCAGTGATTTTTTGTTTTAGTTTTCAATTTTTCTGATTTTGCGTCATTGGCTAGCATCCCAAAGAGGAAATTACCATTAAATGGCGAGAGGTTTTTAGAGCCTATCTAATTTTTCTTTATAAAAATATTACCAAACTAAAATCAGAGTTCAATTGTGGCGAGTTTTTTTTTTCAAAACATTCTTTTGTTCGAAATTTGGCGAATTTTTTCAGAATTTTTTTATTTTTAAAATTTATTTTTGGCATTTTGGCGAAATTTCTCACCCCAAAAAAAACGCCGGGGTCAACTATTTGCACATGGACACTAGTTTTTTATAACCTTTCTATGGTTTTTTATTGAATTGGTTTTTTCTGGGTTTAAAGAAAAAAAGCCAACATTGATTTGGCTATACAATCACAAACTGCAATTTTTTATTTCTATTGAGAGAAAAATAGAATATATTACAAAAAAAGAAACTATAAAAGAAATACAAGTGCCACGGCCACCAATTCCAAGTCTCAAATTTTGAACGATTTTTTAAAAATTCGAGCGTAGTGTACATTTTAGTCAACGCGCTCTGTCATTGGGACTTGAAATGTCTTTCTTTAAAAATTCCAAAAAAAAAAAAAAAAAAAAAAAAAAAAAAAAAGAGGGGGGGGGCCGGAAAGCCCCCCCACCAAAAACCAACCCCCCCCACAAACACTCACCCCCAATAAACACACCTACCACCTTCTTCTTTTTTTTT
>Ga0116227_10011073_pt1 | contig 15344 bp, 7 predicted proteins | sample S1TSphgellanicum_FD_89693 | JGI IMG/M metagenome (GOLD analysis project Ga0116227, IMG submission 89693) | Host-associated microbial communities from peat moss isolated from Minnesota, USA - S1T2_Fb - Sphagnum magellanicum MG | ecosystem: Host-associated > Plants > Peat moss > Unclassified... | reverse complement strand
AGGCCCCATAACCAAAAAAAAAAAAAAAAAAACTTTTAAAACCCACCCCCCCCCCCCAATTTCACAACCAAAAAATAAAACAATTCATTTAAATTTATTATTTGGAAAAGGAAATAATGTCACACATAGTGCTTGTGTGTTATTTGAACAAAATCTAAACATGTTCATGGGTGATGAGCTACCAAATTCCAATGCTCTATAATTTCATTCCATTTCTAAATTGTAATGTGACGTTACAAAGCATTAAACACCATCATAAAACATTCGAAGCACTCATGGGTGAAATTTTGTTTTGTGAAAGGCTCACCATTTTGTACAAGTCGTGCCATGCAAGAGAGGACCCATCCAGCGCAATGTTTTTGTTTCAATTTCTAAATGGAGCTAGGGTGGCAAGCACCCTAGGTAATTTCAACTAGCAACAATATTTCAATGACCTTTTAAAGTTGTAGCAAATATACATAAATGTAACAACACCCTCCCAAAAAAAATTGTGTATCACTTTTGGGTCAAAAAAAATCCCAAAAAAATTTAAATTTGTAACAAAAATATTATGTTTTCAAAAAATTATATCCCCTTGCTAAGCTAAAACACACACACACACACACACCCAATCTATATAATTTCATTATTTCCTAAACGTAATAGGGTTTTTCCTCTCCAACCTCATTAATATTTGCAACAAGTTTGTTTTGTGGGTAATTTATCAAAATTACTATGTGTTGTAAATTGAAGTTTTTATCTTTAGTATCAACTTTAACTAAGAAATTTATGAATATCTTATCTGGACAAATCATTCTTAATTTTAAAGTTCTTCCTTCGTCACCTCTCCCCCCTTTACATACCCTAATTAGACAATAACATTTGCATCAAGGTTTAACTAAAATTAAACAAGGATAGTAAACACTAATAATTTTACAACTCATGATCATCAATAAGCAAGCAAGCAACCTATTCTTACATTGCACCACACTCCCACGACCTCCTTATCCTTATCCTTATTTTCCAAAATCCAAATTGGACAAGTTTTCCCAAGTTTAACAGTTCTCTTTTTTTCATATTTTTTCAAGACTTGCAATAAAATAGCTATTGTGCTCTCCTAAAGAACCCAACTCTTTTTGTCCATCTTTTCCTTACCCTTAATTCCTTGTTTTAAATCTCTCTTATCTCCCCCCTTACAAAATCTTCTTTCACTTCTTATATCCTTTTGTTCCTCCTTTCACCTCTCATGTTTTTTTCCTTTATGTGTATTTCTTGTACTTTTTCCATAGCCACCAAATTGCTTCCATTTTTACTTTCCATACAACAATACGTGGCCTCCTAAGTTTTAATTCCCTCACTCTTTCATGATTTCTACAATTTTTTCATCATGTCTTCTTCAATTTATAGAAACACAAAAAAAGAAAACCAAAAAAATCCACTTCTAGAACCAATTACTAGAAAGGGTTAAAGTTTAACAACTTCAAAGAACTAATGTTATTATTTGAATGCACCACCTATCAAAAATCTAACAAGCAATATTCTTACCCATGCACACCGCAAAATTACATAACAATAAAAACTTGTTATTTCAAAATTGGCCCCTAATTTATTGTCCAAATTTACAAAAGAAAACCTTCAAGGTTAAAGTCCAAAATTGTAGGGTTAATCATTACCACAAAATCTAAATACTTTGTAGCCCTTATCCTACTAAAGTGTACATATCCTAGGTTATATCTATCATGTGATAGTCATGCATAACACCCCTTTTGACATTTTTTGGCAAAAAAAAAAACTAATCCAAAAGGGTTGGTCATGCTTATGCGAGGTAAATGCACTTATCCCAATGTTGAACCTTAAATAAAACAAATCTAAGATTTGGGTTTGGGGTTAGAAATTTTTGACATAATGAACCTATGTAATTGTTTACCCCTTATGGCAAGTTCAAGCTTCAATCCAACAACAATTAAAATAGGAAATGTTATTCCCATTCAAGTACATTTTGGATAATGTGTTTTTGATTTAAAATATCATTTTTGGGCCAAGCACACATGTCAACCTTTGGTTCTCCTTAAGCTTGATTTTGCCAAACCATATGATAAAATAAATTGGGAGTTTTTATTCTTGACTTTGGAGGCAATGGGAATGGCAAATGAATTCATTGCTTTGGTTAATTACTATTCAAAGATGCAAATCCATAGTCTACATCAATGCCAACATCACGAAGACATCTAAAGTTGAAAAAAGGGTCAAGCATGAATGTCCACTAGCTCCCTACATGTTCATTCATGTTGGGGAGGTATTTAACATGGTAGGTTTGAATTTTCTAAATTTATGGCAAATATTAAGGTCATTACATTGAACATGGAGGGGAAACTAACGATATTTGTTACAATATGTTGACAATAAAAATTTAGTAAGAGGTGAATAGAACATTTGGAATGTGCTTAATGTGTTGTAAGTATTCCTCGCCATTAGTGCATTGGAAATCAATTGTGAATAATTTATTACTTATTATAGTCACTTGAAAAGTCTAAGGAGACCAACCCAAACTAATTCCAAATCAACTAGAAATGAGCAAAAGATGGTGAATAGTTCAAACTATTAGGTGTGCCTTTTGGTCTAAACATTGAAATGAAGTAGATGGACAAGTTTTTGGTAGAAAAGATTCAAAGGAAGTTAAGGTTCTAGAGCTTGATGCACCTACCACTAGTTAGAGAGAGTGATGGTGGCCAACGAAATGTTAACATTTTTTTAATGATTTTTCTTGAACATTTAAAAGGTGGTTTTGAAAAAGGTGGTAAGAAAATGTAAAACTTTAATGAGGAGTTTTCATGAGTAGGAAATGAACATCACTTAAGAACCAAAGTAAAATAGATAAATTGTCGTTTACAAAAAGGGGTGGGGGCCTAGCACAAACCTAGAAGACATGCTTTCAACTCTTCTATGTAAATGGGTGATGGTGGTTCCTAAACCAAGTACTTTGAACCTCAAGCTTCTACTACGACATTATAAGTTGGCAAGATCAAAGCCTTCTAAGCATACAAAGTGGGTCCTAAATTGAATTGGGCTTTGGTAAAAAACCACATCCCTTTACCTAGTTCTAAAGTTTGGGGGAAGGCAATGAAAACCTAGAAACACATAGGTGTCATATTGCAATTCAACCCACCAAACTAAGCAAATTAATTTATCAAACAAGTAACCTTTGGTGGGGTACCTCATTCAAAAGGGTGGAGGTAAGGATTTCCATTAAAAAAACATAGGAACTTCATACAACAAAGCAATAAAAAATAAGTGGCATATGGGACTTAGAGCTCAAATGTCTTTGATGTTAGGAAATTATAAGAAAAAAAACTTCAAATGGAGGAGGTTAAACATTGCATCTAATATCTAGGCTTGTCAAAAGTCTCCAAAAATGTTGCTTGAAAAAACTTAAAGAACCCATTAGGGTAACAATTTATTTTTTAATGGTTGGGTATTTATAACAACAATTTAATCATTAGGAGAAAAACTTCGCATTTGCCACTTTGTATTCAACTATCATTTGTAGCTAGAAATGACAAACCCAATCATAAAATGTTTTTTACAAATAAAATATATTATTTGCAACTAAAAACCACTAGAGTCGACAAGTACAAACAAAAAATGACATTTCAATTACAAACATTAACCATGTGTCAACACCATGGCAATATTTACTTTAAGCCACTTTAGTTTCAAATGACACTTACCATTATAATCAAAGGTAGTTTTCAATTATAACTCTAAGTAGATGAACTTCATTTGTCAACATTGCATGATGTCATTCATTTTCTAGTTTTAAGTTCAATTATGTTGTAATTAAGCCAAACAATATGTTCAACCAATAGTTTAATGACACATGGCATGTCCACACCCATACGCTAGATCACATGGCACCTAGGTTAAATCGCTTTAACATAACATTAAATTATGCCACATGACACTAAAACATATAAACTACCTAAGCATAGGGTGATGCTAGGCCACATGGCACCTAGACATAGGCCTCCTAGGTTAAGCTAGGCGTTGTGGCACCTAAATTAGGCTTAAACATAAGCCACCTAGGTTAGGTTACATGGCACCTAGGTTAAGTTAAGCCCCAATAACCTATGTGGCCCTTAGGATAGGCATAGACCTAAACCATGTGACCTTTTGACAATAGATCAATTGGGAAGATTGTTGATGTCAAGAATATTTTGGAAGTGCCCCCCCCCACCCTCCCCCAAATCAAGGGTTGTTTTCAATTGTCCACCAAATTAGTAGACACATTGATTTATTTGGTAATCACTATTAATTTATTTAAATGTTAAAATTCGTTGTAGTTGTAATAAAGTTAAATGACATGTAATTGAAACATATACCTATATTTTTAAAATCCTAGTGAATTGATCCAATCATTATTTTTTGCACCTCTTGCAAGGAATTTCAACTCATTCTAAACTTTAGTACTAGTGAGGGTCCAATGATTCCTAATGAACTTTAGGTCTACACTATGGCACCTCAATTTAAGTCATTTTAACAAGTGTGGACTAGGCAAAGTTACATAAGCTCCTAAAACATCCAAAAATTTAAACTTGTACCTTGTCCCCTAATGGATGAATGATGGATTAAGGTGAAAACATGGTTGGGGGAGGCAAAGTACTATTCCAAATGACAATTTTCCATATGTCTTTAACAAAGTAAACACAAAGATGATGTAAAAATCCAAAGGAATTTGAATGAGAGAATCACGATATACATGAAACTAACCTTCAATTTCTGAAAGGGTTTTTAAATTAGATATGATCATGTTGTACTTTGATTGTAATAACAAATGTCCCAATCATTAATCGAACGCAACACATGATATTAGTATGATCAAACTTTGATGTTTTCAAGAAATGAAAAAATTTCACCATATGAAACAACCATATGTATTCTAGTGCCTAAAAATTTTGTTTGCACAATCTCATATTCATTTGGGATAATTTGTTGAAAATCAAATATTTTAATTTTTCTCCATGGAAAGGAGTATATCAAAATTTTATAATTTCAATTAAATTTTTGAAGATGGATTGTTCCTACAATTGTCCTTGAAAACATCATGTTGTTGGATTTTTGAAACCTTCAAACATTACTTGAAATTAATATTTTCAATTTGGAAGCATAATGGGCTAATATTTTCAAATAAATTGTGTCTTAACACTTGCACCAAATTAGCCAAAATTTTGGCATGCATTAGATCATGATCTTCAAAACTCATAACAAATCTCTAGCTATGGATTCATTCAAAAATACACATAAATATTATGGATAATTTAGCAACTTGAAAAACTTTAGAATGAAATTTGTGCGAAGTTCCAAATTGAGTACTCTAGGTAAATCAATGCACATTTCATTTAAACTCCACATCAATATGGTAATAATGACCTTAAACCTTACCACATGTCTTTAACATTCTAGTCATTCAATTTGAATGCAAAGTCACATTTGTATTGGGCCCCTATTAATATTGCATGTCAAAATCTGAAACACCCATGAATATGTATGGATGAGTGATTTTATACATTCATCTTGTTTAATGATGAAATTTTTAATGTTTTGTAAATCTTATCAATACATGGGCATTGTTCAAACTATAAACAAGAAAAATCTTGATTTAATAGTCATTAAAAAATGCAACTATGGTCATCTATTCTACCAAATATCATGTGGCTAAGGGCTCACATACTTGATAAACATTACAATCTATGGTGTTTATGAAAACCAAATTCAATTCAATATTATCTTTAATGGATAACATATATTTCTATTCCAAATGGCAATTTGACATCAAATGCCTAGTTAATTTTATCACATGAGATGGACAGTGGTACAAAAGATGGTAAAACTAAACATTTGGGTGACTAGCTACTATCAACAATGTTATCCCAATGTAATTTTTTGTTGTAATAGTTTTTTGACTTTGTTGACACTCATTATAGGTTGGTTCATGATGAAATCATTTGTCTTGGGATTGTAGAACAATCCTAATTCTATAAATGAAATTTAGATGTTTACAAGGGATAAATTTTCATATGTTTTTCAAACTTATTAACATAAACACAAAGTCCAGGCATGACCCCAATTATCACTTCATATGCCATGATCATCACTCCACCATGAGATTCAATTGAATACACTTGCCCATATTCAAGATTAGCTTGAAACATTCCTCATTCGCAAAATAATAGTGGTTAGTTTTTTCTTAGATAACCACCTATTATCATGATTCTTTCCAAGGGTTGCACATGCACAATCTTGTTGTCTTGTTTTGAAATTGGAATGTCATATGCTTTTGGGTTGTCACCCCCAACCTTTGCATGTGCTTGTCTAAAAACATTAAATCGAATGTCCTCCAATGATGCCACCTTGATGCATGTGAATCTTGTGCTTATGAAAATTGGCCACACATTAGGAACTTGAAGTTCACTTTGAGTTGAATCTCAAACATCTCCCAATACACATTGATTCTTGTCATTAGAGTAAAACCAGATTGCCTTATACCTAGCCTCTTTATTTGCTACAAGTTTGAAACACCCATAGTACATAAGGGTTGGGGTGTGATATGAACATTTTGCAATTTTGCTTTCACACTTGTGCCTTTTGGATTGGATGGTTGAACAATGTACTTGTGAATTTGCAACTATCCTTGAAATGTGGAAGATTTTTTGATTGCATGTGCTATCAAGAATATCCAAGGCCTCGCAACCATGGGTGCCTAACCTAGATTGAATTCCACACTATATGTGGGATTCTAACGATTTTCATGCAAAATTATCTTACACCCTCGTAAAATCCAATTGTCATGGCATTGAAAAATTCATTTTGTCAAGGCGATGAGAGTCTTGAGGGGAGTCAATCATGGTGTTGAATTTTCTCTTGTAGGGACCAAATTTCCCTTCACCTTCCAAGCTAAGTGATTTACTATGCATAAGATTGCTAGACACAAAACTTGCAATAGCTTGTGCTATTTTTTTGGGGTCACTTGATCTATTCATAGAACGTCATCATAACTTAGTCTAATCTAATCTTTTTTTTTTATCTACCCATCAAATGCATTCTACCTTGAGTTTGTTATTCCAAAGCCCTACTAAGGTCATCAAGTGTGGCATCAGATAAGTCCTTACCTTTTTTACTATATTGTTACAACCATGCATTTTGAATTGTCTTAGAGAAATTGCTTTTAGGCATGTTGGCCTCTTCCTTAATTGTCAAGCCTTTCACATGCACAATTTCAGATTTTAAGCACAATATTGCAAGGGTATATAAGATTCCCAACATCAAACATGTGTGATTCAACATGGTTTGGGAATAGATTAAAAAACAAGAGGATGAAGTCAAAGTACCTTTCTAGCAAAATTTGCCCATTGTTGAGCTCAAAAATGCCAAAAGGACAACCAATGGACGAGCTCTTCAAGGTCATTCCCTAATGTTGATCCAAATGAATGGCATTAAGACCTCATGATTTCAAAGTTTGCATTTGTTTCAAGTGTTTTGGAATTTTCATAGTTGTTGAAAATTTCCATGTGTTTTGCCCATAAAGCACTAGTAGAAAATTGGCATTTTTCAACTATCATTTGTAACCAGTTTTAAATGACACATGCAACGAAAAATTGTTGTGATTGCTTAAAACAAGTCACACACAATTTTTAGTTACATGCAACATTTTTACTTGACATGTATATACGGTATTGTGATATATTTTCATCCATTGTATTCATGGAGGGCTAGTTGCATGTATGGGATGCAACTATGTGCAATTTAAATTAACCCTTTTTGTATTGTGACACATGTCTATGGGTTTTGACCAATTATTTCATGACACATGGAAAATTGCAATTTTAAGTTCATTTTGATATTTAGTTAATTTGATCTAGATCATAACATAAGATGTTGACACATGGCATTTAGGTAAAATGCCGACATGTGCTGCCACTTAGATATAATGTTGACATGGCACTTAAATAAGATGTTGACATGTGGCATTTAAGTACATTTATATAAGATGCTGACATCTACCACTTAAATACAATGTTGACACATGGCACTTAGGTAGGATGTTGATATGTGGCATTTATATTAGATGTCAACACATGGCATTTAAATAAGTAGATAAACCTAGGTAGGTAGGTTTAAACTAAGTGGGTAGGTATGCTTAAGTAGGTAGGTAGGAATGTTTAGGTTAAGTAGGTAGGTAGGTAATTATGTTTAAGTAGAGATGTAGGTAGGCCTAGGTAGTTAATTAGTAGGTAGATAATTTGGGATGATTTTATTTTGGATTTAGCCTTTAAGGCCAAACTTATTTGATTGGTTCATCCCAAATGCTACTTGTTTTTTGATACTTTAGTGCATCTAATTATATATTTTAGAAACTTGAAAGGTAAGGCAAACAATATGGGATAAAAATTCAAGTAACATCTTAGTTGTTATTTAATTACAACTATTACCTAATAATTAAATGTTATACTAACACAATATACCTACTAGTTATATTAAATATTATAGGTAACAATAATGAATAAGTAATAATATTACATAAATAATATTAATGTGTATTAATGTAATTATAATTAATTTAGTTATAATTCGTTGTAGGGTCATGTAATTAACTATATTACTATTATTGTTCATAGTTCATAATTACCCTAAGCTAGTTTGTAAATATATATAAAGGTATCCTAACCTAGGAAAATCACAATAATCATAATCATAATAATATTAAATTATTGTAATTATTGTAATTGTAGCTAGTTGCAAGAAAAGGTAATTAAATATATTATCATCATCATCATCATCATCATCATCATTATAGTTAATAGTTAATAATACCATAGGTTAGTCTAAGCTAGGGTTACTAGCTAGCTAGTGTAGACTACTAAAATTAAGTGCATTAGCCTAAATAAGATATTAATTATATATTTTAACTTACATATATTAAAGATATTAACTTTAGACTAATTCTATACATATATAATACTATAACACTATATTAAGCTATATATATAGTAGCATTATACTTGTAGTACATTTTTATACTAACTTAAGTTAGGTATATTAACATAGGCTTATTTATAGGTAACCTAGATAATATACTACCTAAATAAATGTATTGGGTATATTAACTCATGTATGTACTAGTGTAGACCAATTTTTTATAACATAGTCCATTTTATACACCATTAGTTGTAAGTTAATTGCACACACAATCATATAGCAAAAAAATTATATGATTCCAATTTTGTAGTTGCAAGCATGACCAATCTAGTTGTGAACAACTAGTTGCACATAAATTGCAAAATGACTAGTTGCATATGATAATATTTCTATAATGAAAGCACTTGAATAAACCTATTGGTGTGGATCTCCATAAATTGAACCGAATGAGAAAAACAAGTTCTATCTTTGTTATGCAATAGTTGTGAAGGGTCCCATGATGGGCCAAACACAATTTGAACATCATTCCAATTCATATGAACATTATTAGCCATAGGGTGAAAACACACTACAAGGGGGCGCCACCTTGGGCACATTCATGACATATGCTTGAAGTATACACCTTCAAAATCTATTGCATTTAATTTGGGTTTCACTTTTGGTGTTTGGGCTTCATATTTTAATTTTCACAAAGTTAATGTTATTTAATATTATTTGAAAAAAATTAAAGATTAAATTCAAAGAATAATGGATATGCTTATCAAATATGGAATATAAAAAAACATTTTTTTTGTTTTAGATTGCACTAGTTTTTGGTTTGAATTAGTCAACCAAAAAATCTTTGAAATGAAAAATTAAAAAATGGTCCACCTTCACATTTATTTTCATCTCCCATTTGAAAATGATTGTTCATCAAATTTTAATTTATCTATTTATGGTCATCACCTCTAATAAAGCTCATTTGCAATATGATAATTATCAAACTTTTCACTTGGTTCACAAATCTATTCCAATCATATAAAATCACAATGTTTAGTAGATATTACAAATTTCATAAAGATTAAAAATCATCCCAATCAATTTATATATATGCATTTTTTAGTACATTGTGATGTAGATTTTTTTACACAATATTCTAACATCACATCAAATGAAATAAAAAAGTGTAATCTTATTAGCATTTGATTTTTTATTGAATTTTCACATAAATTTTAAAATAAACTTGCTTGATATTAACATTCTAAAAAACATTTTTAATGTTCCAAAAGATATAGAGGAGCAGGTGTGAGGACAAGAGTGCAAACAAGATCATTGATTATAGTCCATAAAGGAAAACTAGACAATTTGAAAAACCCTAAAACCGAAATTGGACTTAAAGAAAATCTCACCTTATTTTAAATATTTTATACCACCATTTAAAAATTAATCCTTAAAATCAAATTCTCTCGTGATTTTTGAGTGTAGGAATTTTCAACTAATGATGAGGCAAGGGATTGTAAAGCCAAAGATTTTGCTTTAGGAAAACAACCAATGAACCTTTGGTAAGTGTGTATGAAATCAAGGTTTGATTCCTGGAAAGGTAGAATCAAAGCTTGGAGATTTTGTCTCTGCAATCAAAGGCCCTTTTTGCCTTTCCTTGAAAAGAACTTCATTTGTACCTACCATTGTTTCATTTGAAGAAACATTCTCATTGTGTTCACTTGCTTGTCATGTTTCTCCTTTTCCTCCTCTTTGCTACTATCGGCCAAATTCACCATGGTCGACCTCTTTTGAGATCATCAGCCGCCATCCAAGCTTCCAATTAAAGCTTTGGTGGTACAATAGCACCCAAGGAGCCAAGGTAATTGAACTCAATTACCATTGAAACAAAAATTTGAATGTCAGTCTCCACAAACTAGGCATGGATATGTAGTGTAGAAAACTGTAGACTATTGTCATCTTGCATATTCAAAATGTGAGCTTCTCAAAAATCAACAATAATATCACATGGAGCTTTTCTTACCTACTAACACCAAAAAACCTTCTCTACAACCTCATTCCAAAACAGACAAGAGCCAACCTCCAATGAACAAATTCCATTTCCTTTGCAGCTTCATCACAAGAACAACACTAGACAAAACAAACAAACAAAACAAGCCCAATCTATTGGTAATAAAACCGTTGTAGAAAACCCCATGCGATGCTCCTCCTCCCCATTCTTTTGTTGCTGAGGACAATAATGCTTCTTCAACAAGATCTGTAACTCTCCTCCTCCAACAAGCACATCAAAGGTTACAAAACATCTCCTACAAACCCTCACCTAACAATCTTCCCTCACCAAAAGACCAACAACAACACAAGAAAGCAAACCAGATTAAATTTCACCTATGACCTACCAACTCTCACTTTTTAAACCCAAATAAAGCAAGCCAAACCGGGGTCCTAAAAACCAATAAAAACACTGGTTGGGATTAAATTTTCAACAATTTCAGCAAATATCAATAAAAAATTTCTCTTGTTTTTTTGCTCCACCTTTTGAAAATCACTTTGTGCTGAACATCAGTCGTTGGTGCAGTAAAGACCATGCAGATTTACACAATAGTCATTCAGGTTTACATAATAGTCGTGTGGCCCAAGTAAGGTCAGGTACACCCCCTTGAGGACCCTCCCTCCATTGTGCCACATGAAAGCCATTGCCTCTACATCAGTTGCTGACACTGGGTCAAAAGAATACCTATATAGTATATAGGAACAGTGCCCTCCAAACAACTGTATATAGGGGTGAATGCACTGGGCCAATTCCACCTACGAATGGTGGGTAGGGCCCTACCACAAGTTGGAACTCATCATGCTTGCAAACAATGGATGTTGCCACTAAAAGCTGACTATGAAATGCAACGTACTTTAGGTTCCAGAGAGAGAAGTGTGTAATTAGAAGAGGTTTAGGGTAAAAGTGACACCAGTGATGAAGTCTTTGAACAACTTTAAGTGCAATCAAGAGAGATTTAAACATAGAAGAATGTGTTCAGCTATTTTGGAAAATACAGCCTGATGATTCATCTCTCTTAATGAAATTCACAATCATGATGAAATATCCCACTTGGAGTACATTTCTGATTTCTTCTTTCCTGTTTAATAGCAAAACTGCTGGTGAAGTTACTCAACAATGGCGAGCAAGTCACCAATGCGGCAAAAACACAGCTTTTCAGCTGTTCCCAAGTTTACCTACATGGATAAAACCAAGAATGGTTAGTAAAATCTGCAGGAATTAGCAGTTCCTAAGGTGTCAACACAGTCCACAATACACAAGCTGCAGCTTTGCTGCTATGGATAAGTAACTCGACTAGAGAAGAGAAGTTATGTACTGCTGCCATACCTCATAAGCATTGATATCAGAGAAGAGGACCTGCATAATAGTTGAAGCAACACAAACAGAATGTTACTAAGATGCATATTTGTAGAAAGCCAAATCAATTAGAATAGATCAAAGGAGTCCAAAACACCCATATGTAGATAGTGCTCAAGAGCTGCACTGCTGCTTTTGCATCAAAGACCTCCTAGAGCACTAACAAAACTAAAATCCTCTGGTGCCAAAATTCCACATGTAGCAGTGCCCAAGTTTTACCTTCTGCCCCTTTTCTATGGGTGCAGCCTCCTTCCCAACTGATATGACCTGCATTGATATTGAAAGTCCCAGACATTTAGGTCACAGAACAGATACTCAGGCATATACCTCATCTGGATGTTGGTTTTACAAACTAAAGATGGCCTTGATTTCAATCACCCTGCTTATACACGAAGCCAACCTGGGTGGGCAGGCAGAGATGTCCTAATTAAGAGTCATCAAAGTAAAACACTTAATTACAACATCCTCTTGCCTGGAGGAGAATGGGAAGATGTACAACATCCAAGTCACTTCTCTTGAAGAGATTTCCTATTTGGGTTCAGGGTCTCTAGCAAACAAGCCACACAGAGCTGTAAATTCACAACATCTTGTGATAAAAGTGGATGACAATGCTATGCATCAAGTATAAGGTTCTCATACCTCTCCTACAAGATAATTCTCAAATTTTGCAACTGATTTTGGTAGCAACACTCCACCAGCACTTTTCTGCAAATAGATTTCCAGGATGATAAGAGACCCTCAATTTTTCTTACAACTGTTTTCTTGTGATCATGAACATTGATCAACACAGGCTGAAACCAAAGAAGTAATTGTATGAAGACTATGCAGCATGACTAAGAAGAGCTTATGTGAGACAATTGACACAAACACCCCCAATTCTACTTACATCAGGCAATTCTCCAAGGCGTACCAAAACTCTGTCTGCCTGGGGAACAACCTGCTGACAGCCCATCAAATATCTTGAAAAGTTAGAAACAATAAATCATAGGGGAACAAGTTCATATTCAATCTCAAGACTGTTGCAACATTAAGATAGAAAATTCTGCAACAGAACAGCATCTGCCTTGGGCCTGTTTTGCCAAAAGTGAATCCAACCATAGTAAATCTCCCTATCCATCTAGGACAAATACATGAAAGTACAAACAAAGAATACAAACTAATCAAACTGTGCAATCACATAACAACAAAGACATTGAAGGGAAGGTTTTGCCTTAGTCAAGTCCACTGCTTGCACAAGTGCCCGGATTGGCGCATTGCGTGGCTGGCCAAACCTTCTTGCACTACTATGTCCTGACCTTAACCCTGCATTACTAAAAAAGGCTGTTGACAAGCCGTAAGTCCCTCACATATCAAAACCTTGCTTAAAAACCCCAGACTCCAGGCAAGGGAAAGCTTATCTTCGGATAAAGTCCGCTCAAAATTCTCCAAGAGAGGAAAATAAAAAATGAAATGCACAACACACATACTAGCATGCCTCTATTATTATGGCCAAAGCAATTTCCAAAACTTCGCCAAATTCCGGATGCAGCTTCAACATCGGTAGTTAGAAGGAAGAGGGGGAACAAAAAAAAAAAACAAAAAAAAGGAAAAACAAAACAACGAGCAACCTATTTCTACCAACGGTTTACCTTAAAAGCTTTGAAGAGAAAAATGGAAGCAATAATAATAATAGGGCAAAGAAAGGAAGTAAAGTACCCGAAGGGACAGCGGCAGTTAACGATGGGATGAAGGAGCAGGAGGAGGAGGAGGAGGAGGCAGAGGCAGGAGACAAAGCTCCTGCTGGAGCCCGTACTGGCAGCGGCATGTAGAGAAGCGCTCCCGACGTAGCTGTCGCCATTGCAAACCTGTGCAGAAAGAAGGAAAGCGAAGCAAAACACTGCGACACGAGAAGGGGATGCGGATTGCTGCGCGCTTGGTTAGGTCTTCTCTCTATCCTGTATTTGCTGATTCTCTGTTTCCTTTGCACAAAACCGACCATCTTTCTAGACCATTCCATAGGCCGTGCCTTTCTCTCTCTCTCTCTTCCATCTTCTTCTTTTTCTTTCTCTGCCCCCCGGGGGTTCTCACCACCGTTGTGCCGGTGGGTATCTATCACAGTGACCACAAGTTATCGGCCATGTTCTCTTCACTGCTGTGTTATAACACAGTTTTTTCAAAGGTTTTTTTTTTTTTTTTCCTAACACCATATTTACAAGTAGTTTTTTAATACCTTTTTTCAACAATTTGCATTTCATTTCTTTTTACTTGAATTTGAATCTGAATTCAATTGTCGAATTGAATTCAGTTGAATTGGAATTCAAATTTTAGTATTCAATGTATTTGATTTTAATAGAATTCAAGAATTCGAATTCAATTCAAGTTGCATTGCAATGTATTAAGTGGTATGCAATTTAAGTGGTTGGTTCATAGTGTTGCATTCAAGGTATGACATTTCAATTTTCCATAACATCTTGCCTTTTTTCAAAAGTACCTTCATGGAAGTGAAAGAACATGAGGAGGCGGAATCAAATGTCACCCTACAAATACACTAGAAGTTTTCTACCAATGCATGATTTTTTCCTTAGAATTCCTCATCTCTTCTGTACATTGCTGCCAGTGCATCTCCATCCTCAATTGATTTGTGAGAGATGAAGCCTTTTTAGTTTACAATCTTCTATTTTATTAGTGTAATAGTGTAAACTGGCTCATCATCAAATGCTAGCCTATATCATCAAACACTCACTTTGGCAGATCTCTTTCAATTCTTCTCCATTTTGAGTGATTTAAAATGTTATAGAAGCACCTTTTCAAGCTTTACAAATCATTTTTGAAAATGCAAAGCCAAAGGAGAAGCCAAATAAGAGCAGTAAGGAAAATTCGTTTTTTTGAATTGTAAAATGTGTTTTTTTTTTTTTTTTCTTTTTGACCCCTGTTACTTTATCTTTTCATAACTTTCTTTTTTTTTTTTTTTTCCATTAATTTATTTAAACTTTTTTTAAATCTCCATTTTAATTTTTAAAAATCATCT
>Ga0116227_10011072_pt1 | contig 15345 bp, 21 predicted proteins | sample S1TSphgellanicum_FD_89693 | JGI IMG/M metagenome (GOLD analysis project Ga0116227, IMG submission 89693) | Host-associated microbial communities from peat moss isolated from Minnesota, USA - S1T2_Fb - Sphagnum magellanicum MG | ecosystem: Host-associated > Plants > Peat moss > Unclassified... | reverse complement strand
ACTCGAGTTTGTTGTTTTATTTTTTAAAATTTTACGCGTTAATTTTTTTTTTTTTTTTTTTGCCCCACCTGAACAGGTACTACAATATGGAAAGGAAAAAAAGGGGGATGGCTAATGGTTGGCTCCTGGTCTTCAGCAGAGCAAATAAAAAAGTATATATTACATGCACATATATATAATAATAATAAATAGATTGTAATATGTAACTATTTTATTTATAAAAAAAAAACTAGTGTTAGCCTAGTGTGGTGGGAAGTATTAAAGGTCAACCCATTATTTGTTTTTTGTGATGATCATCAATAGAAGATTTAGCCAAATTTGGCTACAAGGTAAATATTGAAGTAAAAAACAAGTAACATCCTTTCTCTATATATATATATATATATATATGTATGTATTTGGCTACCTACATGAAACCCATATATGAAAACATGGAAATTTTCTATATATATATATTTTTGGGCTAGCCCAATTGAAACCACATGTGAAGGAAAACCATGGAAATTTTGTTTAAAATTTTCTATATATACGTTTTTGGCTACCTAATTGAAACCATGATATATAAAAACATGGAAAATTTCTTAAAAATTTGGTTTGAATTATGGCTAATTGAAAATCTCAAAATTACACTCGAAATTTTGTCACTTTCAAAATTTGAATTTATCTTTTTGGCAATACATGTATTTAAAATGCAAAAGAAAACAAAAAAGAAAAAGGCTGCTGAGTGCTGACTACTACTACTACTACTATTAGTTCTGCAAACACAAACAAAAGGAACAGACGAAACTCCACTCCACACGTACTCCCACGACCATTACTTGGGTTATACTTTCTAGGCACTAAGTACTAAAACACTAGTTTTAGTACTACTCTACTTCCTCCCCAATTTTCGTCTACACTAATACATCCCCCTAGAGTAAGTATATAGCCATGTTTCCCCACCCCCACTTTCTATACCCCAGTTCCTCATTCCTCATCCCCAAAAAACTCCCCCCCAAAACTCTCTCCCCCCCCTTGCTCTCCTCACTATCTATTGCTCTTTGTCTCTTGTTGATTTGCTTGCTTGAATGTACGTTCTGTTGCTTGTTGTTGTTGCTTGTGGATTTGATTTTGTTGTTGTTTTTCAATAGCACAAGCAGCTGCTTTTGTTGTTGTTGTTGTTGTTTTTGTTTCTTGTGGATTTGTTGCTTGTTTGTTTGTTTGTTGTTCAATACCATGAGCTGCATTTTTGTTGCTCCTGCTTTTGTTGTTGTTGTTTTTGTTGCTTGTTGATTTGCTTGTTGTTCACTAGCATAGTTTTCTTTTTTGGGTTGCTTGTTGATTTGCTTGTTTTCATCAGCATTACTTATTTAGTAGCACTTGTCATTGTTGTTGTGGATTTGCTTGTTGTTGTTGTTGTTGATGATGTAACAAGAGCAAATGCTTTTGGTTTTTGGTTTTTTGAGGGAAGGGGTGGAGTTGCTTCTTGATTTGCTTGGTGCTCACCAACAATACTAGCAGCTCACTTGTTTGTTCTTTTTGTGGATTAATAATTTGCTTCTTGTTGTGTTCAGTACTACCAACTACAACCCAGCACCGGCATTGTTTGTTGTTTTGCTTGTAGTTCAGTAGCAGCTCAGCTCTTTCTACTAACAATTGCTGTTTCTTTGTTGCTTGGTTTTGATTTGCTTTGTTTAACAAAAACCTAGCAAGCTGTAAATGTTTGTTGCTTGTTGATTTGTACCTTTGTTGCTGTTGATGATGGCTCTATAATTAGACTACTACTTCCTGATCTAGAATTGTACCACATGCAGTTTTTTTTCCCCCCACCTCCTGTTGTTGGAGGTTTTGGCATGGCAGCATATGCCAGTGCTATCAGAGTGTGGGTTTTGTTTGTTGTTGGGTTTTGATGTAGTGAAACTTTGGTGATGGTAATTGCCATATCATCAACGAGAAGAAGAAGAAAGTGCTAGCTAGCAAGCTCAAGGACGTGGTCAAGGAGGACCAGAACAAATTAACTGCCTGCTGGTGATCATTCAAGCATGTAGGTGGCAGTGGCGGTGCTGAGTATGGGGTCTAAAGGTAATGCAAACAAAAACAAAAAAAAAAAAAACTCTTGATCAAGCTGCTCCTGTTGTGGGAGAAATGCAAGTCCCTTGGAAATGTGGTGTTTAGGGATTGAGGATCATGCAGATGTTTATATCTTTTGCAATTGTTGGAAAGCAAGTTGCTAGTGAAGTGGGGTTGAGATAAGGTCCGGGGGGGAAGACTGCCAGTTAGAGCTCTGTTTTCTCTGGGTTTGGTGGGCAAGAATTAGGTCAATGTGGCCCGGCCTGGTAGTAGATTTGTGCAGGATGAGCCAGAGGGTGTGGAGAGAGAAAAAAAATGCACAAGTTTAGGTCATCATGGTCTTAGAAACATTCTTTCAGATTCTTTCACATTCTTTCATGGCATCATGAACTAGGTTGAACTCAGGACGCTTCCTGGAACTTTGGAGAACAATGTAGGTCACGGACCATGTGAATCTAGGTTTGGGTTTTCTATCAAGTTGCACAAATTCTAGTTTCAGTGAAGAAGAAGAATAAGTGGTTACCCCTGCGTGCTTCTAATGCTGTTCCTTGTCATTTTTTTGCAAACATTTTGTTGGCAACTGAGGGTGATGTGGAGAAGTGAAGCTTGCTCTGGTGGTTGTGCTTTTGTTGTTGTTGTTGTTGTTGTTGTTGAGCAGATTTTATGGGTCGCATGAGATCCGAGTTACACAGAAACCTGCCAATTTCAGCTGCTTATCGATACAAGCAGCCAAGCTGCACAGATGGGTCAAGCACAGTAAGTGTCAACAGGTTGGCCTCAGAGCAAATGCTGCTGGGAGATGGTGAGATAAGCTTCAGGCACAATATCACAGAATGGGAGGATATTGTGTGTGTGGCCACTAGTTCAGCTGGCTCATCATTGCCTTTGGGTGATTGGCACCCTGCTACTGGGAGAATCAATGATCAACCCATCATGGGTGGAGAGCCTTCTCCATCATTCCGGCTGGAACTCAACAGGGATCATCCATTCATGTGGGAGGAGAAGCGGGAGAAAAGGCAAACAGAACTTTCAGGTAGGAACTTTCAGGGATTTCGGTTCATGGGTGCTGGGTAGAAAAGAGCCTTGTTCAGGAGGGTGGTGGAATTTTTTTAAGGTCATGTTTGTTGCTGTAATGCATTTTCCCTTTTAAACTAGATTGTTGGACCATGGTAAGTCCTGTGTTGCCACAGCTCACTGGCTGCTGCTCATGTTAGTCTGGAGCAAGCATGAGATATGTAACAGCTGCACCTCAGCAGGCAAGAGAGGTGATGAGAAAGAAGATCTATAAATCTTTTGTTGCAATTACCTGAAGGAAGAGTGCTGTAAAGTCTTTTTTTGTCAACTGTTGTTACTGCAGAGGTAGAGTTGATGAAGGAAAGGTTTGCAAAGCTGCTGCTTGGGGATGACATGTCTGGTGGTGCTAAAGGAGTCTGTACAGCCTTAGCCATCTCTAATGCCATTACAAATCTCTCAGGTTCTATGTCTTTCTATTGGCATCTCTATTTGATTTATGCTAATCTTTACCACTGCCCTGTTGTACTCATCAGACTACTGTGCTGCCCCCCGCCATCAGTTGCATGTAGAATGCCTAGATGCAAATGTCATCAAGTGGATGTGATGTTATAGGTCAGAATTTTACTCAGTTTTGAGTAACTGGTGGCAACTGCAAGTTCCCTTGGATTTATGTGCAGTGCATTTTCCTGTTTGACCTCTTGATGAATGGAGTGCAGCACTTGCATTTGACCCCCAGCTGGCCCAGTCATTACCACTAACATATGTCTGCAAATAGCACATTCAATCAGGTTGTGTTGATCAGGCATCATTAAATCCATCTGATCTCTCTATAAGATATATTGTTGATGTTTCAGAAAGTATTTTTTTTGTTGTTGTGGTGCTGGCAGCTTCCCTTTTCCGTGAACTCTGGAGGTTAGAACCACTTGCTGATGATTGGAAAATGAGATGGAGGATGGAAATGGAGTGGCTTCTTTCAGTCAGTGACTACATTGTTGAGTTTGTCCCTTCATGGCAAACTTTCCCTGATGGTACAACCTTGGAAGTAAGGACCTACCAACACATCTCAATATTATACCAGGTCCTGCTATTGGTAGTAAGTACATGCAGGGCTCTCTGCCACCCCTCCCAGCTCCTCCTGTGTCGCCCACTGTAGCATTGTTTTGATCTTATGAGCACCATCGATGATTTTGATGTAGGTGATGGTGAGCCAGCCCCGCTCGGATCTTCACATAAATCTTCCAGCCTTGCGCACATTGGATACCATGCTATTGGTAATGTCACAACTCAATTCTACAACTTTTGCAGCTTTGTTGGAAATGGAGTAGCAAATGTAATTTTCAGTGGTGGGCAGGTATCAAACATACCAGCTGGCACTGGTACCTACTGGATCTTAGACCTGGTATCAGGGTCCAAGGCTGACTTTTGGCTGGTATAAGGCAATTAGATACCTGGTATTGAGACTGGTACAGCCCTGGTACAAAGCTGGTATTACCTTAGGTCCCTACCAGTTAGCTACTGGTACAAGGCTCATATAACCTCATGTCCCCACCAGGCAGGAACTAGTACGAGGCTGGTGTTGCCTCAGGTCATACCAGTCTGGTCGGTCTTTGATACCAGGGCCAGTATCAATCTATGCACCAGAGTTCTAGCCTGGTACCTGCCCAACACTAGTTACTTTGTGTGCACTTGGAGTACACACAAAAGTCATGAGATTTTCCATTCCCCCAAGATCCTGATTGCAAGTTGGGATCTAGGACTTAACCCAATAAGAATTTTGGTTGTGGTAATTGTTTGTCATTTTTTTGTGATTTGGTTTGAGAGTGTGTTTTGCTACAGGATTCACTGGATGACTACTGCATGACAGAGTTCTGGTATGTGGATCGGGGCATTGTAATAGCTGAGAAAGATAACCTGGGTGGTCCAAAGCTCTCTTTTAGACGACAAGAAGAGAAGTGGTGGCTGCCAACTCCAAAAGTACCAGTCAATGGATTGTCTGACAAGGCAAGAAGACAGTTGCAACATCAACGGGAGTGCATGAACCAAATACTTAAAGCAGCCATGTCCATCAATGAGCAGGTCTTGTCTGAGATGGAGGTCCCTCAAGTCTACTGGGACTCCCTTCCAAAAGTAGGCTTTCTTCTGACCCATTTTTACAGACAAAGTTCTCACACATTACTTGTGCTGAGTATTTTCCCTTGATTTGCAGTTGCACTTGTGACTTCATAGACAGTGGATAGTTAGAAGTTGGAGACATCATGGGTCTTTAACCAGCATTTGAAACTACTTACAATACAGTGGATAAATTGGCTGATTTTTTTACTGTGTATCTTGTACACAGAGTGCAAAGGTAAGCCTTGGGGATGCTCTATACAGAGGACTATCAATGGAGAATTTCTCAGCCACACAGCTCCTGTCTACATTAGATCTCTCCAGCGAACACAGTAAATTGGAAATAGCAGATCGGTTAGAGGCAGCAATCCATGTATGGCAACGGAAGATTCAGACAAAGCAGTCAAATCTGGCATCCAAATCCTCTTGGGTCATGATGAAAGACTCCATTGCAGATGAGAACAAGCAGGAGCAGATTGCTAATAGAGCAGAGAGTTTGCTCCGCTGCTTGAAACAGCGGTTCCCAGGCTTGACACAGACTGCTTTAGATGTGAACAAGATACAATACAACAAGGTAAAGTGGCATTGAACCAGGAGTTCCTCCAGTACAAATGGCTTGCTCTGTCTGATCCCTGATCACTTGATTGGCCAAGTATGAATTTGCTTTTCATTTTCTTCAGATAAGATAGATGTACTCAAGTATGCCATCTGCTGACACATCTGACTCCCTTGTCCAATTGACATTTTACATAGTGTGGTAGCTGGCCATATCATGTTGTATATATATCCATCTGTGCTTCTGTAGTTCACCCTGAAGATACAGTTAGTGGCGTCCTGGTGAAGGAAGTTCTTCTGATGCATGTTAAATGTGGTGTTTTCCACATTGTGACCTCTATGGTAGAGTAGAGGGAGTCCAATCACTGAACAAGGTTTTTCTGCAATTGACTGCAGGACGTAGGGCAATCAATACTGGAGAGCTACTCACGTGTGTTGGAAAGCTTGGCATCTACCATCATTTCCCGCATTGATGATGTTATATATGCTGATGACCTTGTCAGGATGTCAACTCTTCCACTAGTTGTTCATCAGCCATCAGCGAAAAAAGCTGCAACCTGCCACCCAAAGAGGACCAAAAATGGATCTTATAAGACTCCGCAATTACCAACTGTTGCTACTCCTACTCATACCATTACCCCTTTTGTGTCTCCAAGTACATCACCTTCTCCAAACTCAAACCTGATACCAAAGAAGTCACCACATGTCAATCCAGAAGGGACAATCTTCATACAAGAACCACAGCTTACCCAAGTCTTGGTGGATTTGCTATCTGCTCAGAAGCTCAAGGCAGAGGTGAAGCAACAAAAAGAACCAGAAGATTTGTTGAAAATCCCTCCAGATGCAATAACAACCACCCACATATGGAGTTATGCAGGCAAACTTGAAAACAGCAATGCTTTGCACAGCCCACCCAGTCGAGACTAAAAGCTCGTCTTCCCCATTAAAAGTATGAATTCTTTTGCTGCTGAAAGTATCTACAGCAATCAGATCTCAGTCCATATATACTGCTGCTCAGGTTTCTGTCCTTGCAACACTTTCCACAACACATTTGATGACATGGGTTAGTGCATAGGTGTGGACTTTTAGACCAGGGATTTGTTAAATGAGGCAATAGTATCAGCTGATGTTATTAGTTTTCTCCTCTTTTTGTAGCTGCCCACTTCATGTTTTGTTATGAGCAGCTTAGTGATCTACCTCTAAACATTCTGAGTACCAAAGAAATAATACAAATTGTACAGCAAGGTATCCTATCTATATACTAGAAGAATGAGGGAATTCTAAGGCAGAAATAAGTTCCACTTTGGTCACCCACTAGAGTGATCATGCTTGAGGACCAGAGCTTAACAATAGGTGGTTGATGCTGGTCATCCATTAGAGCACAGCTCATGCTGAGAACTATAGCAGAACAATCAGAAACTGTAATGTCTAAGCTACTTATATGAGGAGCGCATACCTGAATCAACTTGGCTTGTTCATAGTGTATAACAAGGAAAATGATTAGAGTGAAACTACAATTTCTACAATTTCATTTGGGTATTGGTCACTAACATTGTTGAGGGTTAATTTCCCATGTGGATCACTCCATCACTAATTCTCTGGTTAATATTTGCAAATAAGTTGCATTTTTCTGTATTGTAATGCTACCTTCTCAACTTTTACTTGCTGGAGATTCCTCAGTGCTCAAATATCCTGCCTTCCAAGGGTACCTACCAAATTTGAGTTGTATCACCGGTTTCCTATGAACATGCAATTGCTAATCAAGTTAATAGGTGGGTCCATGCATGCACAGTGGGTTCTGTACTGCTTCTTTACTTGCTCAAGAACAATCCTTTGGCTGTTGAACTTCAAATGTATTAGTATGTATATAATCAGACTTTTTGTTGTTCTACAAGTCAGTTGTTTTCATATTCATATCTCTTTGAAAACATGGGAGCTTGAATATACAACATACCTGAAGCTTCTGTAGGAGGTGCACTTTGTCAATGGTAGGAAGAAAAAGGTGGCCTTCTGCTGCTGCTGGCCTCGGGTTATTGAAAAAACTTATAATCTGATTGCTACATCTGCTGCAGCAGAATTATGCAGGTTTGACTGATTGCCATGGTTACAAAAGAAACTGATCCTCCATTGCAGCATACATTTGAAGCAAAGTTGCAGACTTGAATGATTTTGTTGCAGTCGTGACACTGAGGGTGATGGTGGTGGAGATGATGGGTGTACCATTGATTGAGCCGATGTGTTGCTGGATTTGCTCAGATATCCAACACTTCCAGCCCTCAGTGGTTCTCAGTCAAGAGCATCACTCCCTGGTGCATGCTTTGCCACGACTGGGGTATGTCCATGATCTCATCCTGCTACTGTCCAGTCCGCGAATTCAAAGAATGGTGGAGAGCAACCATGTGAGGCAGATGCAGGTGGTGGGTGTTCCACATTCACCACAATCAATCTGCAAGACCCAAGTAGGACATCTGCAATGGAAAAATCATTCACGTTTTCCCATCAATCTTCATGACATAATAACTCTTCTGGACATCAGTGCTTCCTGAGGCTCCCTCACTTTTCTTCAATGAAAGGAGAGCAAAGCAAAAGCTTGAGTTTTCTGGCATAAAAAAAATCTGAGAACATCTGCTCTCTTATAATCAAACAAAAAAGTGCAAGACCACCATCAGAAACACATCTCCATCCTCTTTGGCATCCATCTTGAGTTCTTCTGCCACCCAAAACAGTGGAATCTCTGCTGCTTTTGACCATCAGAGACATATTTCTACATCCCTAATAACTTTGCCTTCATCACAACTCTGCTGTCAAAGTCTCTCTGAGAATGTGATGAGCAGCTCAGGGATCAATCTCACATTTATTCCACTGGAAACAGTAGCTTTGGAAACACTGCTGCAAACAGCGGAACCTAGGGGAAGCAGAAGAAGAAGAAGAAGGCTTTTTCTTGGCAGAAGAGTATGCATTGCGCACATTAGATTGCGTACTTATTATTTCTGCAGATCTGCGGCCGCTCTTCTGGATCTGCATCGACAATCGGCACACCCTCCTTCCTTTCGCGGTTCAGTAACCAGGGGCGCTCTTCCGGATTCTCCATCTTGTATGAAAGTTGATCATCTCTGCGCGGATGCCCCACAGTCAGTTCGATGGAAGAATTGCAGTTGCGAAACAGCAAGCGGTAGAAATGCAAGTGCTCCTTAGGAATGCAGAGCTTGTTCGGCATCCGTCCGTATGCTTTTGTTTGAGACAGAGACAGAGAGAAGCGTCGGGAAAGAGAGGGAGGAGTCGGGAGAGAGACAGGGACAAGTCCAGAGACAGAGTAGCGACGGGAAAGAGAGGGAGGAGTCGGGAGAGAGACAGAGACAAGTCCAGAGACAGAGGAGAGAGAGAGAGAGAGGGCGGGGGGGGTTTGAAGAGCATGAAGTAGAAGAACAAGAACAATGGCAACAGCTGCACCGTCGTCGCGACTGTCGCTCTCCAGCGTCGGCATCAACACGTCGGGATCCGAAGGATACTACAAATCCAACCTCGATCTGGTTCTCAAGGAGAACAAGCAGCTGAAGCAGCGCCTGGACCAGCTGGAGAAGGAGAATCGCGGCCTCAAGAAGGCCGTCTATGACCTCAGTGTCAGGTACCGCATGGATCTCTCTCTCTCAATTCCTCCACCTCCTTCTTCGTCTGCGAAAATTGCAGATCTTCCGTCACGCATGTTTCATGCAAGAAGAAGCAGTAGAACAAGAACACGCATCTTCAAAATGGTTTTTTTCAGAATTAGGAATGTGCTGAATCTCATCAACATCATCATCATCTTCTTCTTCTCTTTCTGTGCTGCTGCAGGCATGGTGCATGCATAGAGCAACTTGGAAGGACGGCAAAACCATTCGACATTGACAATATCATCAACCCTGAGAGCAGCTCTTCTTCTTCTTCTCTTCTGCCAGAGATTCTTCTTCCAGAAACTGTGCATCATCATGTACCTGATCATCATGGCTTGCAGAAAGTTGGTCTCACAGGTAACAACAAAAGTTTCTGCAACCTTCAGTTTTCACAACCTTTCTTCTTCTTCTCTCCATTTTTCCGTTCTCAGTCTTCCAGAAACACCTCAACAAAAGAAAGGGTTTTGAAGAAAATTGGCTGCTTTTGTAAGACATGCTTTCCATCATCATCATTATCATTCCCACATTGCTTTTGTCTTTTTTTGTTTTCTCTGTGGCCTTCTTGTTGTTACTTCATGCTTTTGTTGTGCCGTGCCGCATTGTCTTCTTGTGTTTGTTTGCCTTCTTGTTACTTCATGCTTTTTAAATACCCTTGTTTGTTTTCTGTGCCCTTGTTGCTTCATTCTTTTGCTGTGCATTGTCTTTGTGATTTTTGTGAGCATTAATTGTGACTTCATTCTTTGATTGTGCATTCCTTTCATATTTGTGTTTTTCTGTGTGCCTTTTGTTACTTCATGCCTTTTCTGCAAGTATGTGAAGAAGAAGAAGAAGAGCAGTTTGCCCCCTGCATGTACAGCAAGAGGGATAATAATGTTATACAAGTAAGTATGTGTGAGGATATGGATTGTCATGCTGCATGTTTTTCTAGGGTTTTTCAATATGAAAACACAGCATCAGCAATTTTAATTGCTGCAGCTGCTACTGCTGCACTTTGCATATCAAAGCACATCACCATGATCATGATGGGTTTGTGACTTTCAGGAGTTGCTGGCTCAAAGCCAAAACGCAAGGCGGACAGTCGTCAATTTTATCACTCTTTTGATCTCAAGGTTCATTTGTTGGCCCATGATCATCTTTACACAATTCTTCTCTTTGTGACTCACATGAAAAGAGAGTTCAAAGGGTTTGTTAGTCAGTTTGTATCTAGATTTTGATTGAGAGGAATAATCAAAGCATTCCCTGAACATTCTACTCCAATTCAGTTAACCATTGGCAGCAAGGGGAAAGGAAGGTCCAGTTCTGAATGAGGAGGAGGTGCATGAGGAATGCCATACTGATGGTAAATAATTGGAACTTGACAGGGCCATACGGGACCAGTGTATGCTGCCCAATTTTGCAGATTGAGCAATCTATTGGCATCTGGATCATTTGATCAAAGCGTCCGTATTTGGGATGTTCAAACTCAACGCGAGGTTGGGAAACGAATCCTTTTCCCCCTGTTTTCTTTTCCTTTGTCTCACACATTTATTTGCTCACTCAGTCTTTGAGCAGTTAATTGGTATCCACCCCAATGGGGAAAAAATATTTGTGCAGTCTGTTTCAATGCTAACTTCTACCTCTTCACATACCCTAGTTCCAACTGTTTGGATCATCTTGTTAAGTCTTAAGTATTGTCCAGTTTTTTGTTTCTAAGTTATAATCAGTAAGGAGAAGAATGAAGGAGAAGAGGAGAGGAGTAACTGGTTTGATTGGTGCATTCAGGTACAGTGCTTTCAGGAGCATCAGCAGAATGTGGCAGATGTGGATTGGTCAAATGATGGCACCTTGCTGTTATCGGGAGGGTTTGACCATTGTGTTAAGGAGTGGGACTTGGCTGCAGGCAAAGTAGTGCACTCATACAGCGAGTTGCAAGGCTTTATTCAGGCTGTCCGTTTCAATCCTGCAGGTCTTGGCATCCTTCCCTGTATGCTGCAAGAAAATTAACAGAAGCAAGTTGAAGAAGATATCTACTTCTGATACATTGTGTATTTGTTTTCACACAATGTCCTGTATTGTTTGTCAATCTTCCTGATGATTGAGTTGACTGAGAAGAGCTGGGTTTGATATGTCCAGACAATGATGTGTTCTTGGCGGGGAGTACCTCAAAAAACATTTATGTGTTGGATCGACGGGTCCACAGATCAGGGGGTGTCACTATGCTGCTAAGTGGTGATGCCAAAATGAGTGCATTAGTAGTGTGCCGGAATGGTATTGCATGTCTGTCAGGGGACTCACATGGAGCCATGAAGCTGTGGGACTTGCGAACACGGGCCTGTGTTGAGACTCTTTTTAATGAAGAGGGTCATAAACCTATTACTTCTCTCAGCACATCTGCTCCTCCTGATGGTATTCTCCCTTTTCATGCCTCAATTCACACCTTTAGCTGTACTTTTGTGGCACAGTCACTGCAGAATGCCATTTTTTTGTCTTCATCAAGATGACCTAAAAACCAGAGATAGAAGCCACCCTCTTCTTCAATAGAGTTATTTGCTGCATGCTCACTAAGATTACTTGTTGTGTAATAAGGTGGGGCCCCAGAGGCTCCAATGGGGTCATGTTTTAGACATAGATACTCATGTTCCAGAAACCCAGCATTTTTTGCCATGTAGACTACGTCATGTGGGATGGTTTCTCTGCAAGGAAATTGGATTGTTATGGACATCCTCATGGTCTCTGTAAGTGTACTAAAGCCACAGAAGGATGGTTGTCTGTTAGCAAGGATGGGTGGACAGTTTGTGGAGCCTCTGGAAAAACCAATTTAGTTCTGATAATGATGGGATGATGGGTGCAGCAGCTAATGAACAAGGCGTTCATATGGCAGTCAACAGTTCTGATAATGGTACAGTTTCTCCTTTTTCTATACCCTCTGATTGAGCTGTCTACATGATCTTCCCTGTCAAGTGAAATGATCCAGCAGTGTGAAGTTGGATAATGTAAGATTTCTCTTTTGAGTTCTGGATGTTTCCAAACATGGTTAGAACCTCCTCAGACGTTAGCATGCTCAAAGAGCTAGGTGATAAGGAAAGTCTTCCTCAAATTCATGTGTCTGACTGGTTTCTGATAGGTAGATGAGAGCAGGGCATCTTGATTTGACAACAAGATGGTGTGGGTGGGTGTGTGGGGGATCATCAGTCTTGAGAGTGTATGACAAATTTTGCATCACCGATCACCCCCAGTTGCGACTGGGAAGCTTGCAGTTAGTGCATGCAATCAATGGCACCCGCACCAAGAATTGGCCTATTAAAAGTTCCTTGTTTCAAGGCCATGACTGTAAGCCCACATTGACCTTGACCTCTCTGCATGCAACTGTGCCAAATGCGCAGAACCATAGTTTCTGGCTAACTGATAGGCAATGACATAGCACATCATGCATTGTCCATCAAAATTCTTATGAAATTGGTCCTTAGAAACTGAATATTCTGCTGTGCTTTGATTTCATCAAAGATAGGTGGTATTCCATCAATTACAAATTTATGATAGTGTGGTCTGTGAGGATTCAGACCAACAAGCTGTGAGGAGACGATGGCCGAAACAAAATGATGGGCATCCCACCAGTGGGGACTACAGACCACGCAGCCCAGAATTGATGTAAGTGCCATCCTTGTAGAGTGCGGAGTCATATATCAATGCTCAACACCATCTCTTTCATCAAGCCATTTATCAATGCCAGCCACTGATCTTTGGGCCAAAATGTTTTGTCTACAGCTCCTTCCAGGATCCAACTGTCCATGATGCTTTGCTCCTTGCTACTGGTAGTGCTGACAATTATGCATACATCTTTGATGTCAGCGGCCCATCTGTGAGTCTCTCTCCACTCACAAATTAAATCTAGATGTCTTAAGGGATACAGGGTCTTTAGATTTTTCTTTTCTCATGCAAATCATAATCCCTGAAGATGAATTCCTGCAGTGGTGAACGAGTCTGCATTTGTGCTTGGTTTTGTCAATTTGACGAACTGAAGAAAACCAAACGTTTATGATAGTCCTTAGATGCAGAATTCCTGTTCAGGGTTTTGCATCAGGGCTGATGTAGAATAGCTATTTCTCAGAAAGAACTCCCAAGTTGTCAGGATTCCCACCTTTGATAATTTGCCTTCGTGACAATCTGCTCCCTTCATCTCTTTGTCCAGTTTTTTCCCATGAAACTTTTCAAGGTCTTTTGTTGAGCCTGCAAGGTGGGTTGTGGGGGGCAGGGAACTGCAGAGCTGGTGCAACGACTGGAGGGTCATGGTGACCGTGTATGTGGTGCTACATTCCATCCTATTGATCCCATTCTTGCCACTTGCTCTGCTGATTTCCTTGTCAAAATTTGGACTCCAAGACATGTAACTGATTGACATGTGAGTCCATCAGGCTCCTTTTTCATAGCTTTTCCTTGTAAACCCGTAAATGACATGGAGCGCAAAAGTTGGAAAATGCTCTAGTTCTCCATCACATCAGGCTGCAAATACCTGTGAAAAGGGTGCAACTATCTGTGAATTGGGAAATGGGCCACACATTACAACCTTAGATCTGTATAGTAGTATTTCTGGATGCCACCATGAATTCAACCTCTGCATTATTTTCTCCAGTCTTGCTAATGGATTGCACAGCCTAAAGGGCCCATTGCTGTGTGTTTTGCTAGATTACTGCCTGTAGAGAAAGTTGGAACTGTGGTGGCAATAGTAAGTTTGTTATTGAGGAAAATTCTGTAGATGCAATCTCAAGTGTAAAACTATACTGGCATCTGTAAGAAATACAGCCGGGTCTTTGGTAAGAACCGGAAGTGTGCTTACACAGTATGGACAAAGCCAATGACCAGTTCAGAGTCATGCGCAACAGCTCTCAAGAGCGAGTGGCACATTCAAGAACATGTTTTAAGCCCCTGATCCTCAACCAAAAGCCTTCCATATGCCAGAGGAAAATTAGGAAAACTAGAGAACAGCACAAAGAGAAACGGTATGCCAAGTTCCAACATACTGGCCTAAATTTAAGACCAACCTTAATTCCGAGTCTTTCTTGGCATCCCATCCTTCTTTAGCAATATCTCTTCTCTTCAACTTCTCACACATAAAATGAGCTTTCTAGGTGCTTTGCTGCAATACTGCCTTGTGTGATCTAGGACTGAAATTCGGCTTCTAGTTTTTTTTAATTGGTAACTGGTTGCTACTCAGGTTCTCATCTAAGTTAGTCTGATTTTTAGCCTGTTTTTTGCCATTCTGTTGCAGTCCTTTAATTTCTCAACTCTATACACTAAAATTGACCTAGTGGATCTAAAAGCTCATATGAGAGTTCTGATAAATAAAGTGTTTAATCAGATGCTGAAGCTTCATCATTTAAGTTTTTGATGGTTGAAAAAACAGCTTTGAACTTTAGGTTTTTGTGGCTGAAAAATAAAGCAGAGATCAATTTGTTTGAAAATCTTCATAGCTTCAGAGTTGTGGAGGCTTCAGATTTGATCTCTTGGCTGGATTTCTTATTAGACAATTTGTTTCTTTGTTTTGGTCAGGGTGTTTATAGACGATGCATTGGTACCCCCATGGGTACTAATTGTGCGGTCTATTTAGCTAATTTCTATCTCTTTACCTACGAGTTTGATTTCATTAAGCGTCTCTTGAAGAGTAACACGTCCTGTTGTGCTTCGTAGTTTGTCCTTGGTTCATAGGTTTGTGGATGATCTTTTTGTTCCTGATTTTCCAGATTTTGAGAACTTCATGTAATTTAACCAAGACTCTTTTGGTAGCGGCATATACCCAAAAACCTCTTGTGAGTTGAATTGTATGTCTAAAGGCTTCTCTTGTACTTTCTTGGATCTAACTGTGAGACAGAGTCCTCAAGGTTTATCCTGTGACATTTTTGACAAATGCTCTCAACCAGAGTATGCAGGTATTGAAATGATTAGAATGCCTCATGTTCATTCCAATATCTCAATGACTGCGAAGCTGGGGGTT
>Ga0116227_10011071_pt1 | contig 15346 bp, 14 predicted proteins | sample S1TSphgellanicum_FD_89693 | JGI IMG/M metagenome (GOLD analysis project Ga0116227, IMG submission 89693) | Host-associated microbial communities from peat moss isolated from Minnesota, USA - S1T2_Fb - Sphagnum magellanicum MG | ecosystem: Host-associated > Plants > Peat moss > Unclassified... | reverse complement strand
AGAGAAGAAATAAAAATGGGATGCTTATCAACGATCAGGGCGAACAAATGCTATGCATTTGTTCGCCCTGATCGTTAAATATCCTTCTGCTCACCAATTATTTCGCTAACTACGACTTCTCCTGAAACAAGTTGTCCAGCAGGCTCCTGTCAAAATGCACGTTCATGTTACCTTTCATCTGGTTGTAGACCGCACTGATGAAGATGCTGTGCAGTGCACTGGAAACGGCAATGATCGCCAAAAAGCCTAAAGCGAATATAGCTATACCCACCCCTTCGTTAATAAAAGCAGTTATTGCCAATGCAGCAACCCCTATCAGTATCATACCCGCAAAAGAAACCAGTCCTATACTGAAGTTAGCACCTATACTTTCGCCCCATTTCTCTTTCATCATATTTGCCGAGCGTTGCAGCGCCTCTATAGGACCCACATTTTCGTAGGCTAATACCGGCACGGCAAAGAATGTGGCCATACTCCATACGAAGCCAATTAGTGATATAAGTATCTTTCCTATCCACCCAAGGTTGTCTTGCAGTATTTTCAGCGCAACACCCACTGTAGCAGAAAATAATGCCCATAGCAATATAATTCTTAGCCTGCTTACACTAAACCTAAGGCCCTTCGCCACAGACACTTCCTCTCCATCGAAGTATAATTTCACACAGTGCATTAGCCCCATGTTAAAAAAGACAACAATGAAATAATTGACTATATAAAACCCAAAAAGAATAAGGTATTGCTCACCCCTGCTCATTTGCTCAAAAACATCTGCATTCCACCCGGTACCACCAATTGCTGTGGCAACAAAAGAGCCAATGATCAAAAGCATAGATATACCCGACAGCACCGGGAAGATCAGTAGTTCTTTATTAGCATTTAGTACGGTAAAACTGGTTTTTGCAATTTCCCATCCGTTAGTGATCCGTGAAAGAAAGCCCATAGTTTAGTTCTATTTTGTAAATATAAATGTAACAATTTATGACAAAAAAAAGCCCCGCAATTGCGGGGCTTCGAAATGAGAACTATGAATGCTTAGACAACTTGAACGTTAACTGCATTTAAACCTTTCTTGCCATTTTCTACTTCGTAAGACACTACACTGTTCTCGCGGATCTCGTCGATAAGACCTGAAACGTGAACGAAGATGTCTTGACCACCTGTTGATGGAGTAATGAAACCGAAACCTTTAGTTTCATTGAAAAACTTTACTGTACCTTGTTGCATTGTATTTTATATAAAATATGAATAAAGCACAAAGGTAAATAAAAATTACCATATTTTATCATCTGATAATAAATATTGTACCTAATATGGTTAAAGTGTGTTAATAGTGACGCAGATCCTTTTTTTGAACAACCATTTGTCTACTTTAGCGTTGTTATTACACCATATCTTCAACGCTATGTCAAAAGTCATTTTTAATAATAAGAACGCTGTCTTCTATCCTTCCCTGAAGAAAGCCGTGGATAACTACTTTGTAGAGAACAACCTTAAGAAAACAGGGAATTGGAAACTCTATATTAAAATGTCGGTCATTGTACCTGCAAGCATAGCATTATACATATCGTTACTTACTATCTCCTTTTCTACGCCTGTCGGGTTGGCTCTTTCCGGGCTTTTAGGCTTTGCATTAGCTACTATTGGGTTCAACATTATGCACGACGCCTGTCACGGTAGCTATTCCAGCAGGCATTGGGTAAATGAATTACTCGGACTCACACTTAATGCATTGGGAGGCAATGCTTTTATCTGGAAGCAAAAACACAATATCATTCATCACACCTATACCAATATTGATGGCATAGACGATGACATTGCCAAAGTACCCGTACTGCGCCAATGCCACACTCAACCGTGGATGCCTATGCATCGCATACAGCATTTATACTTGCCTATTGCATATGGTATCAGTTCCATGTTATGGGTCCTTATTTTCGATACTGTTAAGTATGCACAGAAACGCATCAACACTACTGAACTTAATAAAATGAGCACCAAAGAACACATTATCTTTTGGGTAAGCAAGGTGCTATATGCCGTTTTCTACATCGCTATTCCTATTGCTGCCGTAGGCTGGCACGCATGGCTGGCTGGGTTCCTTATGATGCACCTGGTCATGGGCCTTACCCTTTCTATAGTTTTTCAGTTGGCACATGTGGTAGAGGAAACAGAATTCGAATCAGCAAGTACAGACCTGAAGGTGATAGAGAACGAGTGGGCTATACACCAGGTAAAGACCACAGCTAATTTTGCTCCTCAAAACAAGATCATCTCCTGGTTTGTAGGCGGCCTCAATTACCAGATAGAACATCATCTCTTTTTCAAGATCAGTCACGTACACTACCCGGCCATCAGCAAAATAGTAAGGGAAAAATGCAGAGAATTCAATATAGAATACAACTCCATCCCTACAATGAGCCAGGCAGTTGCATCTCATTTCCGTTTTATGAAAATGTTGGGCCAGAAACCACAGGTAGCACGTGTTGTTCCCGTTATGCCTACGAAGAAACTGGGCAGCTCTATTACAAAGGCTGCAGTTGCAGAAGTATAGATCTATTACCGTTCACTAAATGGTAGAAATAGCAAGGCCCGGCAAAGATGCCGGGCCTTGCTATTTACCGGTCATTATATACAGGGGTGATATCCTTTGCTTTTGCATCAGTAAGGAAGAGAGATCTTTTTATCCGCCTTAGCCTAGTGGCTCATAATGCCCAAAGGCAGCAAATTGCGACAATACAAACCTGCTCCAAAAACAAAAAACCTGCTTCAGAGATAACTCATGAAGCAGGTATAAGAAATGGGTAACCAATTGCATTATCGGGCTACGACTGTAGCTGTCTTTGCAGTGTTGTGTATCTCGGTCTTAACAGGTGCTTTCGTAGTGGTTGCTGGCTTATTGGCCCACAAACCCGCAATGGTCGGGGCTATTACCAATGCTACTATCGACATCAGTTTGATGAGGATATTCATAGATGGGCCCGATGTATCTTTAAATGGATCTCCCACGGTATCACCTGTTACAGAGGCTTTATGTGGTTCTGATTTCTTGTAGTAGATCTCACCATTAATTTCCACACCTTTTTCGAACGATTTTTTAGCATTATCCCATGCACCACCGGCATTGTTCTGGAACATACCCATCAGCACACCGGCTACTGTAGCGCCCGCAAGGAAACCACCCAGCACTTCAGGCCCCATAAGGAACCCTACCAGCAGTGGCGATATGATAGTTATAGCACCCGGCAGTACCATCTTTTTCAGAGATGCGTTGGTAGATATAGCCACACATTTATCGTATTCTGGCTTTCCTGTACCTTCCATGATGCCCGGTATGGTGCGGAACTGGCGGCGTACTTCTTCCACCATCGCCATGGCAGCCTCACCCACTGCACGTATGGCCAGTGAAGAGAAGATAAAAGGTATCATAGCACCAACAAATAAACCTGCAAGTACATCTGCATGGTAGATGTTGATAGCATTATGAAGATCATAACCATTTTTTTCAACCACACCTACATAGGCCGCAAACAAAGCCAGCGATGTAAGCGCAGCCGATGCAATTGCAAAACCTTTTCCGGTTGCAGCGGTAGTATTACCAACAGCATCCAGTATATCAGTTTTTTCACGTACTTCCTTAGGTAGTTCACTCATTTCTGCTATACCGCCTGCATTATCCGCAATAGGACCAAAAGCATCAATAGCCAGTTGCATGGCTGTAGTGGCCATCATACCGGCAGCTGCTATGGCCACACCATATAATCCTGCACAGTAATGCGCACCATATATACCTGCAGCAAGTACCAGTATCGGCAAAAATGTACTTTCCATACCCACAGCAAGCCCACCTATGATGTTGGTAGCACTACCTGTAGATGACTGGCGTATAATGCTCAGCACAGGGCGTTTGCCCATCGCGGTATAGTACTCAGTGATCATACTCATTAATGCACCAACAGCAAGTCCTACCATTATGGCGCCGATCACACCATTTTTAGTGAAATGGATGCTGCGCAATGCCATATCATCTGGCAGCAGGTACACAACCAGGAAGTAAGATACTATAGCTGTAAGGATTATGGAACCCCAGTTACCCATGTTCAGTGCATTTTGCACTGCTTTGGTGCTCAACCCCGCACTATCAGATATACGCACGAACAAAGTACCAATTATAGACAGTAAGATACCGGTACCCGCTATCATTAAAGGCAGCAATATGGGTCCCAATCCATTAAAATGGTCTACCGATATAGTCTCTTGCCCCAACACCATTGTCGCCAGTACCGTAGCTACGTAGGACCCAAAAAGGTCTGCCCCCATACCTGCTACATCGCCTACATTATCACCTACGTTATCGGCAATGGTAGCAGGGTTGCGCGGGTCATCTTCCGGTATACCGGCCTCTACTTTTCCTACAAGGTCAGCGCCAACATCAGCAGCCTTGGTATAGATACCACCACCCACACGGGCAAACAGTGCTATACTTTCAGCGCCAAGAGAAAAACCGGTAAGTACTTCTATTGCTAATTTTACATTGTCTGCCAGTGTCTTGTTGTCACTATACATGATACCCGGCGCCAGGTTAAATATCTCTGGCGCAAAGCGCATCAGCAATGCAATGAACAAGCTGCCCAGACCAAGTACAGCAAGCCCAGCTACACCAAGTCCCATTACCGATCCGCCACCAAAAGACACCGCAAGCGCCTTGCTTAGGCTGGTACGTGCAGCATGTGCTGTGCGCACATTTGCTTTGGTAGCTATACGCATACCTATAAAACCCGCCAGTGCACTAAAAAAGGCACCTATGATAAATGCAACTGCTATCAACCAGTTAGAGCTGCTGTAGCCCATTACGGCAAGCAATAAAGCAGCTATAATTACAAAGTAAGCAAGCACCTTATACTCAGCCTTAAGAAAAGCCATGGCCCCCTCTGCTATATACTGGGATATTTCTTTCATTCGGTCATTACCCGCATCTTGTTTGGTGACCCACGCACTTTTAATAAAGGTGTACAGCAAGGCTAGCACGCCGAAGCCCGGCACCAGGTAAAGTATATTCATAGTTTTCTGAAATAGTTATCGGACAAATATAATCGTTTGCCTTAAAAATCATAACTTATTTAAAGCGATTATCATATTGGAACGATTTTTGTTGTATATTAACTGAATTATTTGCTCTCGATAATTAGATAAACCCCTTTCGCCACGTGGAACCGAAGACAGCGGCAGAAATTGCCGATTATAAAAAACTAAACGACGAAGAATTGGTATACAGGTTCGTGCATCGGCACGAGAACATAGCGCTGGATATACTGTTTGAGCGTTATGGACACCTGGTCTTTGGCATTTGCCTAAAATACGCTAGCAATGCACTCGCAGCACAGGAAAAAACAGAATCGATCTTTATAGCGCTTACCCAAGACCTCAAAAAATTCAATAGTGCCGGCTTTAAACTCTGGTTGTACAATTATGTCAACGATCAGTTCCTGAACAATACAGAAAACACCACAACTTTACCGGATAATACGGGCCAAAATGACGGCATGAGTTTTTATCATTCTGATGTAACAGATGCTGAATTGCAACTGCTTGAAGAAAGCATGATAACGTTAAACAAAACCGAACAAGACTGTATATCTCTATTTTATATGAGCGGTATGACCTACGCCCAAATAGCACAGGAAAAACAAATATCAGCTTCTGAAGTAAAAATGCACATTCGTTCAGGAATTGAAACAATAAAAAATAATAGCGGGGCGTTGAAAAACGTGAAGCAATGAAACATAAGTTAGCATATATATTAGATACCAGTAGTTGTATCACCAAACGGCAACTTAAAGATTATGCTGCAGGCATAATGAGTGTTGAAGAGTGTCATGCCATGGAACATCACATTAACGGATGTCCTTTTTGCAATGATGCACTGGATGGCATGTTATTGCAAAGTCCAGATGAAACACTGGCCATAGCTACAGGGCTTAACGGTAATTTCATTAAAGCCCATTTCAGCCTGCAGTCTCCACAAATACACCTCAACTCCATGGCACCTGCCATGAGCCACAAAGGCAAGCATAAAATGAAGCCGTTTTGGTTGAAGACCTCAATAGCCGCAGTACTCATCGTAGGCGCTGTACTACTATACCTTCAGGCAGGCAAGGGTGTATCGCTATATCCCAAACATTTTTTCCTTCATCAGGAAGTAGCAAAATAATGAACCATAAAGTCCGTTGTGATCAAAGGGTGTAATAAATTAGCCTATATTTATTACACCCTTTATCATTTACAATGGCCACACCCCGGAAACGGAATATTATTATAGTAGTTATCGTATTACTCTTGCTAGCACTTAGTGTATCCACTATTGCTTACATTAATTATTGGGTTACCAATACGACAAAAGCCCAAACCTATTCCAACATTTCTATTATCCCTGAGAACAAAACAGGACTCCTGCTAGGCACTGCCAAGTATATCAATATAAAACGGCACCTGCTAAATCCTTATTACCAATACCGCATAGAGGCGGCGGTAGCTCTGTACAACGCCGGTAAGATCCACTTTATAATAGTTAGTGGCGATAACAGCACCACACACTATAACGAACCTGAAGTGATGAAGAGGGATCTCATAGCGCGTGGCATTCCCGCTTCAAAGATCTTCCTGGACTATGCCGGGCTGCACACTCTTGATAGTATTTTGAGGTGTAAAGACATTTTTGGTCAGGATAGCATCACCGTCATCTCACAATCCTTTCATAATGAACGGGCCATATTCATAGCCAACCACAAAGGCATAGTTGCCATAGGCTGCAACGCCCGAGATGTCACTGGACCCAATGGTTTTAAAGTGCGCTTGCGTGAGAAGTTCTCGCGGGTAAAAATGATGCTGGAGCTATTACTCAATACCCAACCAAAATATTATTACGGAAACAAGGTAGAAGTAAAATAATAGGTGGCGTATACCGTTTTGTATACTGGATCCTTAAATGAGGCATAATTATTGTTATTTTATAATACAATTAAGGCTTACATATAAAAGCCACATCAATTTATGCGTCGACGGTTACGCTTGTTTTTTATAGTTTCCGGTATCATTGCAGGCTTTTTGCTTGTGCTGTGGTTCGTATTGGCCTGGTACATACAGCAGCATAAAAAGGAGTTGCTGCAAAGCATTACCCAGCAACTGAACAAGAACATACAGGGCTCGCTGCAGATAGAAGATATGGAACCGTCGTTCCTGGTCACGCTCCCCTATTTTTCGGTAAGACTTAAAAATGTATCGCTACACGATAGCATGTGGACCTACCATCACCACGACCTGCTTACTGCGGGCAAGATCTATGTCCAGCTCAACCCGTTATCGTTACTTAAGCGCAAACCTACCATACATCAGGTCACCATCAGCGATGGTTCCATGTACCTGTTCACAGATAGTACGGGATATACCAATGCCTACCTGTTGCAGCGGAAGGATACCACTGCTATCAAATCTAAGAACCAAGCGGTTTTTAACAGGTTATTGCTCGAGGATATGAAGGTGGTCTATGATGATAGGATAAAACACAAACTCTTCGATTTTGATATTGATAAGCTATCCGGAAAGATAGAATATAATGACAGCGGCTGGGTGTTGAAGACCTTGGTAAAAGCAAGGATAAAGCAACTTACGTTCAATACAGGAAAAGGTAGCTTCCTTAAGAACAAGTACCTGACACTCAATGTAGCATTCGATTATAACTATGCTGCAAAAATATTGAAGATGCCCGAGCAGGCTCTGTACCTGGACGAACATCTGTACCACACATCAGCCCAGTTCACTTTCAAAGACGTACCGCAATTCGAGATAAGTGTACGTACCAAGCAGATCATGTTTCGCGATGCAGCCAGCCTTACAGCACCCAACATTTCGCGACGTTTCGATAGTTTCGACTTCGCCAAACCGGTAGATGTAAATACATTGATCAAAGGTCACATGGCCTACAAGGATACTCCCCTGGTCATCGTGAAATGGCACATCCGCAACAATACTATGTACACCCCTGCCGGCAATATAGAAAAATGTAGTCTCGATGGTTCTTTTACCAATGAGGTCATACCCGGTGCTCACCATACTGACTATAATTCCGAGTTGAACATCTCGCACCTGACAGGCGTCTTTCAGGGCGTACCTTTTAGTGCAGATACTGTACATGTTAACAATCTCAAGACGCCGATATTGTTCACCCATATTAAGTCATCGTTTCCTATCAGGCAGCTGAACATACTTACCGGTTCCGCAACGGTCAATTTTGATGCCGGTAAGGCAGATGCCGACATCATATACAAAGGCGGCATCAGCGAGGACGATACCACCCATCCATACATAAAAGGCTATGCACGCATAGAAAATGCGGGTATCACCTACCTCCCCCGCAATACGGTATTTACCAATGTAAATGCTTTATTGCTGTTCGATGGCACAGACCTGTCCATAAAGAACGTGCGCCTCACAAGCGGTCAAAGCACATTAGCTATGGAGGGTACCGTCGCTAACTTCCTGAACCTCTATTTTAATGCCCCCGACAAGATCTTAGTGAATTGGAACATCAGGAGTCATTTCATTAACCTTACAGAGTTCAGTTCATTTTTCAAAAAACGTAAGACATATGCCAACCCAATAGTACGTCATTATCAAAAGCTGAGGATAATACGCAAACTGGATGTGGTACTCGATGCATGCAATGTGAGTATGCAGGTACAGGTGGATAAGTTGCTGTACAGCACATTTGCAGCGTCAAATATCAATGCCAATATACTACTCACCCACTCAGGCATTAATGTCCAGCATATTCTATTATCCCACGCCGGTGGCACATTAAGCCTGGCAGGCAATATCAACCAGGTCACAAAAGGGACCCGAACAGTGGACATACACGCTTTAATAAACAAAGTGAAGATAGACCAGACCTTCTTTGCCTTTGACAATTTCGGGCAAGATGCCATAAAAGATCAAAATATAAAGGGCACACTGACGGCGAAGATAGACCTGGCGGGCACGATGGATGAGAACGCAAAAATATTGCACAATTCCATGCTGGGAACTGTCGATTTCCAGATAGATAATGGTGCACTCATCAATTTTGAACCGCTGGAGAACCTGAGCAAGTATATCTTTAAAAAACGCAACCTCGCCTACGTCACTTTTGGTAGTGTAAAGAACAAACTAACGATAGACAAAGATAAGATCATTATACCTTCCATGTTGGTGCACACCAGTGCACTCAATTTCAAACTCGATGGTGTATATGCTCCCCCCAGGGGTACTAATATAAATATGGAGGTACCACTGCGCAACCCTAAAGAAGACAGTGTTGCCATGAGCCATGGTGTTTCCGATAAAGGTTGGCAAAAGGGTATCATCCTTTATTTAAAGGCTACGAACGGAGACGATGGCAAATTAAAGATAGGCTGGGACCGGTCGAAAGGTGTATTGAAAAATGCTGGTAAAGAAGAGCGCATGGAACGAAAAGAGAAGAGAAAAGAAAGACGGGAAGAGAGAAAAGCAAAGCGTATTCGCAAATAATGCTTAAAAATGACCTGGCCGGGTCTACTGGTTTTTATCGGTGCTTTTTCCAGTGCTTATATGGCCGCGATGTTGCTTAGGCCTTATGCGGCCAAACAATATACTTCCCTCCAGGTCTATCGATGGACTATAATAATTGATAACGGAAGTCACACCTAATTTCAGGCCAAAACCATATGTAAGCGGGAACTCTGCACTCGGACGTAACACAAGACCTGCTATAACAGAACGGACATGGTCACAGTCGTAATTACTACCAGGGTAAATATAGTTACCTGTACTTGCCCTGAAATTTTCTGGTTGCTCTAACGTGCCTATCGCTAAACCACCTTGAAGGGTAAAGCGGATGCGTGGATGATCAGGTACAAATAATGTTTTACCGTACATGAGCGTAACGACACTAAAGGTAAAGTAAGGATATCCTCCCAATGGCGCTGTCTGATAGTCAGATGGCACGTTGAATGCTTTATGGAAATATGCATAATAACCTATAGTGCCCAGGTGATCGTGCTTAAAGAGTACGTTCAGGTCAAGTTTAGCACTCCCGCCGGTACCCGCACCACCACCCACCTCGCCGTATATTAGTACAAGATCCGTTTGAGCAAGGCAGGCAACAGAAAATATCAGTAGAAATATTGCGAACAGCTTTCCCATTACTTAGATGATAGACCAATTAAATGTAATGAAAATGTAAGATCAGAACATCACTTCTTGTCTTTTGTAGCTGTGCGACCAGTGTTTACGGCTTTGTGCTTACGCCTCACCAAACCATACATAACACCAATGTCCGCTGTTAATGTTTGATGATAAGCATTTGCCATCACTGCAATACCTGATCGCAGTCCCCAATAACGGCTTATTGCCCACTCTATTTCAGGCACAATGATAACTCCCAACGGATAATGTTCAGCAACATCATAGTCGTAGTGATAGCCATAAGGATAGGTCGTTGTTCTCGGTAATAGTTGTCTAAAATTTTCCGGAGTTTGAACATCACCAAAAGCCATTCCTCCTTTTATAGCGATCCTTATCTTATCTGTCGTACTTAAATGAAGCATCTTGCCGTACATGCAGGTCAGCATGGCCTCTGTATAGTGTGCGGGGCCAAAAAAATGAATATCCGCACCTTCGTTCGTAGCTATATAGTCGGCAGGAAAATTCTTTGTTTTATGCCAGTAAATATATGCTCCTACTGCAATGATATTATCACCGCGCAATACGAGGTTATAGTCTTCTTTTACGTCACCGCTCTGGCCCCACCCACCGCCTGTCGTACTACCATACATAAGGAACTGGCGCCCTTCAGCACTGCCGTTGAGCGAATAAAAAAGGGAAAGCAGTAAAATGATATTTTTCATAACACAAGGATAGGTTGACCAAATATATGGAAGATCAGCTTTTCCCCCGTTTTTATGAACAAGAAAAACTGTATTGGTGTATCGTACATCATATTTTGCCACTCTTATCTATCTATCTATCTATCTATCTATCTATCTATCTATCTATCTATCTAGCTAGCTAGCTAGCTAGATAGCTAATTACAAAGGCACGGGGAACAAAAACGATCAAAACGTCTTGTCAGATAGATCTTTGCCTAAGCTTCGTTAGCCTATTTTTTTCAACGCTACTTTCTTCCTCTATCTTTATATGTCGGTGATGCGGCTTATACCGTAATCGGCCAAACAGTATACTGCCTTCCACTTCTGCCGATGAACTGTAATAGTTAATGAACGATGTCACGCCCAACTTAAGACCAAAACCATGTGTGAGTGGGAATTCTGCACTGGGACCTAATACAAGACCCGCTATGAAAGAACGTACATAGTCACAGTCGTAGTTACTACCTGAATAAATATAATTACCTGCACTTGCCCGGAAATTTTCAGGCTGCTCTAAGGTACCTATCCCTAAACCTCCCTGGAGGGTAAAGCGGATGTGTGGATGGTCAGGTATAAATAATGTTTTACCGTACATGAGTGTAACGATGCTAACAGTAAAGTAAGGATTTCCCCCTAATAGTCCTGCCTGATAATCAGATGGCACGTTGAATGCCTTATGAAAATATGCACAATAACCTAAAGTGCCCAGGTGGTCTTGCCTGAAGAGTACATTCAGGTCAAGTTTCACACTGCCGCCCGAACCTGCTCCACCACCCACTTCACCGTATATTAGAATAGGATCCGTTTGCGCACGGCAGGTAAAAGAAAATAGCAACAAAAACAGAAAGGCCATCTTCTTCATTACATAGATAATAGGTTATCTAAAAGTAATGAAAATTGCAATACTTACTCGTTAACGACTTACTACCCGTCTACATCAGTATCTAGTACCGTCCCCTTTACGCTCTTCTTCGTAGCACCATTTATCAGACTGATAAAGAATCCAAGCACCATGATCACCACGCCCAGCCATAATACATTAATGTACGGGAATTGTATGGCCTTCAGCACTATATAGTCATCCTTCGGATTGGTTTGCCTTACCTGTATCTCAGCGCTGCCTTGGTCTGGTATCACTTTGGCGAAGCGCACATATATGCCTTGCACTTTCGCAGTATCATCTATGCCACTTTCGTACTGGTTGCGAATGAGGTATACTGGGTTCAGTTGCTGTATCAATCCATCGTAATTATACAACTCCAGTTGTGCGGCTACGGCAATATCGCCTTGCTGGGGGGTGTAGCGCGGGTCTTTTACAGAGGCATTGAAACCCTTGAAAACGATATACTCATTATCTATAAAGATACTGTCGCCCTTATGTATAATGTAGCTCTTATAGGTACTCGTATCCGTTTTCTTGGCAGGATCTATCACAGAGGTTACATAAGTAAATATATCCTTGGTGATATAATGTTTAGAAGATGGATTGGCTATAAGCCCTTGCTGTCCTTTAGGGTTCACAAATGCATCAGGATACAAAGTGAATGATTCTAAAACTTTATGCGTTACTGAATCGCGACGCTCATAGTCAACGCGGTAAAAGGTACGTGGGTCACCGGGCGATGTGGAATCCCCCCTGTAGGTTGCAAAATAATTACCCATGGCTACAGATCGGTTGCGAAACAGCAACACATTTTCACGGCTTTCCTTAGCGTTCTCAGATGCGGTCTTTCCAAAGTCCATCACCATACCCAGCGTATTGAACGATATCACCTGCTTGTTGAAGGACGATAGTAATATACCCAACAATATAGTACCAAAACCCAGGTGCGCAATGGATGGTCCCAGCTTCTTCAGCTTACCTTTCATCAATACGAATGTATAGTATAGGTTAGCTACAATGGTATAGCTGGCAGCAAACAAAAGAATGTCATATTGCCATGCGTCTATCTTTTGTCCAAACCCTATCAGAAGACCAACTACAGCAGCTATAGCACCCGTTATACCTAATCGCTTCCAGGTAGTATTGCCTTCTGTATGCTTAAATTTCAGGAAGAGGATAGTTGCCGAAAGCAAGGCTACTATTATGGCCACCCATACCTCTATATTATTGTATTGCTGCACGGGGTTCAGAAAACCTGCAGGTTCCTTGCCCAACATCCATTTATATACGGGTGCCCATACTGGCAAAGAAGTAAATAAAATGATGGACAGCCCACCCAGCAATAGCACGAACGAACCTATGAACATCCAGAACTCACGAGACGATAATTCCTCTTCTTTCTTTATACGTGGCAAGGCCTTCCATCTGTAAGCCAGTAGGCCCACCGATAATAGCATCAATATACCCAGCACTATCAGCAGGTGCCAGTAGAGCGAAGAGCCTTCGCCGGTAAATGCGTGTACAGAAGTATTGCCAAGTACACCGGTACGGGTAAGGAACGTAGAGTACCACACCAGCAGGTAGGTGAGCAGGTACATCACCAGGGTGATTGCCAAATTACGCTTAGTAGATTTGTATACCAGCAGAGTATGTAGTGCAGCTACCAGCACCAGCCATGGCACCAGAGATGCGTTCTCCACAGGGTCCCACGCCCAGTAGCCACCGAACGTAAGTGATTCGTAGGCCCATGCACCACCCATCATGATACCGGTACCTAGCACACCGCCCGAAAATAAGGTCCAGTTCAGGGCCGGACGTACAAACTCTTGATAGTCGCCTTTCCACAGGGCTGCTATACAGTAAGCAAATGGGATCAGTGTACTTGCAAAGCCCAGGAACAATACCGGCGGGTGTATCACCATCCAGTAGTTTTGCAGCAGTACATTAAGGCCGTTACCGTCCTTTACAAAGCTCATGTAGTTGGGCATCTGGAATATAGGTGCGCCCTGCATCTGTGTGCGTAGCAGCATGAAGGGGTTGCTGCCCACTCGTGCATCGGCATATAAGTATATACCCAGCAGCATGCTCGCCAGGCATACCTGCACTATAGCTATTATAGCCATGGTACGGGTTTCCAGCGCCTTTGCAGTGCGCATTACCACGAGCCCCAGTATGCAATGCCATACTGTCCATAGCATAAAGCTACCCTCCTGCCCTTCCCAGAAACATGATAATAAATACTTGGTAGGCAGCGCCAGCGATGAGTGTTCCCATGCATAATGGTACTCGAACAGGTGGCCCGCAATAATGTAGTATAGCGTACTGAAAATACCGAATACAGATACCACGTGCAGCACAAAACCGCTGCGGCCCATCACCTTCCAGCTTGCGCTGGCAGCTGCATCTTTCTTTTCTGCACGTACCGATAAAAAGTAACTAATGGCACTGAACAATGCCCCAACAAACGAAATGATAGCAAAAAAATGACCCAGTTTCCCGGGCCACAAATGCTCACCTATGAATTCTGTATTCATTATAGAAGTTCCAAAAAGTTAGTACGTGTGAGTTTCAATTTTTTAAGTGTTGTTGCCTTCCACCACCATATCTTTCTTATACTTGCTGGGGCACTTCATTTGTATGCCACTGCAGTGGAAAGTACCTTCCTGTATGTATCCTTTCATTACCAATTGTTCCGATTTTTCAATATCGGTTGGTTTGGCGCCGTTAAAGATCACTTTGTTCTCGTTACCGGCCTTGTCTTTGGCGTAAAACGTAAAATGATTAGGATCGACCTTAGGGTCGTAAACCATCCCTTTCGATTTGTCCATTACCGCTATCACATGGTAAGGTTTGCCCGGCTGCTTGCCTGCAGATGCAAAGGTCTCGTACGTACTGAAATTGCCGAACATACTCACAATGATACAAACCGCAGCTGCCACCAAAAGCAGAAGAACAATATGCGTCCTCTTCATAATTACTTTATTAACAATAGACTACACTGATACTCCGCAAAGTTAATGATGAAATGGTTAATAATTTGGGAAACTATCCAATGAGTAGATCATCTTTATCCGGTCTCCATATCCCAGGTACGATACATTGTATCACTATTGGGCCCTATCGCCCCTTCTAAGCCAATACAGGCGCCCGTTTATATTTGAACGGAACATACACGGTAAAGGTCGTGCCTACGTTCAATTCAGACCGTACATCTACCCTGCCTTTCAATTTGTTCACATTCTGTTTCAGAATGTACAGGCCCACACCGGTACTATTGCTTTTACCTGCACCCATAAAAAACAGATTGTAAATGTTTTTTATATTTTTCTTGTGGATGCCCACTCCATTGTCCACCACCTCTATCACTATTTCATTACGCATTTGTTCTGTCCTGATCACTATCATCCTTTTATCTTTGCGCTGGTCGCTATACTTGATAGCATTCGATACCAGGTTATTGATGATCATTTTTAACCGCAATTCATCGCTGTATACTTTATCCAGCCCAATTTCTTCAGTAATATTT
>Ga0116227_10011070_pt1 | contig 15347 bp, 11 predicted proteins | sample S1TSphgellanicum_FD_89693 | JGI IMG/M metagenome (GOLD analysis project Ga0116227, IMG submission 89693) | Host-associated microbial communities from peat moss isolated from Minnesota, USA - S1T2_Fb - Sphagnum magellanicum MG | ecosystem: Host-associated > Plants > Peat moss > Unclassified... | reverse complement strand
TTCCCCCCCCGGCCCCCCCCCCCCCATCAACCCATCATCACCGACCACATTTTCCCTTCATTAGTACCACAAAAAACCCATTATAAAATAGCTTCACACTTTGCTAATTAACTCTTTTTATTTTGTTTTGTCTGTTGTCTGTGTGATGGGCAGGCTTTGATAGGCCTTATCTCAGCTGGCAAGTGATGATGGTGCCAAATTTGGTTGAGACTGGGCTGGACTGTGGAAGAAGCTCAGAGAAGGAACGAAAGAAAGAAAAGCAAGTCTATTATGGATTCATTGATTCCTGCCCATTTTGCTGAAAAGCTCACTTACTGACACTTTTTAGTTTGTAAGAGGGTGTTTAGAAAATTGGGTAGCCTAGCATCCTGACTCATTCCTGAGTTTTGGCCCATTCTCATCTCTCTCTCTCTCTCTCTCTCAATTACTCAGATCACCAGTTGTCTACTCTTCTTATCCTCCACAATTTTGCAAGGTGTCTTTAGTCTTGGCCTAAGTCGGTTGTTGGTGGTGGTGGTGGTGGTTGTTTACTGGTTCCAGTTGGTTTCCACTTGTTCTTCCAAATCCGGATTTCAAAGGCTTACTCATTTTCCAAAGGCCATTATCTCCTCTTGGGTACTTATTTTCTGTTGTTCATCAAGCAAAATCAAGTATTATGAATCAAGGAGGAGGGGGGGAAGTGTGGTGGTACTGGAGATTGATATTCGGAGCTAGCTCTATATGATGATTCACAAGCATTAATGTTTTTTTACACAACAAACTTACTCCATCCCTTTAGAGCCATAAGTAGTTCTAACCAGTGTTATGAATGAAGTGATAATAAAGTATTATGAAATCAAGGAGAGAAAGGAGGGTGGTATTGGAATAGCTCTGAGACTAAAAAACTATATAAGAGTATATGGATTTAATATTCAGACATGGATGGGATGAGCTATTCGTATAGGCTTTTGTTCTCACCCGTTTGGAATTTACTGGCACATTATTGGGACCACCCACAGAACTCCCTCTCTAGTTCCTTTCTTCCTGCAGAGTCTCTCTGCATGTTGTTTACACACAACCCATCATCATCATCATCTTGCAGAGTGTTTGCACGTTTGCTTGCGCCTCTACCCCCTCTCTCCAATTCGGGTTCTTCCATAACACAAACTTGTAGAACATCATCCAGCAAGCTTTTGCGCCTCTCCCCCCTCTCCAATTCGGGTTCTTCCATAACACAAACTTGTAGAACATCATCCAGCAAGCTTTCGCGCCTCTCCCCCCTCTCCAATTTGGGTTCTTCCATAACACAAACTTGTAGAACATCCATCATCCAGCAAGCTTTCGCGCCTCACCCCCCTCTCCAATTCAGGTTCTTCCATAACACAAACTTGTAGAACATCCATCATCCAGCAAGCTTTCCTTGAATCATGGTTCCTCTAAACAAACACATTTTTGTGTTAATCTAAGCTTATCTATCATGAACCTTCTTGAAATTTCCAACAAAAAAGAATTCCTTCCCAAGATGTTATGTTGTTGTCATCCTACTATAACTAATCTTCTAAGCGAATCTATTGCAATTACTAATGACTACGAGTAAGGCGTGCTTTACACTACGAGTCAGGGGCTGATGTTCAACCCAAATTAAGCATTCATTCCTATTGGCCCCCCGGGCTGAAAAAAAAGAGGATACCATCAAATTTGGGAGGCCAATTTGCAACCCCTTGGGACCATTGTTTCAGCATTATTGATTAATATCCTGACATCAAAATTTCTAGCATTTATTAGTAACTTGGGGGCCAAACAACAAGCCAAAAAATGCTCAAAGTTGGCCCCAAGTTTTTTCAGCCCCGACTCGTAGTGTAAAAGTGGGCCTAATTGTGATGATGAGAAGAAATTCACACCACTTTACTTCAAATAATCTCTCATGCAATTTCTCATAACACTTACTCAAATACTTAATCTCATCAATAATTCTTAGCAAATTTTTCCACTATAAAATCTATACAATTCTCATCATATTTACATAAAATAAAATAAATTCTGTGAATACTCAGACACCCTTGGTGTGGTATTTAAACCCAGTCTGTTGTATACAGACAAGAGTTACAGGGTTAGTGCAGAAAATATACACTAAATAAATAAATAAATAAAATGGAATATATGAGGTCTATGGAATAGGGTTGTGCCTAGAGATGAAAAAATAAAGAAATAAAGAAATAAAATAAAATAAAATAAAAGTCCACATGCTTTCAAGAGTTTCAGACAATTTCCTTCAGCCCAGGTGGGCTTATATGACCCCACCACCCAATTCACTTGCAAAGTGACTGGTTATACAACTGCCACCGAAAACAAAAGCCAAAATATCCAAATCAACACCTCCCCTCCTCCTCCTCCTCCCTAAAAAAAACCCAATTAAAAAAATGGAAAATTAATAAAACTTAAGTATTTATTTAGATTATGGCTACTTATTATTTGATGAGTTTGTTGTTGTTGTTGTTGCTGCTACTATTGTTGTGGTTTTTTTATTAAAAAATATTTTTGTGTTTTTTTATTAATAAAATTTACACCAGATGGTAGGTAGGGTAAAAAGCTTGAGGCCATGGGCTTTGGCTCTTTATGGGCATGTATGTAAAGAATGGTTTTGTTTTTAATTTTAAAAATTGGGTCCTCCTGGAACATGATTTTCTAATACAATTGTTTTTTTATAAAATAAATAAAAATAAAAATAAAAATAAAATGCTAGGTCTTTAGGAAAAACCAAAGTATATTAGATGGCGTCAAAATGTGCTGCAGCAACAGCAGAAGCCACCCTTGGCTTTGCATCCACAACTGAAGGAGAAGAAGGAGAAGGAAGAAGCAAGAAGCAAGAAAGAAAGAAAGAAAGAAGAAGCAAAAGATGATGATGCACATCTGGTGCTTTTAGAGATTCAAACTTTGTTTGCTCAACACGAAATGGTGTTGAAGGAGTGGGAGATTGGGTTTGATACATCATCAGCTGCTTGTTGGAGATCAGCAACACCAGCAGCAGCAGCAGCAGCAGCAGCAGTAGCAACAGTAGCTCAAGCTGGAGGAGGAGCATCATCATCATCATCACCATCCCCACCACTACCACCACAATCAACATCATCATCAGCACCATCCTCAATATCATCAACATCATCATCTTGTTTTTGTTGTCGTTGTTGTTCTTCTTGGTCTTGGAGGTTTTGTGATGAGGTGAAGAATTCAGAAAAGGGAATAATATTATGTGATTGTGGGTAAAGTAGTTGCAAGTAGCAACTGGGAGGGATTTGAAGGTTGTAGAAGACATTGTTTTGTTGTCAGTTGCTGCTGCAAGCAAGCAAACAAGCAAGCAAGCAAGCAAGCAGGCGGGGGAGGGGGAGAACAAAGGGTTTGAGAAAGGTTGAGAAAAGGGTCGATCAGAAGGCTCGATCGAGAAAAGGGAAAATTTCCGTATGTTACCTGTGTCGCAAGAAGTTGTAGATGGTTTGGAGAAGAAAGCTTGTCGCAAGGGTGGTGGGATTCTCTCTGAGTGCTGGAAACAGTAGTGAACTGGCTGGCTGAAGCTGCTGCTGCTCGTGATCATGGGTCGTGGTGTTGTTGTTGTTGTTGCAGCACCATCCTCCGCTCAAGGGTTTGATCCTGGAGAGGTGGTGCTGGGGAATGCCAGCCAAGTCCCGACGACGTACAACAGCTACGAGGAGGCGCCGCCGCCGCCGGGAGCAAGCACGCCTGGTCCGAAATTCAGCCCCAGTATGGCCATCATCGTCGTGGTGCTAGTGGGTGCTTTCATCTTCGTGGCTTTCTTTTCAGTCTACATGAGAAGATGTGCTCGAGGATTGGAGGTGCATCATGGCAACAACATCACTAGCTCTAGAGTAGCACAGCGACGAGTAGCGGCAGCTGCCGCAGCTGCCGCTTTTGCTTCAGAGGATCAGTTGTCGTTAGATATGCCTAGAGGACAAGGGATCGACAAAGCGCTGGTGGAGGCGATGCCTGTGGTGAGCTACTCCGTTGTCAAGGAGAGCTTGAAGGAAGGAAGAAGAGGAGGCTCCAAGGAGTCTCTGGACTGTGCGGTTTGCTTGAACGAGTTTGATCAAGACGAACACTTGCGCTTGCTCCCTGGTTGTAATCACGCTTTCCATTTGGATTGCATCGATGTTTGGTTGCAGTCGCACTCTACTTGTCCCCTTTGTCGCTCCAATCTTCGCCCTCTTTTCAAAGAGCTCGTTGAAGGAGGAGGAGCTGGAGGAGGAGGAAGAGGACCTGCCGCAGCAATTGGGGAGATCTCCAGAAGAATGTTGGAAGCTGCAGAAGAAGCTTTTGGGTCTGCGCGTGAGGGGGGCCGTCGCATCCCTGCAAGCTTCACTCTTAGCTTTGATGGAATTCCATCGCAGCAGACTGCAGACGACGAGGATACTACACAAGGTAGACTTCAAAGCTCTTCTCCTCTTCATCCCCCACTTCCCCATCATCCGCATCCGCCCTTGCGTCTGTCTGTCGAGAACTTGCTCTTGTCAGAAACTCTTGAACTGGGTGTTGAGCTTGTGGTGTGGTGTGCAATTCCTTAGGAAGCGGCGGCGGCGGCGGGAGTGGAATGGGATCGTCGTCGCAAGTTGGCAGAGTGGGGAGCGAGAGGCACAGTGCAAGGCTTGCACTCTCTCGTAACTCGGAATCGTTCCGACAAGCAGCTCTTGGGGTAGAAGTGCGGGAGGAGCTGCTGGTGGCAGCGGCGTCTTCATCTTCTTCTTCAGCCAGATATCCATCGCTTGCTCCGATTTTAGTAGACAAAGGTCCTCGACGAGCCTCCAGTCTCAAATTCCCAAATCTCACAGGCAAAGATCATCACACGGATCATCTCTACGATGTTGAAAGTCTGTTTCCATACGGATCTCAGCGACTTGGAGCAAATGGCTCTGCCAAAGTAGTAGCAGCAGATATGGGAACTGCTGCCGCTTCCTCTGCTGCCTCCTCCCTTGTTGAACTTCAGACCAAAGCTGAGAACAGTGAGAACATGTCGGGCCAAGGAAGAAGAGTTGAGGAGGAGAAACATATGCTTAGTGAGTTGACATCAGCACGAGATGAAGATGAGTGGATTACCATAGATATTGCATTTTTGGACCAGCAGAATTCTCCAGCACAGACTCATCATCAGTCCAGCAGGTCCATGAAGCTCCTCCCCATTGAGATCATGCAAGCTGCTGATGTAAGGAATCATGGGAAGTCTAGCTTGATGAATGCCAATGTAGGTGGTGGTGCACCTCATGAGGTTCGAGCAGCAGGTTCAGATCGATGGAGCTTCTCCAGTTTGCGAGGGCTTGGGTCATTTTCCTTGAGCAGATCTGCATCCGACAGAAGACCACAACTTCCAGTTCCAATGCAAGTAGAAGAAGATGTTCATCAAGCAGTGGTGCCACCACAAACTGCTGCTGCCTTTAATCCTTTGGAGCAGACACAACAGGGTGGAGGAGCAGTCGCGGCTCTCACAAGAGAGAGCAGCAGCAGCGGAAATGGGTCTATCCAATCTTTTGCAAGAAGAACTATGCAGTGGTTAGCAGGGAGTGAGAAAAGCTCTAATAACTCTGCACCTTCTGGTCAAGCAACTCCATCACAGCAACAGATTATAACACCGCAATAAAAAATCATTCAAGCTTTCAAGCAAGCAAAAGCAACAGAGATAGCCATCATGCCCAACTCTTGAAGGTCCATGACAAGGTTACAGGTTGGAATCTATCTTCGAGGCTCTGAAAAGAAAAGACTTATGATGCCTCCTCCTCACTGATCTGCTTCAAAACAGGCAAAGCTACAGATTCTTAAGCTACAGTGCACAGCCACAGGTCCTTATATGTGTGTGCTCACTTTGAAGCTCACCTTGAAGATGAAATGCAATCAGCAGATGCCAGGCAGAGACAAAAGCTTGCAACAATCAAGCTGATACTGGAACTAGTCCTTGGATCAAGTCTTGGGTAAGAATTGACAAACTACAACACACATACACACATACACACACACAAAGATCTTTATGCTAATCATTCAAGAGGCTTGATGTCCATCTTCTTGAGGTGATGACCCTCTGCAAGTTGAGGATCCTGAAGCAAGGACCAAGCAAGTTGGAAAGAGTGTTAGAAAATCATTTTCAGATCTCTTCTTCCTTCTCCAGTTTTATCAGGTATTCTTTGTAAACAGATTTTCCTGCACTGTTGTTACAAGGTACAACCACATGCACAAAGATCCTTTGCATATGATTGTCAATTCAGGTTCTTGTCAAAATTCCTTCATTCACAACTCAAATTTTATATGTGCTCCAGAGCTTCTTCTTATTGTTAAATTCCCAAATTCATAACTAGAATTTTCTTTGCTCCACCAGAGCTTCTTGTCAAAATCCTTCCATTCACAACTAGAAGTTGATGTGCTCCAAGACGGGCACTATGATACAAGTGTTAAGAGCAGTGATGGGAAAGATGTAAAGGAAGGTGATAAAAAACTCCTTTGCAGCCAATTTGCCTCATCTTGTCCAACTCCCTTACTCAATTCTTGATGTTTATGTGTTGTGTTTTTCTTCACACCAGGCATTATGTATGATACTCACCAAGGGGTTGAAGCAGTACTGGGGTGTTTCATTTTGGACAGACAACACAGGAAGTTTTGCAAGTTGCAGTAAGATGTGTGTGCTATATACTTGGTGCTGGATCTGGATAATTCTTACAATGGTTCAGAAGCTTGAATATACCTCTTGTGCAAAGTGTTGCATCAGAATTCCAGCTTTGTGGAGAATTGCAGATAGAAAGTTTGCAGCGGAAAGCATGTACACCTATATGAGCTGCTGCAAAGACCACAAAGTACTAGTTGTCTGTGCAGCAACAACAATCTCATCCTAGCCTTCTGCACTGCAATCCAAGGTCCTCAAGTCCTTATTTTGTCATCAGGTTGTCAAGGTCATTGCCACCAGTTTCTCATAATGAACTACAAAGTTTCCATTGATGCATATAGACACAAAATGTACTTAGCAGATCACATACCTACCTACTGGGGATGAAACCATGAATTCGAAGGTAGTGGGTGGGTGGGTGGCGGTAATGATGCATGTTCAAAGCTGGTGCAACCTCCTCTGCAATTGCACTACCATAACACAGCAAGAGCAACTCTACCAGTGCACTGGACAATAAATTTTTGATGAGGGAACTTCAAGCAATGCTGATTTGGCTCAGCAAAATAGTTTTGGCCCGCTATTTTTGCATGCCCAACATTTTTGCACGGGATGTTGAGGCTGGCTGAAAGGCATAGCAAATCCTAACACCTGCTGTTGATTGGCCAGATGGTTTGATTGGTCCAGGTGGGTTCCAATTAGTCATCTCCCACCTTTTTCTGGTCCCAATTTCGGTTTTATGGGTGACGTTTGGAAAAAGTAGATAACTAATCTTGGATTGTGAGAAATACTCTTGAAGGGCCATGGGTGGAGCTGCTCTAAACCATTGTCATCACCATTTGCTGCTTGTCACCAAGAGAGCAAAGAAAAATCAGCCCCAACAAAAGCTTGAGTGATTGCTGGTGGTTGCAAATAGCAACTCACAAAGTTGGAGCTAAATCCACACATGAAAACTAACTTCTCGTACTCTAAAGAAAGAGTACAAAATTTAGTACTCCTCATGACAACTAACATTCTCATATTTCTTGGAGAGAGAGAGAGAGAAAGAGAGAGTCAAACATACTTCTTTGGACTTCCTTCTAATAAAATGGAGATAGGAAATGATTCTCTTGTTGTTGGCTATCAACATTCACCAATCATCTTTTCACTCCCAAGCCTTTTGCTACAACAAACGTCATCTTTCTCATAGGCCTTTTGCTACGACAAATGTTGACTAATGCTGAATTGGGTACAAGCAAATGTTTAATAGATGATGAATAACATGCATAGGGACAAGGTAATGAATTAATACAATAGTAGTGCCCATCACAATCTTGGACTTTGTGTATAGGAGAAAAGTTTATTAGTAGATCCTTTCAGATTTGAGATTCCCTCAAGGTTGATAGGTTAAAGGGAGGACGAAATGGAAGGGTCTGCTTATAGACCCTGCTCTTACATAAGGCATCATCGTAATGGTGACATTGTAGAAGGACAATGTTGCAATGATAAGGATAATGAAGAGGGACAAGTCAGTGGGTACCTTCCACCCAATGGATGTTATTATGAGAAGTTGGAGAGTACCTATCAAATTGTGTAAATTATTGTTGTTGCAACATCACTTTGATGTCAATGAGCAACATTTTTTCAACCTATTGAAGGACCAAAATATGCATAGGAAAAAATGCAATGGTGTTTTACAGAGTTGGTTGTGGGTAAATGAGGATGGTGAAACTAAATGAATTAGGTTCAAAATGGTCCATAAAAAACAAAAGACAAACCTCTTTTCCTTTTCATACCACCTAAGATAAGATTTTCCATGCAACTTCTCTCTTCACCTTCTGTAGTTCACCTTTGCAACATACCAATTATTAGGAGTTTGATCACTAGACAAAGTTTGAAAGTTCCAATTTTTGATGTTTGTTTGTTGGTTGGCTACAAACAATAGATGGCTTCAACAAGATATGACCTCATGGATTCAAAAAATACATTCATAAAAAGTATGAAGATTTCGAAAAGGTATGGGAAGATATCAAAACAAGTCAAAACCTAGTTGAAATCTAAGCCTTTTCAAGCTTCATATGACTAAATACTAATAGAAAATATCAATTTTTTAAGAGGCTCAAAAGCTCCCAATTAATTTTAGTCACAAGGATCCAAGTGATTTACAATAACTCTTATGAACCATGTTTGTACACAACACACTTTGTTGAAGTTAATACAATGTCAAGCTTACAATTTTTTTTGAAACAATGATCCAAGGTCTTGACAAATACTATGAATTTATTTATTTTTAAAAAAACCCAAAAATGCACAAAGACATGAGTGGATAAAAGTGTAACAATTCATTACTCTTGATGTTGATCAAGTGTTGTTGTACATAATGAGATTGATATATCAACATCTATTATTGTGTTGTCATCCTTTTTGAGTTTGAAATCTATGTAGATGTCTACCAAAACAAAAAGAGCAAAACAAGTATAGCAACAAGAAGCATACACCAACTTGCAATGTCATTTTTTTTTTTCACTCTTAATCCAATGTTGAGCAAGGTTTGGGGTTTAGGATCATGGAGGAATTGGTAGCATGTTGAGGTTTACAATCTAAAAAACCTCATAATCCTTTTGATTGTGTTTCTAAATTGTTGACAAAGATACATTTTGCACATCAGTGTTAAAGGAGTTTATATTCTTGAGTTCTTGGTTTGGTTATGTGGTTGCATAACAAAGGTTATCAAATGATGACACAAGGTGATAGTATCATATTATTGAATGTGCAAGTTGGTGTTTGGCACCCCATCTCATATTGGAGGAGATGCCATCTTGGATATGACGAAAATGCAATTGGGGAGGATGGGTCCACATGATTGTCAACCAACCCTTTCTACAGAATTTATATGTTATTATCATCATCCATAAAGTTCCAATTATGTTTGCATAAATAATGTTTGGAATTACTAAAGGAACAAGTCCAACGAGGTTGAATTAGCTATTTTAGCTATCTAACCTTAAAATCAAGTTACTCTTTGTTGCACATTTGTTTTAGGACCAAGGTTTTGTACTTTTACACATCTTGGATGTTGTTTGTGGTTTGTACTCAAGCTTGATATTAGTGATGTTTTTGTTTTCCCAATGTGCTCTTACAAACTTTGTCTAAATGTCTCAACACATCACTTTGTTTTTTTCAAATTTATTTGTATTCTCACTACGAGAAGAAGTTATTCTTTGTATATTTTATGTAACATGTGAAATAAAGGAGCTTTTTTTGTATGTTAGTATTTTTAGTATGTTTCACCTTTTTTCTTTTCAAAGGTTATTTGGAAAAAAATGAAAGTGAACTCCCCAAACCATAGATTGACAATTCCATCTACTTACAACTTACTTCAAAATGACATCTTGATTTTAATCAATGCAATGAACACATCATTCCTTTTGGTGTCATTGTTATGCATACTATCACATCAATTTTTTATACTTTTAATTAGATGTAAATGTTTCAAATGTGTCATTTGTGAAATTATCATTTATGTTTTGGTTGGTTTTATTGATTTCTTGTTATTGTACGCATTTTGATAAACTATACCAAATGATGCAAGTGAAATCATAATTAATTAAATGAATTAATAAGCTCAACAAATAATTAATTGTTTTAATAGTTGATATTTCTTGTTGAATTTCAATTGTATTGAACCATTTTATGAGCAAATAAGAATTTTTGTTAATTGAATGATGCAAATATGTGATTTCATTAGTTATTTTGATTTCTGTAATCCAATTTGCAAAAGAAAATATATTTGTGTATTGTAGATGGATGTTTTTATGATGTATTATGTGATGTAATAAATTAAGGACTTGCTATCTTTACTAAAAGCTACTATAAACTTGAGACTGTGGTTACATTTGTAAATCATCAATATCCATGGATTTGCATTGTTTAACGATTTATTAATCTTATATATTAATTCACTACATCTGTCAGTGTGTATGTCTATCTGTAAAACCTGATTTCCCCAACAACATGACAGTTATTACCACTACTTTCTAGGGTAGTTAATTGTGGTAAATAATCCAAAAAAAGAATTTTTTACCTGTCTGTCTGTAAAACCTGATCTCCCCAACAACATGACAGTTATTACCACTACTTTCTAGGGCAGTTAATTGTGGTAAATAATTAAAAAAATAAAAAAAAATTACCGTGGCATTTAAAGTTTTGTTTGACCTTGGTTACAACAGTAATAATATAATGAAAGTAAATAAAGTAAATGAGTTGTTACGTAAGCAAAAGCAAGTAAGTAATTACGTAAGTAAAAAGTAATAAATTAAAGCAAGTAAAAATAAAAGTGAAGTAAACTTAAGGTAATAAGTAGCCTAAGTAGTTCATGGGGTAATATGAGCCTTAGATCACTTTTGCAATAGTCTTTTCAAGGGCTCACAAATTTACACGTCGATATCACTAATTATTTATTACTGAGGGGCAAAAAAAAAAAAAAAAAACCTTGAGTGTGACGATGGGCCAGAGGTGCCCAGCCCACCCGTGCTGGCCCACCGTCTGTGCCTTGTAGGCACGGATTACCACTAGTCCTTTTAATAAGTAAAAATTCAACATTCTTAGGTGTTATTATTAAAATGATTTTTTTATCAATTACAGGTTGAAGAAAATAATATTAACATTATTTTTGGAAACATCAATATTTGATTTATAATTTGTTGTATTATAAACATGATGGTTACATGTGTTCATTAACTTAAACACATCATTTGAACAAGTCATAGAAGGTGTTTATAAAAGTGCCAAAAAATCCATGGTGCATGGGTAATTTCAGTTTTTAAGATTAAAGTTTTAGGTTTTTGGGTTGCCTCTCTTAGTTTATGGTTCAATTTTTTAGAGATTGAGTTTTCAAGTTTAGGGTTTGTGGTTTCATCTTCACATTAATGTTTGAAATTTTGTAACAATTATTTTTAAAAAATAATTCAAACTGCTTATAACATGATTTTGATGAGGGTTTATTAAATTGGGGTTGGAAGTTTTAGTCAATAAGATTTCATAATGGTTATAATATTTTAACACAAAAACGTTTTCATTTTATAGAATGGGATTTAGTTTCTAAATTTAAAAAAAATTACCATTTCAACGAGCACCCAATTTAGGGTTCAGGTTTTAAAATCAAAATAAATATCCAACCAGGGTGTAAAATCAAAATGAATCTATGCAAGTTTGTGAACACTTTTCTTTTATTCTTTTATTTTGAACCTTTTTTCTTTTTTGGGGGAAAGAAGGAAGTGTCTTTTGGGGGAGATTTAGGGGGTAGTACAATTAGTTAGTTCTACCTATAACCCATTTTAATAATGATTCAATGGGTTTCCTTGAAAAAAATGGGAAAAAGAAATGAAAAGGAAAAACGAAAAAAATAGCCACATACAAAGTTCAAATTGTTATTAAAATATAGTTTAAAAAACTCTTATACATTATAGGCATATTAATTCAATGTTGAATCAAATAAAATGTTATATTGGAAATCCACATTTTTACTTGATACATTTTGAAGAACTAGTTAACTTTGTTTTTTTAATAATGCATTAAGTTTGATTTTTTCAATTTGAATTTTTTCAAACTTATTATTTGAAAAGTTTTTTTGAAAAATCAGAATTTACAAATTTCACTATACATTATTTTATTCCTTTCATGTTTTTTACATTCTTTATTTATGAAGCATAAGCCTAACCATTCAATTGTCTCATTTACAATTTGTTTCCATGAATTGTTGAAGGTTCCCAAAATGAACATTTTATTGAATTTGGTATTTTTTTGTGATTTTGATATTGCCATTTATTGAAGTCACATGATGGATTATTTTGGGAAATATAATTTTCATTATAATTTCATCTAGGTTTTAGAACATTACATTTCATGAATCCTCTTACCCTTTCAATTGTTGATTATCATTGAAAAGGATTTGCATTTGGGTGCTTCATAATTCCATTTGGAACAGTTCATGTGAGAATCTTGTTCTCAAATGACAACCAATTCTAAAGTTTCATTTCTATATACTATTTTTCTTGCAAAGTTGGAATTGATGAAAGAAATGTTATAGACTTGAAAATGGCTTTTGAGGACAAAGAAGAGATGAACAACATGAACACCCTCCACATAATAATTTTCCATGTGCATAAGGTCAAGTATCATATAGCCAAACATTGAGAAATTGAATTTTTTTTTTGTGTTAGGTCTAGAAATGTGTTTGCACTTGATTTGACGATGTTTCTTGCTATCAATTTTGACAATTGCAAGTAAATACCCTACATGATTTTTAATTACAAAATAAAGTGATTATGAAAAAAAAAATGTCCTTATAGTTTTAGAGTTTAATTTATAGTGAGTTGAATTGTTATATGCAACATTATCAATGGAAAATCATTTGAAGAATTAAAGGCCTTGTGTCTATGAACATCAAATAAATGGAAGTTGGTGAGTCTAGACTTGTATTTCATGTTTTTCACAACTCCATAGCATTGTTGGTGTCTACTTAGGACCTTTTCTTACATTTCCCTATACAAAATGTATCTTGGTCACCTCCACTTATGACTAAAGTTCAATAATCCAAACCTATGCCATAATTAACATGTGTAGCATCAAAGTTTGTAGATGGTTGTCACAATTATGTAACTAAAAGTCCTTGCATTGGGAGTGCACTTGCAAGAACCTCTTTGCATTTTGCAATTGCCTAAACACAAATGGAAAAAAAATAGGACAATTCGTAATGGGCTATTGTTAAACTAGTTTGTTTTGTTGACAAAGTTTAGTGGGAATGTATCATGATCAAATAGACTAATGTAAATTGATGTAAATAGGGGGTTGATGCCACTTGTTGTGTTACCCATTTGAATATGTTAAACATTCACATTATGGAAAGGGCTACTCCTTTCACGACCATAATATTTTCATTATCTTAGGGTGTACATTAATTGTCTTCAAATTACATCCTTACGTTGCCATGCCAAGTTGTAGACCCATTGAAAACAATGACAATGGGAAACACTATTGAAAAATGCACAACACCTCACACAATGGTATGAACATTTGTGTCAAGAAGTAAAAGCTTAGGTTTGTTCCTTGGGCATTTTCAAGCTAAGGTGTATGAAAAAGGATGTTAGGATTGTTGTTGCAATTTACAAAACCTAATTTATAGGTATGAAAAAGCTCATTTTTAGTGGAATGCATTACAAGGTGAATTGTAATTAATGTGATGAATTTTCATAACTTGGAAAATATTTTATTCTAAATGAAAAAAATTGAAAATTATGTGTTTTTTAGGGATTTTTTTCATTTAAAAAAAGTAATTAAATTAACCATATATAGATTTAGGCACTTACTAGGTTGCCACTTGTAATAACACTTCTGTGAAATGCTACAACCCACCTAGGATAGTTGCCATTTAATCCTAATTCATGTTGGGGATCCTTGCCATTAAACCTATTTGAACAATTAAAAAAAAATCTTTGAGTTACAAGGTTAATTTTCACAAAAACAAATTCAGGTTATGGCTATTATAAGATGTCATAATTAAAGGACATCATTAAGAGCGAAAGGAAAATCAATGAATGAGGTTTAAGGAGCAATATAAGGCTTTCCATTTTCATGTATGTGATTGACATGTTTGAATAGATGGATGTAAAGAGAAAATCTTTTGATTTTTGATTTTACATATTTCAATTAGGGTTTCAAATCGATTAAAGGATTGTCAAATTTACATCTTAATGTTTAGACATGAATTTCATGCTTTTTGCATTTTGGTTTCACCAAACCAAAATCAATTGCATTTATATAACTTTGTCAACTACACCTCCTTTTTTTCATTTTTATATTTAAATATGATATATTGCATATCATTAAAATTTGCATGAAAGTTTTTTCATTACAAACAAAACAATAATTAAATTCAAATGAAGCATTTTTTATGAAATCATTGTAATGTTTTAAGTATAATATGTGATTTTGGATTTCTATGTGTGATGGGAAAATATTTACCTTTTGTTTATCAATTTCATTGTATTGTTTATTTTGAACCTCTAGAGAATTTTTATTTCCTACTTGTGTATCAATGTCACTATGTCAATTATTTTTCTGCACATCTATTAATATTTATATCCACTTTATGTGCTTCATATTTTTTTTCATCTTATAACATTCCTATCTTTTATATCATTATTATTTTTTTAAAAATTGTTTATGGTTTCATATAATTTTCTTTTATGAGTATATGATATTTTATCTATGATGTAGGATAATACATGTGATGTGTTCTACCTCAAAATTTTATTTTATTTTATTTTATTGTATTGTATTGTAGTTAGTTCTAATGTTATTCCCATGTCATTTGGAAATGAAGTGTTTCCAATATCGTAAACATAACATTTTATGAAAAAATAAATTTTCCTAAAACTTTATGTTAAGATATTAGGAAATATAATTTTCATAAAATCAATAAGTTTGTTTCTTTATTTATCAAAGTTACTTTTGATTGTATTTAATTCTTCTATACAATGATGACAAAAGGTTACCAAAAGAGAAGATCTCCCAAGGACGAGGTTAAGAGCTAACCCATGGTTTAGATTGTTTGAGAACCATGGTTATGACCCCCCCCCCCCCCGCCCCCTAAAAAACGCAGACGGGCCGTGCCCCCGAAAAAACGCTGTGTAAAAACATTATACGAAACCTTTTTTTTAATACAGATACCACAAACACCTCG
>Ga0116227_10011069_pt1 | contig 15348 bp, 10 predicted proteins | sample S1TSphgellanicum_FD_89693 | JGI IMG/M metagenome (GOLD analysis project Ga0116227, IMG submission 89693) | Host-associated microbial communities from peat moss isolated from Minnesota, USA - S1T2_Fb - Sphagnum magellanicum MG | ecosystem: Host-associated > Plants > Peat moss > Unclassified... | reverse complement strand
TCGCCATCCCGTTACGCCGTCCTAGTCGGTTCCATCCTTCCTCATCATGGCCAGCCGCCATTCCCCAAGTACCTCACCACATTCATCACCCAAAAAGCAACCTCCCATGCAACCCATGCAATAAAAGAGCGCCGTCATCAGATTACGGCTGATTAACTAATCAACAAGGAAAAACCATCAACATCTCAAGCCGCCATATTACTGTGGGGACCTAATGTCGCACCACAGGGGTTTGTTTGTGACATTAAAAGGCATGCAATTGTTCATAAATAAACCCTAAGAAAGTCTTCCCACATTCAATCAACATCTCCTATTTATGTGCAAATTATGAGAAAAAATATATACCAATGATTGATATAACTTAGTTGGTCCCTTACTTTTTTGAATCTCCTTGATGCAATACTTTAGATTATAAATTGTTAGATCCATTGCAATCTAAGTATTTTTTGAACCTTTGGTTGTAAATTTGATTTACGACTTTTATCCTTATCTTTGATGATCATTCATTTTCTACATGCTCTACTTTCACCTTGAAATCTAGTGTCTGCAAGTCTACTCATGAACCTTATTATGATTTTCTAGCTATTTTGCTTTCTTTTTGAGACTTGATTTTTGTAGATTGAATTTTATAGTTGACCTACATGATCTATTTTTACTAAATTTTTTGAATTGTCACTTGTTCTTGTATTTCTCAACATTATAACATTAGGACCTAAAAACTTTAAGTAGAGTTGAAGTTGTTCTTCTATTTTAGAGGACATACTTAGAAAGAATTTAATGTAAAAATGAATTGCTCATTTGATTTCAACCTCAGTTTAAATTTGAACTTGTGCTGAATTTTTTGGAAGGAATGCAAAGTGCTTGGTAAGAATTTGCAAGGGTCCCCCCCCCTCTAGATCCTTTGGAGGACTAAAAAATGTGCTTCTTTTTAGGGCTCAAAACTTTTATGTCCTTATGGTGATTTTTGTGCATTGTATCCTTGTTAAATAAAAAAAAATGTGGCATGGAAATCAAACTAGAATGTTTTGTGTATGATGTATGGGAATTGTGTTGATTTATTGTTTGCTTTGCATGGCACAATTTAAAACAACACTTGGCTCTTTTGATAAAACATTTATTTTATAAAAAATTTTGACTTAAAAGTTATGATGGATGTGGTGGAAACCAAGGATTGGATCAATGGTCAACTTGTCCAAATTTTGATGGGAGCAATTAAACAAAGAAATGGCTACCTTACCATGAAGAATTTGTTGTATTATGGGTGCAATCACAAAAACACAACCACTACTCTTGGAACTAGTTTTTAAAATTGTGTAAATGGAAACAAATCACGTGGAAATTTATTTGTGAAATGGAAATCTTTTCATGTAATATCATTTAATATCTTTCAATTAAAGTTGATGTAAATCTTGAAGTGTTTCAAAGAATTTTTGCATCTCCAAAATGACTTTATTAACATTGCTAATTTTAACAATGCTTTTGTAATGTAACATCAATTGACACAATTTTTTGAGGTTTTTGAAGCTAACCTTTATGCTTTCAATGCATTATTATGTAACATCAATTTTGGTTCTTTAATACCATTTTTTGGAGAAATGTTACCATAATTTCAAAATCAATTAATTTTAAATCACTATGGACCGAGTAGAAAATTGAATTTTTAAATTAAAAAAATATTAAAAAATAATTATAATGATTTGAAATTTTAACTTGAAATTATTTAGACTTGTACTTGTAAAGCTAGTTGGAATTTGATTAATTTGTAAGGAAATAGTTATAATAGAAATATGGACAATGAACAAAATCTTTTAATGTTTCTTTAATAACCACACCACAAAAGGTTGTGGATGTGCATCATGTTTGCACATTTGCACCTTTACAAAACATGATGTTAGAGGTTGATAATAAATTAGTTAATCCTAAAAAAAAGAAATGAAGAATGTTTATAATTTTGTACCTTTAAAACACATAATTTGTGGTTATCATGGGAAAAGTTGGTTTTAAGTTGATGGTTTGGTAAGTTTGTGATTAGTTGACCCACCACCATGTCTATCATCTTGTACATTTAAGACATGTTTTATATGGTTTTCATGGGAGAAGTTAGGATTGGGTTCATAATTCAATCAGTGCATGACAAGTTCATTTGCTAGGTCCATATTTATGATCTCATTAAGGTCCACATATGTATTTTGCGATTGTTGTGGGAAAAATCAGGGTTCTTTGTTTTTAATAAGGACCATAAATTGTACATTTGATTAGTTAGTAAATCTCTTTTTACTGTTGTTAGAAGAAAGCATAAGCTGACGCGCTCCCAAGTTCCTAGTTAGACCCAAATTGGGTCTAAGTTACTCAACAACGGAATTGTGAGGAATTCAAAGCACGCTCCCAGCTCTTAGCACTAGAAGGGGTAGAGGGGCATGCTGAAGCTTCGGGATGGGACTAGGAAGAGTGACAAGCTTTAATTACTTACTTGAACTTGCATCAAATCGACCAACAAGTTGGTTAGTACACTTTTTGGAACACCCTTAGTGTTAGGACAAGCCACGGGCAACTCTAGATTCACATGACTCACCACGGCCCGGACTCGGGGGAAGCCACCACCTTCCCCCATATAGTATATACTCTGTGCCTCTCCACGGCACCCACATCCGAATGGCTTTTTGTCCCAGGACTCCCAAGGAAGAGTCCTAAAATTGTCCCCGTTTGGACTCCTGGGACTTTGCGAGGTCATAACTCTTTGCTCAGACCTCCGATTAGGATGAAGTCTGAAGTAAACTTGTAATTAATTAATTAGTTAAGCAACGGCTGACTTTGATTTGGCCGTTGGATTTTTGTGGCTGCACTTTTTCTTCCTCATCCTTTTCGTGTGTTTTTGCGTTCTCATTTGTGCCTTGCAAGCTTTTGGATTATGCTGCGTTTCCAGAGTTCTCCTCGAGAGCTTTTCAACGGTGTGTCACACTCCACCTGCACACACCGGGGTTAGGTCAATTCCCGACTTTTAGTGGTCGGGAGTCAAACTGCCAGTTTGACTCCTGACCCTTTTTTTTGCCATAACTTGTGCTACAGATGTTTAAATGGCCCATGCGAGACCATTTTCGACATCTACACTTTGATAGCTTTCCAATAATATAAAGAACACCCCAATGCAAGGTGTTTTGACGCCTGCAATCGAACTCTAAAGTTTTGGGGGTCCCGGAAGACTCCCAAGTCCCAATCTCGGGAGTGTGAGTTTCATCCTCACACTCTTTCAAAGTATGGTTGCGACACATGCAAATATGAATTAACAAATAAAGGATCAAGCTTGGACTTTCAATTTATTGTATACATGCATGTAATATTATTGTCAATTATTTTTAAAGGCAAAATGTTATTTAAAAGTGCAAACTAAATATGTTTCTTGTCTTATTTTTACTTCCCCTTATCACCTTCACATTGTTTAAGGGTTAATAAGGTTTAAGTTGATTAGAAATGAACCACATTGTTGGTTACCTAGGGCCCATTTGGGGATATTACTTCCATTTCTTTTGTCAATGACATGAAAAATATGTAAGCGTAACTTATTAAAAATATATATAATTATTTAAATGTAAAGAGGGTATTAAAATTGGATTATGAAAGTATATCTAAAGCATGCTTAACTTGATTGTCAATTGACAAAAAATCTAGCTTTTCCAAAGTACCATAGTACTTTGGTAACTTTGACACTAATTATATTATTTGTAAAAATGTTGAAATCAAATTTTTTTGAAGGAAAATAAAAAATGTTTTGGAATATTCAAAAAACATATTTTCCAACATCAAATCTTTAAAATTAATTAATTACTTGACAAAGATGTTTTGAAACCAAACTTATACTACATGACATTTAGGAAGAGTTTTAAAAAGAAATCTTGGTGGCATCTTTTGAAGAGCATTTTAGGCTTTACCATGTTTTAAACCAAAGTTGTACAAGGAAAGATTCATTGTTATTTTTCATGTCATGATTAAAAGAAATGTTATTTTCAAAATGATATCCTATAAATAACCAATGAATTGTGTAAAACCTATACACATTTATCATATATTATTATGATTTATGAAATTCACAATAATTTTGTCCTAGTCCACACAACTCACCACATATTAGGTATAATCATGAAATGTTTTGTCAACACCCATATAGACAACCTTTTTCTTCAACACATTCAAAACAAATGTTTTGGTATGCATTTTAAAGAGCGATTGTTCAAATAAGCTTGGGCCACTCTTCATTAAACCTACATTAGAGATGAATGCAATTATGTATAACATATTATTCCAATTTTGTTATATGTCTATTAGGTAGATAATGAAGACTAGGGTAAACACTAAACATTAACAAATTAATTGCAAAAAAATTAATTTAATGCAAGTGCCCCGAGGAAAGCACATGTTTTAATCTTGTTCTCCCTTGTGAATTATTTTTCTTTGACAACTTGGCCCAAGAAGTGTGGCCAAGTTGATCGTCCTAATGTTGTCTTCTTCCCAAATGGCTCTTTTCTGAGCTTTCATCCAAGGAGGCTATCTAAATAAAACATTGGTTGTTGGCAAATTTGAACTTGCGACCTACCACTTATATTAAATTCTTTAGATGACTTCTTTGAAGCTTTCATTCAAGAAAACCATTTGAATAAAATAATGGCTATTAAAAAAAAGATTTGAACCTAAAACCTTATATTCATAAAGCTAATTCTTAACCACTACATCATGCATCTTTACTTCAAAAATATGGGATACCAATTATCCTTAAATCATTTTCATAATTTGGATCCAATAAAAATTGATGAAATACTTTTGAAATGGGCATTTGTCCTACAAAAATGTTGAACCCATTGCTCCTTGCCAAAGATTAACCTATACAAATCTACAGAATAACAACAATTACAATGGCTTGAAAGGCATTCAACATCAAATTCATACTAAATAAGAGTTCAATGGGTGATTTGAGGCACACATCTTGAATACAATTGGTTACAACATTGTGTTGTGGACATAGTTAGAAGTCTATGACATTTTCTTGGTCTAGCATACAAAATATAGATTAAATTTATGTTCAATTTTGTGTTGCGTAAGGCCCTAGGATGAACATTGAGGTCATTATTATTGTAAGGGCTATACAAAATGATAGTGGAATGTGGAATTGATTTTAATAATGCCTTCATCTTAAACCTTTAACCATGATAATGGAGGAGACCAAAAAATGAAATCAAACAAACAAAATGTAGAATCAACTACAAAAATGACCCTATATGATTTTATGAACCCATCTTGTAAATAATTGGAACATTACAATGTGAAAGAAATAAGAAGTACAAACCAATGTTGTGTGGTTCTTGGGTTCTAGAAAAAACCTTTGATTATGGTTCAAAAAATCATATAAGGTTGGTTTTGGTTCTACTTAGGGTTTTTTAAAAATTATAGAAGTGGGATTTGGTTCTGGTTATAGGGTTATTTCAAAATAAAATGGTTCCCAGTTCTAGGGTAGGTTCTGGTTAACCTTTAGTTAGGTTCCAAAATTTGAAACATCATTGGAAAGAATCCACATAAAGAATATTTAATTCCAAAAATAGGTTAGATTGTTACAAAGCTTTGAAGGCCAAATGAAATAATATAACCTACTTTTATTAACTTAAACTGCATTACTAATGGATCAACACCATTTTTTATGCCAATTGGTTTCATGTTTTATCATTTCATATGCTTGTATGCCAATTTTCAAATGGGTTGTCTTGAGACTCTTGAATTTAGCCCACAAGTTCACTCCCGAGTGAATTCCCAACTCATGGTCCCCAAATTTGCCCTTTCAAATCCATGACCTCAAAAATCCCCAATGGACACTTTCTTTGCTCCAAAATAACCCACAAATATGCCATGATTAAACCTTGAAAAATTACCTTAAACACCCCATAATACGTACCTATAATTTGCTTTATTTGTGCCCTTAAACATCTTGCTCCAAAATTCAAAAAACACCCCAAAACACCCCCAAATTTTGCCTTAACATTGCCAAATTCAAGATGCCAAAAAATTCATGCAAAGTGGCATAACAAGGAAGAAATTAAAAAAACTCAAAACCTAGTAATTTTTTTGGTTTCATCACATTCAATTGTAGGGTTTGAGGTTTGGGTAGCCCTAAAGAAACAACCTTGCTCCACACATTGCTCCAAAGACCTATGACAACCAAAAAAACAAGTTGATTATATCAGCTTTGATGAACACGAACATCACACTTGGAAATAATTTTTTTTTGAAAGATGCAATAAACAAGAAAAAAAACTTACTTAAACCCTATAGTTTTTTTCATCCATATCCAAAAGCTCAAGTGATGTGATTACATCTTCATTCTCATCCATTAAAGTTGTTTCCATTTCCATGAAATTTTCCATGGATTATGGAGAGTCACCAAGACGGGCATCATCAAGCTAGTTATTGTAGATGTTTATAAACATTTCAAGATTATCCATGCTCAAGTGAGAACATTGTAGGTTTATGCAAGTATTTGCAATATTGAAATTTTTTTCTATTTTAATATGAGATTCCATAGTCCCCAAGATTTGTCAGCCTATAAACCGAACATAGGGAAAATTCACCTTGTTGGTTCTCTCCACCATGCCAATGGATATTTGCATTCCTCCTCATTGATTTTCTTGGTTTTGAAATGGGTTAGTTGTTTTTTCACCACTTATAATGCCAAATCATCATCACTTTCCATGACATCATACAACTTGTAGATTGGGAACTTTGAGATGCATAACTACCTAGGCCTTTTTCATTTCCATTAATTGAGTTTAGGTTTTTGTATTCAAAAAAGGGACAAGAACAATACCTTTCTATCATATTTGTTTGCAATATGAAAAACCCTTTGCTTGCCAACATATTGAATGACCAACCCCAACTTTTTGTAATGGGGATCTAATATCAATGCCAACATGTTATGAACTTGGCTAGGTTGAAAAGAAAACATGAATAAAGGAAGGGTTCCAAAGCTACTATTAATTGTTTCTGCATGTGTTATCATAGGATTTGGAGTTCATTATCAAAATCTTGGGTTTCATCCAAATCAAGTATGCAACAACCCATTTGCATTGGCATGTTAATGAAATTGTCGAAGCAAGAATGTTAGAAAATAGTCGGTAACCTTGGCTTGGTTCAACACACATTGTTGAACCATGGGACCCAAAGTATTTGTAACAACTTGGGCTATAGCCCAAACTTGTGTATTTAGCACATGGCCTTGAAATTCTAATGATTCTTGTTGTCCGTAACATAAGGGAATAGTGTGTTTGAATTTCAAATTCTTTTGAAACAAAATGACTTTGAAAGTAAACCTAGTTTTTTTTCAAATCTTGAGCTTTCTTAGGGGCACACTAGGGCTGTCACAACGTTCAGGCATTTGTCATGACACGACACATCAATCTGGATGTAGACATAGCCTAGTGTCACATTAGAATAAGGTCAACTTAAGGTTAGGCTACCTAAAAGATACTTAGGGGCGATTGAAAATCATGTCATTTAGTCACCTTAAACCCAATCATGAATAAAACAACTTTTGGTTGACATAATTTTTTGGTGAACGAAGTTTTTTTTAGGTGGCAATCAAATTTTTTCAAACATTGACCAAATGTTTTAAGGCAAGAATTATTATTTTTTAATTACTAGATGTGTATGGATGGCTAGACGCATCCAAATGGATAGCTAGATCTAGACGAACATTGACTTGATGATGAATGCAATTTGTGTGCGTCTTGTCAAGTTTGACAACCTTGGGACACACCATTATGTAAACAGGTTTTGTGCCATTCCTGTTGGCCCTTCCCACTTTTCTTGGCCCACATGATAGTTTTTTGTGAAATAGATTGTGTTGCTTTGATGGAAATAATGTTTAGACTAACACAAACTTAAAAATTATGAATGGCATATCGATGACATTTAAACATAACATGCCCCCAACATGACTCCACAAATGGTTGTGCCAAACCCAACCCTTCACATGAAACAACATAAGTCAAAGTTTGGGTCATGGTTGAGAGATTACACTTGTGTCTTTGATGTATTCAATAGCTTGAACATTGAGGGCCATGTTTTGCAAGTACTTCATTTACTTACAAAACAATTGCACTCTTAAAAGTGTGTTTAAAATAAACCAACTATTACATATGACAAGGTTCCCACAATTCATCAAAAAATGTGCAACGGGAACAAATGTGTCCACTCTTGGTTTAAACATCTATAGATCAAAAGATAGAGCATAAGAATTACAAGATTCAAGGGTTGAAAAAACATTTTTTTTTAAAAATCTTTTTTGTAATCCTAGGTTTGATTTCATTAACAAAAGCTCATTTCGATGAAAAATTAAGACAATAATTCTATTTCAAGAATAACCTCCTAAAAAATGGAGCTTCAACATAAGACAATGCCATTGACTTTTAGCTATGAATAATGCCAAATCCTCTTCAAATTATTTTTGTTGAAGATCATCCTTAGTGTAAAAAATAACATTACAAAAAGAAGAGGAAATGGTAGATGGGGTGAGGCCAAACCTTTTTTTTGTAGGTCATTTATCTCCTTTTGGTCCATTTTTTCTCATTCAATCCATTAAATTTATACTTGCCAATGCATGATCTCAAGATGCTTTCATAGTGTAAAAATATCCCATTTGTTATTTTGTAAATTATGATGATGCCCTTTTTCAATCTTGAAACTAAGGCAACAAGATAACTGATAACACACTTAATTGTTTAGGAAGGTTGGAGCTAGAGTTTACCTTTAAAGAAATTGTGTTAATAGGTGCAAAGAAAGTTCAAGATGTGGCAATGTGTGTTTTAGTCTTCTACAAAATCTCTTTGTTTAGCTAGTAAAGTTCATTGTTGTGTAAAATCCTTGGTTGTGAAATTTTCTATCGGAGTGGTACTTGTAATTGCACCATAAATTGATATAGAATTCTAGTAGTCAACCTCCAACTCAAGTTCATTGGGGTAGATCGCCTCTTTAAGGCAAATTAACAAGTCCTCCATGGATTTAAACTTTAAAAACAAAGGAAAAGAAATTCCAAAATAAGGAAATCATAAACAACATCATAATCAAGAAGAAGATTCAGAGTAAGGCAATCACAATTAGGATGAGGACCCAAAACAAGTTGATCAAAAACAATATCATGATTAAGAAGAGGATTCAAAATAGGGTGATCGCAAACAACATCATGATCAAGAAAAATACCAATAGCAAGGAAATCACAAAGGACATCATGATCAAGAATAGGACCAAGAACATGGCAATCACAAATAACATTACAATTAGGAAGACAACCAAAATAGGGTGATCATGAATAACATCACAATCACCATGACCAAGAAGAGGACCCAAAGTGGAGAAATCACGAACAACATCAGGGTTAAGAAGAAAACCCATAGCAAGGTGATCACAAAGAACATCATAGTTAGGAAAGGACCAAGATTGGGGCGATCACAAAAAAATCACAACATCAAGAAGAAGACCATGACCAAGGTGATCATGAAAAACATCATGCCATTATGGTCAAGAAGAGGAACAAAACCAAGGCAATCATGAAGAGCTTCATGATCAGGAAGAGGACCTAGAACAAGGCAATCACAAACAACAGCATGATGAAGAAGAAGAGTAAGAGTAGGGCAATCATGAAGAGCATCACAATGAGGAGGAGGACCGAGAGCAAGGTAATCATGAAAAACATCATGATCACAAACACCACAAAACCACAACAAGTGCCATTGCCAAACACCAAAAAAGAAAAAGTCAAGTTCATGATTAGGAATAGTGGCATAATCAAGAAGAGGACCAACATCAGGGTAGTGAAAGACATCATCACCATTAGGAAGAGGACCAAGCTAGTGAACAACATGCCTTGAAAAAAATTGTGTAGTCATCGCCATTTGCAACATGCGTGAGCTTGTGAACATGAAGTAAAGCTTGAAGAAGCTTGAAGCAAGCCAACAAGTGATGATGATGAACAAGTTGAGCACAAACCATAAACCCTAAAAAATGGCCGAAATTGGAATTGATTTTTTTCAAAAAATCCAATTCGATTTTGGTTTTGTGCTACTTGTGAATCCAGATTGCATTCCAGTAACCTCTTCAAACTGGGGGGGTTGGTTCTCCCCCAACCCCTCCCCTTTGTAGATCGTGCAAATAACTCTGGTTCTGGTTCTCAATTGATTCCAGGTATGTTCCAAGTAACCAGAACCCAACCGGGTCTGAGTAACCAGATTAAACTCCATTTGACGGTAAAACTTTTCTCTGAGTACATTTCCCTCAAATTCAAAGGTGGGGAACAACAAGCCCTATTTGTTTGCACGTGGACATATGTGCTTGAGTTTGGCCAGGTGACTCTGAGAAACAGTCAATCATTTTGCAACTTGAAAAGAGAGAAAAAAGCAGCTACAAAAGTTTTGCGGCAGGAGTGCCATCATCCATAGTCTCATGAAAAAGGCCATATCCTTCATGGTCCCTTTTGTTTGCTTGAAGAAAAAGGCAATGGGTCAACCAGAAAAACATATAGCACTTTAACTCCTCCAAGAAAATTAGTTGAAGTCAACTTGTCAAAGTAGCTCAGGAAAGGCAAATTATGGTATTCCATACATGATATGGGCTGCAAATCAACCAGTTTCTGCACACATGTTTTCTGTTCACACTGGTGAACTGGATTTTCTGTGTCCAATCCCCCCTTCACACTGGTTAACTGGATTTTATGTATCCAAGCATTTTTTTAAGTCCCTTTTTTTCACTTTGATTTGTCTCAACATTTTCTTCTCCTTCACTAGACTGCATGCCTTGGGTGGACCAGCAGCACCTACACTGGTACCATGGTGAAAATAAATGGTTAGGGGCACAAAAATACAAAAAGGATTGGTAAAGAGGAAAAACTCTTTTTATAGATATTTATCAAAGCCCGAATATTTTTTGATTAGTTGCTACTACACGTTCTGAAACTACTCCTAATACTAAATTAGGTCCCTCATTCATTCCAAGTTGCACAATAAGGATCTAACTCAAGAAGGTGAGGGTACCACTGTAAGTGCGCGGTGGTTCACCCTGGCTAAACTAAACTAAACTAAACCTTGAACTGGGTAAGGTTGTTTGAGATGCCATTTATCACAACCTTGTAAAGCACTTGAAAACATTTCCTAAGTGTATTTAGAGGGCACCTTACATTCATGAATATTCTTCTCCCCCAAAGAGTATAGATCTTGCATCTACTAATTAGGAGTGGGAAGGATCACTTACGAGTGTATAAGGTCCTTACCATTCCCATATAGTGAGCATAAAGAGCCTTCTTTACATTTACCAGCTAATGATCTCCATATGTTTAGGCTTATGGTAAGGTTTGCCTCTTGCTTTACATTGGGCAAGACCCATGTGTGTGAAATATTCCAAAAACCCAGGTGTGAACTTATTGGGTCATCCCCGAAGCCCTTTTTTATATTGGGAATGGTCCAATGTTGGGACTTTACATTACATGTTGAGATGCTATCAAAGGGACCTCGTGAGAATCTTGTGGATTCATTGGTTCACTCAACGAGGAGTGACGAACTACACCCACATTTTGTAGTAGTGGGGAATTGACTAGTGAACTACACTCACATTGGGAGAGGGGAGGGGGGGGAGAAGAATTCCCTTGGCTTCCAATGTCATCATATAGGCTCGAGAGCTAATTATGCTAAGTTCATGGTGACCATATTCATCCTGTGGGGCTCAACAAAATTGGCCCCAGGGGACCAATTCTATAGCTCATAAATTTGCAGAAATTTCTTCACCTTTGGGGCCACCATTTTCCCCCCAAAAGTGTGAGGATCCAAAAGTCAGCATGTATTTGGCCCATAGCAAATGTGGTAGAAAATATGAAATTTCTGGAGTTTGAATTCCTTCACGGTCATTGTTTTGACTAGATTAAAAAAAAAGTGTTCCAAATTCGACTTATAAAGAAACTCTCAATAAGTTTTGAAATTGGGTATGCAAGAGCACGTTTTGCTAAAAGAAGAAATAAAAGGATATCTTTTTTCCCATCAATACATATTTTTTCCATGCTCACCAAAGCTCTCTTGTCATTCACCTTTGACAATAAGTAATGCAGGCCTTGTGGACAAGGTTTGAGCAACTATTGCCGACTATTATTAATTGTAAGGGTGGGTGCAATCGGAATTAAACAAGTCAAAGATCATGTTAGATCCAAATGATTTTTTTAAAAAAAATAGGAAAAGGTTTATTTATCACCATTTGAGAATCATGTACTCATAGCAAGTTATGCTAAATGATTTGATATGAATATTAATTTTTTTTAAAAAAAAAATTCAATTTTGAGTTTTGGTTTGAATAAGTACCCTTTGCAAGAGTGCAACCCAATTGTATGTGTGTGTTTTTTTCCAATTTTGTGAAGTTGCTTAAGTGATGATCATCCATAAATATATTTAGACAAATTTGGTGATATTCAAAATATGAAAGTAGAAAATCTTAAGCACAGTTTCATACTGTAAACAATTGCAACAACTTTTGGTAATTTCTTTTGGTTTTTTGGTGAATTTGTTTTTGGGGAAAAAACATAGAATTTGTCACACGATATTCTTTTTTAAAAATCATTTTTGCAAAAAAAAAAATTCCCACAAAATAAATCATTGGTGCAACCATTGTGTCCCTTAGCGTTCATTTCATGAAGAGCCCTTCAAATTTCTTAAAACCAACTTGATTCAATGGTAAAAAAAACTGGATGACAAAAACTACAAGTCACACTAAAAATAGTTACTATTGAAGAAAATGGGTAGTTTATATTTTAAAAAAAATACATTTGAGTTTTAATATGTATGAATTTCAAGATTCCTTTGCCATTAATGTTTCTTTTTTCAAATTTGTGACGTGGGTGGCATGTTGGTGATTATCCAATGGATGACTTACCCAAATTTGGCTACACACCAGAGAAGATAATACAAAAGCCTACATTTCATGCCATAGTTTGGTGACATGCTACAACCTAGTGTCTCAAAATGGCAACTTCAAAAAGCTTTTCCTCATATTTTGGGGATAAAGGGTCATTTTTAGAGTTTATACTTGTCGCAAGCCTTATTTTTTTGTCACCAAGTAGCAAAATTTGCCAAAAAAAAATAAAATTGTTTACCATATGTCAACGAGGTTTAATGTAATTGTTGTACAAAATAAAATGTTAGATTGCAATGTTAGATTTCCAAAGATGTAATTGGTAGGGGCTTGCCCTAACCAAATTTCCTTTTTTTAGAGTCTAGGTTCCTTCTAACAAACATCTTGCCGAGACTTGTCAAAGCCCATTCAACCATGTTAATATCCACCAAACACGATGATCTTCCAAGATATTGTTTTGGAAAATGCAGTGTTTTGATTTGTTTAAGAAACCATAGAAATGATTGAAAAATGTACATTCCTCCAAGGTAATCAAATTGAGACACAACACTTAAAGTTGAAGAAGTGTTGAGCTTAAGAGTACAAGCTGTCTATGGGATTTCGAGGCAAGTTACTTAAACATGAGTTGGTGGATGTGTGGGTTACACATCAATCCTAAAGCACTTGGAGAAATGTACAAGCCAATTCACAAGCCGCACCAAAGGGGAGGAAAAAAAGTTGAAATCTTGCACACATATTGCCTTTCTTATCGAGACTCCAACATCACAAACATTCTTGTATTATTAAGCTGAACACTTCTTGACCGAGATTATATTGTGAGAATGTAAAAATATATAAGGACATGTTTGAAAAACATTAGACATTTTATTCAAATGCCTAGCAATTGGAATATATTACTTGAGGTCTATCACATGTTTTTTTTGGGTGATATTTACATTAACACATTTGACTTCCTTTGAAGTTAAATGGTTTAGAACTAGTTCACTAATTGATTGTTAAACCAAACCCATTTTAGTGTTATGAGAAAAGATAAACATCCAAAACATTGTCAAACATCCATTATTAAGTTGTTGAACATCCTTTTTACACATCCACTCTATTGAAATAAAGGCGACATCTATCCATAAAACATGGATGAAAAAAAATTTAGTTTAAATTCCAAGTAAATAATTAAAATATCTTATGCACAAACCAATTTTGAATATATAATTTCACTTTTGAAAGCCCATTTTTGTTGTTTGTTGATGAGGCTATGTAAGTATGATTGGAGCTTGCTCTCTTCTTTTTACATCCTTATTATTATTGACTTGAAAGAATGACCTTCCAAGATTCTCATCACAAATATAGTAATAGTTCTAGACTCACAATAGTCAGGTATGTATTATATAGTTTGTAACTCGTGCGTGCCACTATTTCTATGTTGTCCAACTTGTCCCTTAGAGTCATGACCCTATGTACTAGATACCTTATAACTCATGTGTCTCACCCAACTTGCTTTTGTGGGTCAAGCTCTTGTGTGTCCAAGATCTTAGTCTATTAAGGGTTTGGGTAGTTGAAAAGTGAACCCTAGGAAAAAAAAAACCAAGTTTTTAAGCCTTGTGATAGCTTGGCACCATTTTTAATAAATTATTTGTCGGTATGGTGTCAAAAATGCCTTGAAAATATTGTGTTACATTGGTAGGTATTGATTGTTATCATTAATGGATGATTAAAAAAATGAAATTGTGTTTTTGAACTTGCCATAATCCTAATTCTTTTTGTCATATCGATAGATGTCTCCAAATTCTAAATTATTGATTTTGGGATGTGCTCCATTTGTTTTTCATTCGTCATTTTTGTTCTCATTCAAAAAAGCAAAAAAGAGAGACTTCATGTAAAAACAACCCAGCTGTGGAGAGGTGTAAAAATTCCAAAAAGCATGTCTGCAGAATGCCTGAATGGTGGTTGTTTGTCGGGACTTGAAACCGGAGAAAGTTTTTGTCTTCAGTGAGATCTCATATTCGTAGATAGTGGTATCATAGAATGTTACAAACTTTGCTCATTACCCATGCCAAGTCCAGTAATAAGTAAAAATACCCTGCACGGCCCCACCCCACATCACCACTTAAGTAATTGCTCCGTATACACAAGGAAAAAAAGCTGAATCGTGTGCATGGGGGAAAAAGAATGGTCAACCTCCGCAGCCAAATTTGCCCCGACATGGGCTCAAATTGAAAAAGTCCATGATTCCGACAAATTGCATCCACGTTGCTGTGATATACTTAACAATACGGGGAGGAAGGTTGGGTCCCCAGGGAGGGGGGGGGGTATCAGTGATTTCTTTCAAGTTGGGGGTTTGAAGGTTTAAAATGCCTAAACCCTTAACAAGAAGTCAAAATAAAAAAAAAAAATTTCTTTTAAAAATTTATCTTCTTTTTTTTTATCTTTTAT
>Ga0116227_10011067_pt1 | contig 15353 bp, 8 predicted proteins | sample S1TSphgellanicum_FD_89693 | JGI IMG/M metagenome (GOLD analysis project Ga0116227, IMG submission 89693) | Host-associated microbial communities from peat moss isolated from Minnesota, USA - S1T2_Fb - Sphagnum magellanicum MG | ecosystem: Host-associated > Plants > Peat moss > Unclassified... | reverse complement strand
GCTACGGGAATTAGGTTTAAATAACCCCCCTGTGGAAATGATGGTGCTCAGCGCTTGTAGAACTGCCTTAGGGAATGAAGACGCAGAATTGGGATTTGCCGGATTAGCAGTTTTAGCTGGGGTCAAAACCTCCGTTGCTAGTCTTTGGGTAGTTAACGATGCTGGGACAACGGCACTCATGGCGAAATTTTATGAAAGTCTGAAAACAGCACCCATTCGTGCCGAAGCGTTGAGGGAGGCGCAGGTAGCTATGCTCAAAGGTCAGATTTACCTCAAACATGGGCAAATCGAGGGTTTGGGAGCAGTGGGGAATTTGCCTTTACCTGTGGATAGTGCAGAGAAGCCCAATGAATCGCTATCTCACCCTTATTATTGGGCAGCGTTTACTATGGTGGGCAATCCTTGGTGATTGCAGAAAGGAGGAAATTATGCTTACTAAGCTGAAGAAATTAGTTACACAACCAGTTTTTCTCTCCAGTGCGATCGCCACTGCTTTACTATTTGGCATTCAACGACTCGGCATTTTCCAGCCTGTGGAGTTGAAGCTCTATGACCAGATGACCCAGATACGGAGCGACTCTGGCAAAGACTCAAGGATTTTGGTGGTGACAGTTACGGAAAAAGATTTACAAAAATTGCAGCAGTGGCCGCTATCTGGGGAGGTTCTCGATCGCCTCTTCACCAAGCTAGAGCAATATCAACCACGAGCCATAGGGTTAGATATCTTTCGCGACCTGCGGGTTGAGCCTGGTCATGACAAACTATTGAAGCACCTGCAACAGAGCGATCAGATTATTAGTGTTTGTAAGCATTCTGATGCTATTAACCCGGCTACACCACCACCAGCAGGAACCCAGCCAGATCAGGTAGGATTCAGTGATGTTGTCGTTGATCCAGACGATATAGTCCGCCGTAGTCTCCTGTTGGTACCCCCAGATTCCACCTCTCCCTGTAAAACCCCTTACTCGTTAGGACTACAATTGGCACTTAAATACTTGGGAAATATCCAACCCAAATTTACCTCCCAAGGGGAACTACAACTGAATAAGACCGTACTTAAGCGCCTCCATAGCAATTCCGGTGGATATCAGGGAATAGATGCCCACGGCTACCAAATCTTGCTTAACTACCGCTCTGCTAACAATGCTGTTCAACAGGTTAGTGTTTCCGATGTGCTCTCGAATCACATTGACCCGAATTTACTTAAAGACCGGGTGATCTTAATTGGGACAACGGCGCCTAGTATTCGGGATAACTTCAACACCCCTTATAGCTCCACTCAGCAAGATAATCCCAGAATGCCTGGAGTAGTCCTCCAGTCCCAGATGGTGAGCCAAATCCTCAGCACTGTCCTCAACCAACAACCACAATTTTGGTTTTTACCTGAGTGGGGTGGAGCTTTGTGGATCTGGTTCTGGACCTTAGGTGGGGGAATTTTAGCATGGCGAGTGCAACATCCACTCCGGCTGGGACTTGCAGGGGGATTGACCCTCCTCGCATTACTGGGAATTAACTTTTTCCTCTTTATCCATGCCGGGTGGATTCCGGTAGTGCCTCCAACTTTGGGTTTAGTACTGGCTATAGTTAGTATTGTTGCTTACAATGCTTTCAACACCAAGCAGGAGCAACAAAAAATCGCCCATCAGGTGCAAGAGCAAGAAAAAACTATCGCCCTCTTACAAGCCATGTTAAAAGAGGCCCCCTCTGTGGGGCTGCCAGAAACCGCTCTGTACCAAGAAAATGACATACTCAACCGACGCTACAAAATTGTCCAACCCCTGGGTGCCGGCGGCTTTGGCAAAACTTATGTGGCGGAAGATACCCAACGTCCTGGTAATCCTCCGTGTGTAGTTAAGCAATTACTACCTGCCCGTCAAGATTCACAATTTTTAGAAATAGCCAGACGGCTATTCAAAACTGAAGCCGAAATTTTAGAGCTACTAGGTAAGCACGAACAGATTCCCCAGCTACTGGCATATTTTGAAGAAAATCACCAATTTTATTTGGTGCAAGAATTCATCCAAGGTCATTGTCTGACAGAAGAGATTAAATATGGGACACGCCTTTCGGAAGCCCAAGTCATTGAGTTACTTCAAGATGTTTTACAAGTATTGGTTTTTGTTCATAGTCACTTGGTAATCCACCGAGATATCAAGCCTGGTAATTTAATTAGAAGGGAAAGGGATCAGCACCTAGTGTTAATTGATTTTGGGGCCGTAAAGCAGATTCAATCCCAGCAACAATATGAAGAAAATCAATCAATAGCCATTGGCACAGCTGGTTACTCCCCACCAGAACAACTAATGGGACAACCAAAACTCAACAGTGATATTTACGCTTTGGGGATGATTGGTATCCAAGCCTTAACTGGGGTATCTGCCCGCAAATTCCACAGAGACCCGAATACTGGGAAGCTGGTTTTTCAACTCAAACCAGACACAGATAGATTACTCTGGTCTCAGTTAGCAGAAACTTCAGAAAATTTAGCTGCCATTTTAAACCGGATGGTAGCCTACGACTTTGCTCAGAGATATCAGTCTGCCCAAGAGGTGTTACAGAGCCTCAAACATCTGAGCCAGGAGTAAAACGTAGTCGTTCACAGGGGGAATTAGGGACTTAAATCTAGAAAACTAATCTGTAAAGCAGTTAGGGACTTCCAACTAAAAAAATATCGAATTCCCAGGGGAGCAGAGGGAGTAACAGTCGTGTTGAGTCGATAAATTGGGATAATTTAATTTCTGGAACTCCCTTATAGGAATTAAACCCACAAGTCCCTCTCTGAGGTCAATATTCTCCCTTGTGCCCTGCTTCCTCTCTACTCCAAAATCTGACAATTTTGGATTTGTGCCACAAATAAGTTTGGGGGCTTGAGACCTTTTTAGATTTTCGATGCAAGAATTTCTAATCTACAATTCTGTCATTTACCGTCTCGAACGGTAGAAATACTGCTAATAAGCACCCCATTTGCACTAGTTCCCAACTTGTTTGTTTGCATGGTTCTATCTCTACGCTATTTGCGTTTCTTTACATCCTTCTGGACATCACCCTATTCTTCTTTCCCACGACACCGATATAAAAGGCAAGATCCACGAGGATTACAGAGAATTTAGGTATACTGAGTTTTTTTCAAAAATCAAATAGGATTCCTATATATGGGATGCCATCAACGTGAAAATCAGATAATCTGGGATTTTGGATAAGAACTGATCCGTTCTCTCTTGTTCCTCTACTTTATTCTCCTCTCCAATCTAAAATCTACAATCTGAAGCTTGTTTAATTTCTCTTTCAGTTCTGCCAACTCTTTTTCTTTTAGTGGCTAATAATGTTTATAATTTTCCAGACTTTGATGGTGTGAAAATAATAAGGTTATGATTGATTGAAAAGGAAAATACTACTGTAAATTTAGCGGATTATATTTTAGCTGTATCCCTTAATAAGTGTTGATTGTGTTAATATTTAAGTTCAATTTTTTTGACCAACCTACTACCAATGAGCTATAAGAGTGTAAGGTGAGTAGCGCACTTAACGGAACATCTAAGCCCTGATCTGCTTCTGAATTATCTAGATTTAGATAAAATTAGAAGCATAGCCTTGTACAACCTTAAAGTAACAAAAGTTAAGATTTGGTAGCAAAGCTTACGAATTAAATACAGTAAGATTCTGTATTCCAGATAGAATTGTAGCCTCTAGACCATTGTGTTATTTTTTATGACTTCCCAGATTCGCTTTTTAATGTGTGCCCCTGACCACTACAATGTGGACTACGTGATTAATCCTTGGATGGAAGGGAATATTCACAAGTCATCGCGCGATCGCGCCGTAGGTCAGTGGCAGAAACTATTTCACATCCTCAAAGAACAGGCAATCGTCGAGTTAGTAAAACCCCAGATAGGTTGGCCGGATATGGTGTTCACCGCCAACGCTGGTTTGGTACTAGGGGATAACGTCGTACTTAGTCGGTTTTTACATAAAGAACGCCAGGGGGAGGAACCTTTCTTCAAACAATGGTTTGAGGAAAATGGTTACACAGTTCATGAACTCCCCAAGGATCTACCCTTTGAAGGTGCAGGGGACGCTCTTCTAGATCGGGAAGGGCGCTGGCTATGGGCAGGATATGGTTTTCGCTCAGAATTAGATTCTCACCCCTACCTTGCCAAATGGTTAGATATTGAGGTACTCTCCCTGCGATTGATTGATGAGCGTTTCTACCACCTAGATACCTGCTTTTGTCCCCTCGCAAATGGCTATTTGCTCTATTATCCTGGGGCTTTTGACTCCTACTCCAACCGCTTAATTGAAATGCGCGTTGCTCCAGAAAAGCAGATTGCCATAGCTGAAGCTGATGCGGTGAACTTTGCTTGTAATGCAGTCAATGTAGAAAGCATAGTCATCATGAACAAAGCCAGTGAGGCTTTAAAAACCCGCTTGGCAGCCCTTGGATTTCAGGTAATTGAAACACCACTAACAGAATTTCTTAAAGCTGGTGGTGCAGCTAAATGTCTGACCTTACGGGTGACAGAACCAGTCCGTACTGAAGTCCACGCCAATGTCACCGTTGAAAGCCGGATCATCCGCATGGAAGGACACCTGCTGGATGCTGGGCTAATTAACCATGCCCTAGATTTGATAGTTGATGCCGGGGGCAGTTTCCAAGTTCTGAATTTCAACTTGGGGGAGCAGCGCCAAAGTACCTCTGCTGCTGAGGTAAAGGTATCAGCCCCATCCCATGAGGTGATGGAAGAGATCATCTCTCAGTTAATTGACTTAGGCGCGGTGGATTTACCCCAAGATGAACGGGATGCCAAACTAGAGCCAGTAGTGCAAAATGGGGTAGCACCGGATGACTTCTACGTCAGCACAATCTACCCCACGGAAATTCGAGTGAATGGTGTTTGGCTGAAAGTACAGAATCAGCGCATGGATGGAGCGATCGCTATTTCCCAAACCCCCAACGGCTTAATAGCCCGCTGTAAAATTCTCCGCGACTTAGAAGTAGGTGAACGGGTAGTTGTAGACGTATTAGGTATCCGCACTATCCGCAAACCCGAATCACGGGAACAACGTAATGCTCAAGAATTCAGCTTTATGTCAGCTGGGGTATCCAGCGAGCGCCGGGTAGAATTAGTTGTGGAACAAGTAGCCTGGGAATTACGGAAAATCCGTGATGCAGGTGGTAAAGTAGTTGTCACAGCCGGTCCAGTGGTAATCCATACAGGTGGTGGCGAACACCTATCCCAATTGATCCGCCAAGGGTACATCCAAGCACTTTTAGGCGGAAACGCCATTGCGGTCCATGACATCGAGCAAAATCTCATGGGCACTTCCCTGGGGGTAGATATGAAACGGGGAATTGCCGTTCGTGGTGGACACCGTCATCACCTCAAAGTCATCAATACCATCCGCCGTCATGGCAGCATAGCCAAAGCTGTGGAAGCAGGGGTGATTAAGGGTGGTGTCATGTATGAATGCGTCCGCAATCATGTACCCTTTGCCCTCGCAGGTTCGATTCGGGATGATGGACCCATACCCGATACCCAAATGAACCTCATTCAAGCACAGCAGGAGTATACCAAACTCCTCCAAGGTGCAGAGATGATTTTGATGTTGTCAAGTATGCTGCACTCCATTGGGGTAGGTAATATGACACCCGCTGGGGTGAAAATGGTGTGTGTGGATATTAATCCAGCAGTTGTAACTAAATTAAGCGATCGCGGTTCTATTGAATCCATCGGTGTAGTTACAGATGTGGGATTGTTCCTCAGCCTCCTAGTGCAGCAGTTGGATAAATTGACTAGTCCATACGTTGCTCAGGTATAGGTGAGAAGGAATCTTAGATTTTAGATTCTGGATTAGGGGAGAATAGATCAATCTCTCCCCCTCCCCCACCTTTCAAGGGCAGGTTTTCCAGATTAGACCAATTTTTTGGGTTTTAGAACCAAAATCACGGACTGAAACCTTATAACTAACTTCCATAATTTAGAATGTTCTCAATAATTTCTCGAAAACCTAAATACTACCCCTGAAAGCTCCTCCCTGTCCCCTACCCTTAAATGAAATGACAATCAAGTTACATATTAATCGACTGAGTTTTATCTCTGATCTGTCATTAGCGGGGATGATTGTTGGTCCCCCCATAGCTCCCTTTCTTGTTGCCTCTGGAGTGCCTTTACTAGCAGGGATTGCGGGTATAATTTACTTTCTATGCAATCATGTGTGTCCCCAACCGGATATGGGGTTGGCTTTAGCACCATCTATGAGTATAGCTATCTGTATGCGCTGCTACGGGACTGTTACAGGTTTACTTATTACCCGACTACTGTACAGTGTAACTGGTGGTCGAGGAACATACTGGCTGAATCAATATGGCTGGAATGGTGCAGCTATAGCTAGTGTATTGATGATGGCTTATCCATTGGAATTAGCAGCCCAGGTATTTGGTCTATGGAGTTTTAATAACTACATCGTCATACCTTTTGGTTTGGTTACAGGTTTAGCATGGGGACTGTTTACAATGCCAATTTTGCATGGGTGGACAAAACTACACAGGGAGCAAACCGAGGCAGGACAATTAGCGGAACTACTGAGGACACCCTAAATGAGTAGCGATCGCACGAGAGACAAGCGAAGCAGAACCTAATTAAGCAATTGAGGGTCTCCATTTGGAGGATGTAAATTAGCTTGAACTCAAAAACCTCGCACACTTCTAATTGAATCACCAAATTATCCGCGCCGAGGAAGCCCCTAGATTTATCTATGGGGGCAAGGTGCGGGCTTTCTTCATCGCCGCCGTGGTTCCATCATAAAAAACCCATAATAGGGAAACACCACGGCAACCTTAGTTACTGTGGTGTTTCACCAAACTCCCTTTCGGGGTAATGTGAGCTTTGACAATGTTATAGGTCGGTACTATCTAAACGACACTTCCTTAACCCCTTTAAAGATGTTTAATCGTACACCTCCGGTGCGCCAAAGGCGAACGGTTCTAGAGCAAGGGATAGCTTGGCATCCCTTGGTAGGTCTTTAACTCTTGCCTATAACGTAGTACGCGAGGTACTGTGAGTTGGGTCAGATTCGGGCTTTCAAGCCCCCGGCTCTACTCCGTGGGGTTTCTGACTTTCTGGATAACGCTCGTCGTTAGGGGACTTCCAGAAATTAAATTATCGCAATTTATGGACTCAACACGACTGTTACTCCCTCTACTCCCCTGGGAATTCGATATTTTTTTAGTCGGAAGTCCCTAATGTCAAGACGTTGGCAATATGATTCTCAATAAGGGGCGCTTATTGCCATCACTAGTTGCTGGTTTTATTTAGAAAACGGCGAATATGTAATACTATATCCAGATAACGAGGGCATTGTTAAAAGTTGTGTATTCCCCGTCCTATGGTTAGACATAGCTGGCCATGTTAGCAAGGGACATGATCCAAGTTTTAACAGCACGACAAAAAGGGTTAAACTCGCAAAAACATCAACTATTTATCAATATGGGTTACTACATCGCTCCCCACTTCCTCGATAAACTGGCAGTTCACATCACCAAAAACTTTTTAAACCTTCCTGGTGTGAGAGTCCCCTTGATCTTGGGGATTCACGGACGCAAAGGTGAGGGTAAGTCTTTTCAATGCGAGTTAGTATTTGAAAAAATGGGTATCGAAGCCACATTGATATCCGGGGGAGAACTAGAAAGTCCGGATGCTGGAGATCCAGCACGGTTGATTCGTCTGCGTTACCGGGAAACAGCAGAGCTCATCAAAGTACGCGGCAAAATGTGTGTGTTGATGATTAACGATTTAGATGCAGGTGCAGGACGCTTTGATGAAGGAACTCAGTACACAGTAAATACCCAGTTGGTGAATGCCACCTTAATGAACATTGCCGATAATCCCACAGATGTGCAATTACCTGGAAGCTATGATGCTACACCCATACGTCGTGTACCAATCATTGTCACAGGTAACGATTTCTCCACCCTTTACGCACCATTAATTCGGGATGGACGGATGGAGAAATTCTACTGGGAACCCAACCGCGATGACAAAGTAGGGATTGTTGGGGGAATTTTTGCTCCAGATAGACTTTCACAGCGGGAAGTAGAGCAGCTAGTTGATAACTTTGCTAATCAATCCATTGACTTTTTTAGTGCTTTGCGATCGCGCATTTATGATGAACAAATCCGTAACTTTATCCACCAAATAGGTTTTGAACACATATCCTTACGGGTAGCAAATAGCTCAGAGGGACCACCAGAGTTTAAAAAGCCGGACTTTAGCCTATCCTACTTGATTGAGAGTGGGAATTTGATGGTAGCTGAACAACAACGGGTAGAACGTTCTCATTTAGTAGACGAATACAACCGACTCAACAGAGGCAGGATTTTTCCAGCTACAGCACCAATTAGTCAACTGTCAACTAACGGAGTTGTAAAAGAGGAAGCACCACGTACCCATTTAAGTCTAGAGACACAAGAACAAGTCAGACAAATTTTATCCCAAGGTTATAAAATTGCGATTGAACACGTAGATGAAAGACGTTTCCGCACTGGTTCTTGGCAAAGTTGCGGTGGTACTCATATAGATGCCGAGTCAGATGCCATATCAGCACTAGAATCTTGCTTAGTTGAATACAGTGGGGAGTATTTACGCTTGGTGGGAATTGATCCAAAGGCCAAGCGACGGGTGGTGGAGACAATTATTCAACGTCCAAATAATTAAGGGTAAAGCAGATGGAGGATTTCTAACTATTTGCAATGTTGTAGATTTATTAACGAATCAGCGTTAGGACTTACGCACTGGACGAAATTACGTTGTTTCAGGCTTTTGGGGATTAGGTTCAGGTAGATAGCGTAGGCGTAGCCCGCCGCAGGCAATCTCTTACGAGACGCAACGCGCGTTCGCTCAAAAATCTATGGCTAACGCCACGCTGCGCTATCGTAAAATCACGTAAAAAGTGCCCAAAACCCATACCTTATATTTTGTGTCTCCTGTCAATGCGTAAGTCCTAAGCGTTTTCGGGCTGATGAACGACATAAACTACTCAGGACCAGCTCTTCAACTTGTTAAAAGTTTCAAAAGTTAAAAAGGGAGACTGCTGAAAATTGGGTATTGTATTGCTGGAACCAGGCAATATGATGATAAAGCCATGAATAAAACGGTTGAGATTTTACCAGATCAGCAAGCGCTAGTTAAACGAGCACTAGATTTAATATTGTCTAATGCGGAAACAGCCATCCGAGAACGGGGACAATTTACTATTGCCTTATCTGGTGGTAGCACACCCAAGCCATTGTACGCAGCACTCGCTACTCAAAAACTACCCTGGGAGAAAATTCATATCTTTTGGGGTGATGAACGCTACGTTCCACCAGATCATCCGGATAGTAATGAGCTAATGGCCCGGGGTGCTTGGTTAGATCATGTGCCAGTTCCCCCGGACAATATTCACCCAGTCCCGACTTTAGAACCTACTCCCGAACTAGCTGCTGCAAAGTATGAACAGCAACTAAAAGAATTTTTTCATTCTCCACCCGGAAAGTTTCCCTCTTTAGATGTAGTTTTACTGGGAATGGGTGATGATGCCCACACTGCCTCCCTATTTCCCCACACAGCAGCCCTCAAGGTTCGCGATCGCCTGATCACTGTGGGTAACAAAGATGGTAACCCCCGTATTACCTTCACACACCCATTTATTAACTCAGCCAAAAATGTGATTTTTCTCGTTGCTGGTGCTAATAAACGGCAGGCACTAGCAGAAGTTTTTGCACCCGCATCTGATGATTTCACCTACCCGTCTCGATTGATTCAACCTCAAGGGGAACTTTGGTGGTTGTTAGATACAGCAGCAGGTTTGGAACTCAAGCCTTGAATTTTCTGTAGGGAGTAATTGTTACAATCAGAAGCTATATCTGTTTCTCTGCTACCCAGTAATATTTACAGTGACCTTGAAAAAAGGCTTAAATCCATGATCGTCTGCCCTAATTGCAATCATCCTAACCCAGACGGTGCCGTCCAATGTGAAGCTTGCTACACACCCCTACCAGCAACTACTACCTGTCCTAGTTGTGGGACAACTGTGCAGGCAGATGCTGCATTCTGCGGTCAGTGTGGCTTCAACTTGCACTCAAGCCCCGTCAACCTGGCAGCTGCCTCAGTTCCCACTGCTGTGGTAGCCACAGTTGCTCCCGAAATCGTTGCAGAAGTACCACCCCTAGTTATCCCTGATCCACTGTTAGAACCTGTAGAAGCAGATCTAGGCTCTGCCCTACCCCCAACAGTGGTGACATCTCCCCTACAACCGGAACCTTTACGGACAATAGTTCCCGAAATTCAAACTCCTCCTGTACCAGATCCAGAACCTGTAACACCACTAACACCAATCACACCTGCTGCTGTTGTGGCAAAAACACAACTACAGCAAGTATTGGCACGGCTGTTCCACGTCCAAGGCGAACTAGAGCTGGAATTACCACAAAATCTGGCTGTAATTCACATTGGCAAAGCTAATGATCGGATTCCCCCAGATATCGATGTTTCTGGCTTTCCGAATTCGGAAATTGTCTCGCGGATTCATGCAGATATTCGGGTTGAGGGAGATGCTTATTTTATAGAGGATGTAGGTAGTTCTAATGGCACCTACATTAACAACCTGCCACTTTTACCAGGGAATAGACATCGCCTCCGTCCCGGTGATCGCATTAGTCTAGGTAAAGGAGATTTAGTTACTTTCCTCTTTCAAATTAGTTAACGTTTTTAGGACTTACGCATTGACAGAAAACATCAAATATGAGGTATGGCTTTCGGGCATTTGCAGGTGATTTTTTGATGGCGCAGCGTGGCGTTAGCGATTGATTTTTGAGCGTTTGCAAAGCGTCTCGTAAGAGATTGCCTGCCGCAGGCTACGCCTACGCTATTTATCCGATAGCGCTAGCCATAGGTCATCCATCAAAGCCCGAAACGACGTAATTTTGTTCATACATATGATGGTTGATTTATACAGTGCGTAAGTCCTAGTTTTGCGGAAGTCCCCACCCTGCTACGCTGAGGGTGGGGATATTGGTGATTGGGAAGCAGGGACGAATTCCCTCATTCCCACTCCCCTATATAGAGTATCCCGTTGTTGATGGGCTCTTCCCAAGGAAGTGATCGCCTTTTGTAAGTCTTCTACTTCCATACAGGTTCCACCTACAGCCCCTGCCATTGTGGTGATGTGTTCTTCCATCAAGGTGCCACCGATGTCGTTGCAACCGCAACCTAAAGCTTTGGTGGCACCTTCTAATCCCAATTTTACCCAACTTGGTTGATGGTTTGGTATCCAATTACCTAAGTAAATCCGGGCTACGGCAGTTAGCAGCAATGCATCTGCTAAAATTGGCTGATCCTTTCCCACTCGACGACGCAGGGATTTGGGGGCCTGTTGACCAACAAAGGGCAATAAGATAAATTCAGTCATCTGTGCCGGATAGCCCTGATTGATTGCTGTTTTTTGCAGCGATCGCAATTTTTCCAAGTGTCCAATTTGTTGTTCTGGGGTTTCTATATGCCCTGACAACATGGTACTGGTGGTGTGTAGCCCTAGTTTATGGGCTGTACTGACAATTTCTAGCCAAGTCTCCGTGTCAATTTTTTCTGGACACAGAACTCGTCGTACTTCATCATCCAAAACCTCTGCAGCGGTTCCGGGCAGAGAACCTACACCAGCATCTCGCAAAGCAGCAATGACATCTAAGTATGATAAGCCATCGACTCTAGCAATAAATTGCACTTCTTGAGGAGAGAAGGCATGCAAATGTAGCTGGGGAAATTCCTGTTTAATAGTTTCTACTAGCTTGAGATAGTAGGGCAAAGATCGGCCGTTGATTTGAGCTTGGGGATTTAGTCCCCCTTGCATACAAATTTCCGTTGCTCCCCGTTGGTGAGCGTCTCTAGCCTTTACCAAAATTTGGGACCAATCTAGCCAATATGCATCAGTATCACTCTCATCTCTACGGAATGCACAAAAACTACAGTGCTGCTCACAGATGTTAGTAAAGTTAATATTGCGGTTAATTACATATGTTACTGTGTCCCCAGCTTGCCTGTGGCGGAGGGTGTCGGCTGTTGCCTGAATAATAGCGATTGTCTCTGGGTTAGTCTGTTTCAATAATACTACTCCCTGCCAGGGAGACAAGTCGTACCCCGTTAAGACACGCTCAAGAATGTGATCAACAGTTTCTGCTTGTGTGCTTCCCATAATTCGTTGGGAAAACCCTTACTTTATAGGATAAATAAGAAAGTTTTGCCTTATTCTTTTCATTAGAGTGCCAAGATTCTGGCACATCTGCTTACTATTGTGTACATTAATGCCTTCACTTGACCGGGAATTATACTAAGGCTTTATACACATTGAGTAAATCCCCTAATATTACCAGTCTTTATAGGTTTTGTAAACACCTTTTGGGAAGATGAACTAAATTCAAAGTGAGTATAAATTAACTATATATGGTAAACACCTGGTATATTATCTAGGCTTGGCTCCCAGCCAAGCCTTTTTTATAAGAAAACTCGGTAAGTGGGAAACGAGCGTGGCTTCAGAACAGAGAAGGGAAACGACTCGGCGACTTTCATCGGTGTGGCATTTCACCAAGTAACTTCTTTCAGGTAATGTTAGCTATGTGCAAAGCACACGCTTCGCGAAGAGCAAGGCAAACCCTTGGTAGGTCTTTAACTCTTGCCCATAACGTAGTACGCGAGGTACTATGAGTTGGGTCAGATTCGGGCTTTCAAGTCCCCGGCTTTACTCCGTGGGGTTTCTGACCCAGCTACAGGATCATCGAACGCAGTCTCTAGGAAGATGAGAGGAAGAGCGAGTAAAACTAGACTATTATAGTACGTTGTTAAGCACAGGAATTATAGAGGTTTGGCTAACTACCAAACCTTTTTTATCTAGCTAGTTGCTAATAGTCGGGTGGGAAGGAGATCTTGCGTAACTTTTCACTCTCCCCCAACAGAAGTTAAGAAACAGCAGGAAGAGGTGGGTGTAAAAAACCCTTGCGAGCCTGTCTGTCCATGATCTGCCAGGGATCTGAGAAAATGGTCGGCAATTCCTGTTCACCTCTCAAAAATAAAACGCTAAAATCGATTCAGCCCTTGTCGGTTTGCGGTTTTGTCCCAGATTACTCAGAGTGCGGTTCACTGCATAAATCCTGACTGTAAGCGTCCTTATCCCCAGCCCTGGGGAAACAAATTTTGTAACAGTTGTGGTGCACCCCTACAACTGTTAGATCGCTATTACCCCATCCAACCGTTGGGATCGGGGGGTTTTGCCCAAATTTACACAATTTGGGACGACAAGACCCGAACCGAGAAGGTGTTAAAGGTACTGGTAGAAGAGTCACCCAAAGCACTAGAATTATTTACCCAAGAGGCAGCAGTTTTAATTAATTTGCGACATCCCGGTGTACCTAAAGTTGATGCTGACGGGTACTTTCAAATCAACTTAGCTCATCCTAAGCCCCACCAGCTAGCTTGCCTAGTCATGGAAAAGATTAATGGGCTAACTCTAGAAGAGATCCTGAAAAATCATCCCCAAGGTTGTGCAGAAGGTTTAGTATTAACCTGGCTCGTCCAGGCAGTCAAAATTTTACAGGAACTGCACAGACGCCAGATCATCCATCGAGATATTAAACCTTCTAACTTGATGCTGCGTAATCCCTCCTCTTCGGTACAGGGAGACCAACTGGTACTGATTGATTTTGGTGGTGCCAAACAATTTAGCGGGTCAGTACTGCGGACTCCCTCTAGTTCGACGCGATTATTTTCCTCCGGTTATAGTCCACCAGAACAATTTACTGGAGGTAATGTAGGACCTGCGGCTGATTTTTATGCCCTCGGTCGGACGATGATTGAACTACTTACAGGCAAATATCCACCGGAGTTAGAAGACCCCCAAACTGGAAAGTTATGCTGGCGTAATCGGGGAAATTTTCACCCGGAACTAGCAGATTTACTAGATGAAATGGTACAGGAGGATGTGAGGTCGCGCCCAGCCAGTGCAGGGGTAATTCAAAAACGTCTGCTGAAAATTTCCCAATCCTCACAGCAGGGGCCGGTGATTTCCCAGTACTTTGACGGTTTGATCAAAGCCTTAGACCAAGCTATAATTAACCTTAGCCTAGCTATCGGTAAATCAGCCCTTTTCATCCTCCGGCTGATTGGCAACACTTTACTGGCTTGTTTGGCAACACTTTGGGCGATGATTTTGACCGGGATTAGTGCTGGGTTGGGGGCAATTGCAGGTTTCTTTTTAGCCTACTCTACAAATTTAGGCGAGCAAGTTGCGGAGTTCCTATCGCTTCAGCTGCCAGAATTACTGCCAAGTAATCAACATACCCTGGGGGCAGAAATTGTCGTGTTTGCCTTTGCCGGTCTAGGAACTGCCTGGGGATTGACATTATCTGGGTGTTTTGGTCAACAACGGCGCTACTTAGTAACCGCATTCATGGGGATAATTAGCTACAGCTTAGCTTGGATAGTCTGGCAGTTGATTACACCCCAAGATAGTCGCGAAGGTTCCGTGGGGTGGACTCTAGTAGCAGTTTCCCTACTTACCTTGAGTTTCAACTTTCGTAGCCATTACATGGTTTATGCCTTTATTGCTACCTTTGGCAGTGCTATCGTCTTGGCAGGTTTGATTCACATAGGAATTGCCCCTTCAGTTTTCCACTTTATCGGTCATTCCAGTTGGTTAGAGTTATTACTACCTATTACTTTTTTCAGTTTTATTGGCATTTTAACCAGTTTCTGGTTAGGGCTTAGTTATTACCTAATTGTACCTGGTTTACGCTGGCTAGGTTGGCGTTCATAAGCTAGCTGTACAGGCTACAATTCTGTTAGAGTGTTGAATTCTAATTTCCTTTGATAAATTGCAGCAAAATACTGTCGTCAAGAGCTTTTATTAGTCTCTATTAAATAAACTAGTACTCCAAGGCGTAAATTCAGGTAGGGTATAATTGAAGTTATGCCCCCCCAACCACTGACAATTACTCTGAGTGAAGGTGACCTTGAAGACCTTGAAAAGTTAGCGAATTGACCCAGTACGCCACAGCAAATAGCACAACGTGCTCGGATTGTACTATTTGCAGCTATGGGAAAAAACAATATGGAAATCGCTCGGGCACTCAATTTTGGATTTTGGATTTTAGATTTTAGATTAAAAGTATCTTAAAAAAACACCTAAACCTTGCGCCTAACTTACTTATCCAAAATCCAAAATCTAAAATCTAAAATTGGCTACATTCTCACTCGCAAACTTTTGCGCCGAGGCAGCTTTTCCTCTCAGGTTGATCTCAAACAACAAATATTGAGTTTTATTGAATACTT
>Ga0116227_10011066_pt1 | contig 15354 bp, 11 predicted proteins | sample S1TSphgellanicum_FD_89693 | JGI IMG/M metagenome (GOLD analysis project Ga0116227, IMG submission 89693) | Host-associated microbial communities from peat moss isolated from Minnesota, USA - S1T2_Fb - Sphagnum magellanicum MG | ecosystem: Host-associated > Plants > Peat moss > Unclassified... | reverse complement strand
GTTTAGTTGGAAGCTTCCTTTCCTTCTGCAGAACCACCAGAAACAAGTGTTTTGTTAGGGAATTTGCTCTTGGAGCCACAGTGGTGACCATCCATAGAAACATGTGGAAAAACTGGCGATCTTGCTTAAAATTTATTTAGCCAAATATGGCTATAAACCAAATATGAAGTTTAAATCTTTAATCATCCTGCTATATATATGGCTACACATTGGAAACCAAATATAGGGATCTGGTGATAGAAACATGTGGAAAAACTGGTGACTGTCCATCAGAAAATTTAGCCAAATATGGCTATCAAATTTGAATTTTTTTGAAATTTGTCGAATGTTGGATATACATACAAAAATATTAGATATATGTGGCAAATGGTTGTATTGAATGCATGGTAAAATGTTGCACATCCATGCCTATTAATGTTTTTATACTGTAGGAATGTTTGTTTTTTTCATATGTACTTCATTAAACACACATAGTCCTAGTTATCTATCAAACAAAAAAGAAACATCTATCACAATGTTGATGCATCTAAGGGACCAAGGAGGATATCAAAATGCCTTTTGCTTTTCCACATCATGTTAGCACATTGATGAAAAAATTATCAACTTGTTAATGCAAACATCCGACAACCTTTATGGCTAGAAGGAAAAATATGTTTGCTATGTATTGATGAATAAAAGTCATCTTTAGCCTGAACCACAACTATCATGGCAACCCCACAAGATAAAGTTATTTGCAAAACCAAATTTGTTCCAATGGTGTCAATGATGGCAACATCAAGCAACATCCAAACACCATCCATTGAAAACCACAATGTCAACTTATTAACGCAAAGACTAACGCAAAGACTAAAAGGTAGGCGATGAAAAAACATGAATTTGTTCACATAAAACATGAAATCTCGCATCCCTCATGATAGATGCAAAGGCATCTTGCATAACATCATGGAAAGTGATCCTCTTTTCACATTGGGTGGTGTCACCAAAAAGAAAGGGCTACATAATGTTTGCCTCTACTACTAAAAAAACAATGAAAAAATACAATTTGGAAAATTTATGCATTAATACAAAATAGTAGAACAATTATGAAGAAAATTACTTCCATCTACCCTAATCACATTGAATTATGGACCATGAGGAATTAAGTTTTCTCTGGCTTCACTCTCTTGACCCAACTAGTTTGTCATGGCCAATTCCACCAACAACTCCTAATCTTTCATAATGAAACCCCCCCAAATTCCACATATAATTTCAAGGAAGTTGGAAAAAAAGGACAACAAGAACCTAGATGCCTCTTTGACATAAAGACTTGATAAACCTAGAGTTGTCTAATCTCCCATTATTTATTTTTAAAGCTTCCACATTTGTAGGTACTCTTTCCCATGAACACTAAAACTTACTGCATCTGGAAACAAATGACAATACTTATCCCCACAAACCTAATTGCCATGCAAATTGTTGTCAAAACCTCTCTTAAACCTTCATCATTTTCCCCATTTGGTCCCTACATTGTCCATCTAACCTTTTTAACCTCTGAAAAAGGGCTAATGTGCAACATAAAAGAAACAAAGTCCTTTACTAGAAGGTTCAAACTATAGTAAGGGCATTCATCCTTAACCACAACTATTAACGGATTGCATTCTCCATATTTCAAAAACTTAAGCACACATACACAACCTTCTTTCCTTTTCCAAATTCAAAGTATTAGCTAGTAGAAAAAATAGTTTCTCCAAATTGGAACCTCCACCTTATACTGGCCATCCATTGTTTTCAATTAAACATCCCGTCCAAATGTCGTGATGTGTAATGTTGTGACGTTCGGTGTCATAAAGGTGTAATCCCATAGTAAACTCTATTGAACAAAAAGATTAAAACCAGTCAAAGGTCAAAATTAATCAAGCAAAAAAAGATGCACACACACACATATATATACAATACACAAGAGTAGGCTAAGATGAAATTCTCATGTATCCCCCCCCAGACTTGAGCTGGGAACAACGTGACATGGTCTGAGTAGAAATCAAGGTGGTGCAAGAGAACATGATGAACAATACCAAATGTTGGCGAGAACTTGAGTGAACTCCAACTTGAGGCAAAATAAATAGTATCCACCATTACAATTATTGCAAAGTAGCATCTAATTAGCATCGTCTGTCCTCTGACATACTTGATATGGATAGTTAAGTGGAGGAATCTAGGTCGACATGATGATGGTAGGATCCAAGTTCGGCATGTGGCAAGGCACACAATTTTTGGAGTGATCCTAAATTGTGTGTTTGTTAGCTCCTTTAACTCCAACACACCTGAAGACCTTATCTCCTCAATCCTCAAGATAGTGTGACCGAACGAAGTGTCTAGAGTATCATTAGGTTGCCGCTGGAGATACACAATCACCAACATCAAATTGTCTCACCTTAGGTTTGTAATTGCCACTTCGTGTGTTTGCAGATCATAAGGTGTCTCGATGTTGTGCAATGGACAAGTTGTCCATGGCCATGGGCATAACCCTCATGAATAGAACAACCCTCTCTGCAATGACCTTAACCCAAGTGGTTGGGGAGTCCAAGTCCACAACTTAGTCCATTTGAGCAACAACGGAAGAGGGTGGAATGTCTCCCAAAAAGTAAAAAGTAAGGAGAGAAATGACACAAAGAGGCGTGTTTGGACATCATGTAACCCATGGCGATGTAAGGTAAGGCCATGTCCCAATCCTCTTTGTTCCGAATGAAGCAAATCTTTCGGAGTTCCTTTTTGCATGTTTGAACCATCCTTTCTATAAGGCCGTCAACTTGGGGATGATCCCTTGAAGTCCAGCGATGGTCAATGAGAGCATGATCAAGTAGGTTTTGGAATTCTCTTCTGAATTTTGATCCTTGATCAATAAGGCACTCAGCACAAGCCCCAAACCTACTTAAGACCTATTATAAAAAAGCCCGACTAGTGTTGTATGATGACTTGTCCGACATCGCAACAAGTTTGACCCACGTTGAAAAATGTTCAATCATAATCATGATATAGACATTACCCCAAATGGTCTGTGCAACTTTCCAGCTAAATCACATGACTAATGATAAAACATGCCCTAAATAGGGAGTGGAAAAGGTGTGAGTTGTCAAGAGGAAAAGGAAGTTCTCACTTTGTCATATTGTTCACACCTAACAATGACGTCTCCGACTTGAGCATACATACCTCTCCAATGGTAATGAGGAGCGAAAAGGCTATAAATACATTTAATTCCAAAGTGTCCAAGCTCCGAATGTACCTTCTGAATAAAACCGGGCCATTCATGTGGTGGAGGAACCACTTTGTCGCCTTGTGGTAAACATTGGATGAGGTGATTGTCCTTCCATGAGTAGCGTTTAGACCATTGTTGTATGCAATCCTATTGATTTGATGTAACTTGGGGAGGGTATTCCCTATGCTGAAGAAACCTCAGAGTGTCCAAGTCCTCCCATCTATCCATAATGGGATGTTGAGCCAAGTTACATTGCAGTAGTGCAAGATAATTAGATGCATAAGATACATGTATTGTTAGAATCCGGTCCAAGTCTTGCCTGGAGTCTGAAAAAATCTTCAGAGGTAGTGAGGGGTCTTCGAGACATGGTATCCGCATTTTGATGTATAATATCAGGTCAATGAATAACCTTGAATTCATACTCCTAAAGTATAAGTGCCCAACGAGCTAACTTACGAATAAGTTTGTCATTGGTTATCAACCATTTGATAGGCTGGTGGTTAGTATACAAAGTGAACTTGGTGCCATAAATATAGGGCTTCCAATGTATGATAGCCCATACCACAACAAGACACTCCCCTTTGTATGAAGAGTAGTTGCTTTCAGCCTTGTTGTTTCAAAATGCATAGGTAATAATAGATTCTCTGCTTTCTTCATCAAATTAACCAATAATAGCAGCAATACTAAGAGCACTCCAATTAGTGTGTAGAATGAAAACCTTGCTGAAATCAACTCTTTTTAGAATGAGGAACTCTAAAAGTTTTTCCTTGAGTGTGTTGAAAGCTTCATGAGCCTTTTCACTCCATGTGTAACCAACATCCTTATTTAACAATGCATAGAGAGGATGAGTAATAGTATTAAAGTTTTAGACATAATGACACGCTCCTAAGTCCCTTGTTGAACCCACTTAAAGGTCCAACTATGTAGAGTTGCGGAAAGATGGGACTTGGGGGCCGCTCTCGACTTCCAACATTAAAAGGGGGTAGAAGGGCGTGCTAAAAGTCCCGGGATTAGACTAGGAAGAGGGACTAGATTATCAAGCTTGAATCTGCATCCAAAAACCAACCACAAAGGGTTAGTTAACATTCGGGAACACCCTTGAGTGTTGGAACAAGCCACAAGCACTTTGACACACAAGACTCACCACGGCCTGGACTCAGGGGAAGCCACCACCTTCCCCCATATAGTATTCTCTGCAATTCTCTGCCGAGGTTACATCCGAATGGCACTTTTTCCCGGGACTCCCAAGTTGGAGTCCCGAAATTGCCTCGGGTTGGAGTCCCGGGACTTTGGATGCTCATAACTCCTCGCCCCAAACTCGGATCGGGACGAGGTCTAAACCAAAGTTGTAGCCCTCTTTGAGAGCTTTTCAACACCATGTTACACTCCTTCAGGCGACATCGGGAAGAGGTCGATTCCCGACTTTTAGTGGTCGGGAGTTAAATTGATAGTTTGACTCCCGACCCTTCTTTTGCCCATAACTTGGGCTGCAGATGTCCAAATGGCTCATGCGAAGCCATTTTGGACATTTACACTTCAAGACCTTTTCAATGAGACCAAGAACACTCTAATGAAAATAGATTTGACCCCTCAAATCGAGTTCTGAATTTTTGGGAGTCTCGGAGGACTCCATTTTCCCACTTTTGGGAGTGTGAGTTGCATTCTCACACTTAGCCCCAAAGTGGGGTTGCGACAACTAGGGAGCGTGCCTCGACTCTTCCCTCTTCCGTTGTCTTCTACTTGAACTCACATTTGAGTCCTTCGAAAAGTTGGGAGTGCGTCACGTGGTATCAGAGTTCTGGGAGAGCTTGATCTACTTATTGGGGAGTTCCGATGGCACCAAAGAAGACCCGCAAGGTAGTCCAAGAGACCGTGGTGGAAGAACCCACCCAAGATCTGGATGTTCCACCCCAAGCCATAAGGGGGGAAGAACAAAAGGATTCTGAAGGTGAGGAAGACCGTGATAACCATGACGACCATGAAAGTGAAGAAGAACAACCAAATACGGTCCTCTTCACCCCAGAACAATTAGAGGTCCTACTCAAAATGAATAGGCCTGATTTCAATGAATTGGTTGCAGCCCTCAAGGGAGGATCATCCAAAGGTGTTGAGTTCAAGCTCGTTAAACCCGAGAACTTTGATGGGGCCTGAGATCGAAAGGTTGTGGATGTTTGGCTTGCGGAAATGGAAGATTACCTTCATGTCGCCAAGGTTGGTCGGCATTTGGCCGTGGAACTTGCCCAATCCTATTTGAAGGGCTATGCTTCCACATGGTGGAGGACAGTGAGAGAAGAGGAAGGGAAGACCCATGGCTACACATGGGAATTCTTTAAGGCGCGTATTGAGTTAGAATTCATTCCCAAGAATTCCGACTACATTTCGAGGTGCAAACTCCATGACCTTGTGAATGCAAACAATGATAACTTGCGTCAATATGTGAGGGTTTATTTTGAACTCATGCTTGAAATTAGGCATATGCATGAGTTAGACCGGGTGTGCCACTTTGTGATGGGGCTTCCAACTTGGGCCAAGCATAAGCTTGAAGAGAATTAGCCCACCTCACTAACTGAAAGCCATCATGAAAATGGAAGGCTTTTCGGATGTGGGATGGGGTGAAAAGTCCGGATTCAAAAGGGATAGCAAGTTCCCTCACAAGAAGGCACGCCATGAAGGGGAATGGAACCGAGGCCAAGACACCTCCAAGGGGGAAAAGCCCAAACAATTCCAAGGCTCGAGTTTTAAACCCAAAGGAAATTTTGTCAAGAAGGGGGCTCCTTTCAAAGGGAGCCAACCCAAAGGGGATGCTAGTGAGAAACCTAAAGGAGTGTGTTTCAATTGCAATGAAGTGGGGCATTACTCCAAGGATTGCCCCAAACCCAAACTGGGGAATGGGGCTTCTAAGGTAATTGCCCTTACCGTCAACCTAGCCCAAGGTGAATGTAGTCGCCTTATTTTCTTAAAGGGGAAGGTTTCTAAACGAGAAGTGTTATGTTTTTTGGACACAGGGGCTTCCCACAACTTCATAACCCAAAAAAATGTCAAAAGAATGGAGTTCTTGTTGGAGGAGCTCAAGGCACCCATCGAGGTGCACTTTGTGGATGGGATTCCCCATCCCACCAAGTTACAAGCAAAAGATGTGCCTCTCCAATTGGGGAATTGGAAAGGTAAGGTGGACTTGTTAGTTTCCACCTTAGGGGGAATGGATTGCATTTTGGGAATGGAATTCATCACACATAACAATGTGTTCATAGAAGGGCACAATAGGCTAGTTAGGATCCCATCCAAAAATGGGATCGTGCGAGTGAAGGCACATGAAGTGCCTAATGTGGGTGGGACCACCATCCACTTGATGTTGGGAAAGACCTTGGAAAGAGAATGTGTGGGAGGTTATGGCATGTTGTGTGTGATGCGGGTGTTAGATGAATTTGAACCAAAGGAGGCCACCAAGGTGGTGAGCCTCCACAAGTGCATCAAGCAAGTGTTAGAAGAATTCCCGAATGTGATGCTCGAAGAGTTGCCTGATGAGTTGCCCCCGAGAAGACAAGTTGACCATGCAATCGAAGTGATGCCGGGAATGGCACCTCCCGCCAAGGCCGCATATTGAATGAATCATGAGGAGTTAAAAGAGCTTAAAGTTCAACTTGAAGAACTCTTCGCAAAGGGATACATTAAGCCTAGCAAGTCACCATATGGGGCTCCCGTCTTTTTTGTTCACAAGAAGGATGGAACTTTGAGGATGTGTGTGGATTATAGAGCCCTCAACAAGGTGACGGTGAAGAATTGATACCCATTATCTCAAATTGATGACTTGTTTAATTGACTTTCAGGAGCCAAAGTGTTTAGTAGGATTGACCTACGTTTCGGGTATTACCAAATTTGAATTGCATAAGGGGATGAAGAAAAAACTGCTTGTCGCACAAGGTATGGTTCCTACGAGTTCTTGGTGATGCCTTTTGGGCTCACCAATGCACCCGCCACATTTTACACCTTCATGAATGACATTTTCCGAGAATGACTTGATGACTTTATGATCGTTTACATAGACGACATTTTGGTCTATAACAATTCCATGGAGGAACATGCGGAACACCTTCGAAAGGTGTTCCAAAGGTTGAGAGAAAACAAGTTGTAGGCTAAGTTTGAGAAATGCGAGTTTGGAGTTTCGGAGGTGGACCTCCTTGGGCATAGGATCACCCAAGAAGGTTTGAAAATGGATGACCACAAGGTGAAGGCAATTTTGGATTGGGAACCGCCTAGGTCGGTTCCTGCCTTAAGATCCTTTTTAGGATTGGCTTCCTATTATCGCAAGTTCATGAAGAACTTTGCAAAAATAGCCACACCTTTGACAAACCTTTTGAAGAAGTCATTCGGGACTTATGAATGGGAGGAGGCATGCAATGAAGCCTTTGAAACCTTGAAAGGCATTTTGGTGAAAGCGCCCATGTTGAAGTTGCCCGATTTTGACAAGGATTTTGAGATCCATTCCGATGCATTCGACTTTGCCATAGGAGGAGTCCTAGTGCAAGATGGAAGGCCGGTGGCTTTTGAAAGCAAGAAGTTGAGTGAGACGAAGCGAAGGTGGCCAACCCATGAGAAGGAAATGTGGGCTGTGATACATTACCTCAAGACTTGGGCCATTACATAGGCTCCAAGGATGTGGTGGTGTGGACCGACAATGTGACCTTGAAGTACCTTGCCACCCAACCAAAGTTGTCATCAAAACAAGTGAGATGGCAAGACACATTGGCCTTATTCAATGTGGACATTCAGCACAAGCTCGGGAAGGAAAACGTGGTGCCTAATGCCTTGAGTCGAAAACACCAACTTAAAGTGGTGTATGTGGGGGAAACAAAGTTCCAAAAGGAAGTTCGACTTGGGAGCCGCCGTGATGAGTTTACCAAGGAAAGGAAGCAAGACATTCAAAAGGGGATCAAGTCCCACTTCCACTTGCGAAATGGACTATTGTGGTATAAGCAAAATCGGCTCTATGTTCCAAAAGGGAAGTTAAGGGATGTGCTTTTGAAGGAATGTCATGATGGGCCCCTTGCAGGCCATGGTGGTGCAAAGCGCACCACCACATTCCTCAAGAAGTCCTACTATTGGCCCAACTTGAAAGAGGATGCGAAAGAATACGTGAAGACTTGCTTGACTTGCCAACAAAACCGAGTACTCAATAAGAAGCAAGCCAGATTGTTGCGACCATTACCCATTTCGGAAGGGCCATGGGAAAGTGTCTCCATGGATTTCATGGTGAGTTTGCCACCATCAAGGGGTTTCAATGCCATCATGGCGGTGGTGGATCGATTTAGCAAGATGGCACATTTCATTCCCACCAAGGAAAATGCCATGGCCAAAGAAACGGGAAGGTTTTTTCACCCACGTGTTCAAGCATCATGGCCTCCCAAAGGACATTGTGTCGAACCGAGACCCAAAGTTCACAAGCAAGTTTTGGAAAGCCTTGTGGAAGCGCATGGGGTCGGAGCTCAAGATGAGCACCTCATTCCGACCCCAAATGGATGGACAAACCGAGAGGGTGAACTCGGTGATCCAACAATTCCTAAGGAATTATGTGGCGACGGATCAACAAGATTGGGTGGACCATTTGGAGTTGGTCGAATTTTGTTACACCAATTCAGAGCATTCGACAACGGGGGCCACCTTCTTTCAAATGGTGACGGGCAAGTCACCAATTCTGCCCACAACTTGGGTTGGGCAACCTCCAAGTGATGTGAATGAGGAAGTACCCATGGTCACACAACTTGATGAAAAGAGGCGGCACTTATGGGAAATGGCCAGGGCCAATCTTGAGAAGGCGCATAAAAGGTACAAGGACTTTGCGAACAAGTCTTGACGAAAGGTGAATTTTGAAGAAAAGGATGAAGTGTGGTTAAACATTAAGAATTTCCGATTGCCAGAAGGTTTGAGCCACAAGTTCTTGGGCCCATATGCGGGCCCATTCAAAATGTTCGAAGAGAAATTTCCCGACACTTACAAATTAGAACTACTGGAAAATCTTAAGGTTCATCTCGTATTTCATGTTTCGCTTTTGAAGTTGGTCGCCCGTGATGTCTCAAGGCCCAATCAAGAGCACAACTCAAAGCCCCCTCTGGACTTAATTCATAATGAACCAGAATTTAAAATGGAGGTCGTGCTCAAGTCAAGGCAACTAAGGGGGCAAGAGCAGGAATACTTGGTCAAGTGGAAAGGATACCATCCAATAGAGGCATCTTGGGTGAATGAGTCCGACATGGAACATGCCCAAGAAGCTATAAAAAAATTCCACAATAGACCGGCAAAGAGGCAAAAGAAACATAAAGTGTGATGAGGACATCACCTTTCTTTTCGCGGGGCGAAAAATCACACAAATGTACCACATCAAGTTACAAATGAAATAAAAGCTAAGTTTTAAAACTTCCAAGAGGTTGCAAAACAAACATAATGAGTATGATAAAAAAGAATTGTCAAATGGCATGGACAAATGGAGCTCTCTTGCATAAGCCCAAATCAAAATCAGACTCTTAGGTGGGGGCTAAAATAAATCTTGGCCCCAAAAGAGGAAGCAAGCAAGGTGAGCTTGCGGGGACATGCACATGCCCAAAGTGCATCCCAAAGGGTTGGTTGGTAATGGCGGCCAACGCAGGAAATCATGACCCCGTTTGCGTACTATAATCGCGTAGCTTGGGATTTAGGCTTTTACAAAGCTTAAACGTTCCTTCTCGTACCTTGATAGGCACACCTTTAGTTAGGCTTGATTGTTGTGATCAAGGCGCAAAGGTGGGAAAGGAGTCATGTCAAGTAACTTAGGTCAAGATTTGACTTGACTTGAGTTCCTCATGAGAGGAAGGATGGAAATTGCCTCCCAAATGAGGGTTTCATCAATTAGGCTAATTTAGGTCTTTTGACGAAGCAATGGTTAAGGGTTTTTTATAAGACCCTCCTTGGACTTGTCAAGAAAGTGTTGGAAACTTGGGGACGCCTGAATTAGCTTGAGGTAAAGTCTTGCTGCAAAAGTTGGAATTTGATGGCCAAGGATCCAAAAGAAAGCAATTGAAATTGTTGAAAGAAATTCTAAGCATCAATGAAGACATTGACCTCTTTTTCTAGTGGGGGATAGTGTCGCAACCTTAACTTTGGGGCTTGCAACCAAGGCAAAGGGGTTACAAGGTTACGAGCCAAAAAGAAGCGCGAGAGTCACATCACACACTCCTGACAGTGTAAGAAAGTGTGAGGGAGTATGAGGGAGTGAACCCTCACACTCCCAAGGCAACTCCCACTTTGGGAGATGGAGTCCCGGTGGACTCCTAAAACTTTAGAGAGTAATTTCAGGGGTCAAAACTCAATGGATTATGGCGTTCTTTATATCATTCAAAAGATCTTGGAACTTAGATGTCTAAAACGAGCTCGCATTGCTCATTTGGGCATCTAAAACACAAGTTATGGCCAAAAGAAAGGCCGGGAGTCAAACTGCCAATTTGACTCTCGACCAGAAAAAGTCGGGAATCAACCCGATTTACTTGGCTGCAGAGGGTGTGCGACATATCGTTGAAAAGCTTTCGACGATAGCTACAACTTTGCTTCAGATTGCATCTCAATCCGAGGTTTTCTTGCAAAGTTATGGGGCTCTAAAGTTGCGAAAGTCCCAACTAACGCGATTTCAGGACTCTCACTCGGGAGTCCCGAGAGAGAAAAGCCATTTGATGTGGGCTCTGTGGCCAGTCACAAAATATATATAAGGGGGAAGGTGGTGGCTTCCCCAAGTCCGGGCCATGGTGAGTTTAGTTTGTCCGTGTTGCCCGTGGTTCATCCTAGCACCAAAGGTGCTCCAACTATGCACTAACCACTTTGTGTGCAGGCCTGTGTGAGTGAATGAAGCTTGTTAACTCTTCCTAGTCCCATCCCAAAGCTCCAACACACCCCCTACCCCTTAAAGTGTTGTGAGTTAAGGAACGTGCCTCGACTCTTCCCTCTTCCGCTGTCTTCTACTTGGACTCACATTTGAGTCCTTTAAAGAGTTGGGAATGCATTAATGTCATCAGGATTACATACAACAGCGGTTCAAATGTTACTCATGGAAGGACAATCATTTCATTCGATGCTTACCATAAGGCAACAGAGTGGTTTCTCCACCACATGAATGGTCTAATTTTATTCAAAAGGTACACTAGGAGCTTGGACACTTTGGAGTTAAACGTATTTATAGCCTTCTCGCTCCTCATTACCATTGGAGAGGTATGTATGCTCAAGTTTGAGACGTCATTGTTAGATGTGAACAATGTGATAAAGTGAAAACTTTTTTCTCCTCTCAACAACTCATGTTTTTTCCACTCCCTATTCAAGGCATGTTCTATTGTTAGTCATGTGATTTAGCTGGAGAGTTACCACAAACCTCTAGGAGTAATGTCTACATCATGATTATGATTGAACATTTTTCAAAGTGGGTCAAGTTTGTTGGGCTATTGGACAAATCATCACACAACACCAATTTAGCTTTCTTATAACAGGTCTTAAGTAGGTTTGGGGCTTGTGCTGAGTGCCTTACTAATCAAGGATTAAAATTCAAAGGACAATTTCAAGACCTACTTAATCATGTTCTCATTGACCATCACCGGATTTCAAGGGATCACCCCCAAGTTGATGGCCTTGTAGAGAGGATGATTCAAACATGCAAGATGGGACTTCAGAAGATTTGCCTCACTGGGAATAAACAAGATTGGGACTTGGCCCTATCTTACATCACCATGGGTTACAGGATGTCCAAACATGACTCTTTGTCTCGTTTCTCTCTTTACTTTCTATTTTTTGGGAGACATCCCATTCCACCCTTTTCCATTGCTACTCAAATGGACCAGGTTATGAACTTGGATTCCCCAGCCACTCAGGCTATGGTCATCGCAGAAAGGGCTGCTTTATTCAAGAGGGTCATGCCCATGGCCATGGAGAACTTGTCCATTGCACAACATCGAAACACCTTACGGTATGCACACACACAAAGTGGCAGTTATAAACCTAAGGTGAGACAATTTGATGTTGGTGACTTTGTGTATCTCCAGTAGTAACCTAATGATACTTTAGACTCTTCTTTCAGTCGCACTATCTTAAGGATTAAGGCGATTAGGCCTTCAGGTGTGTTGGAATTGCAAGGAGCGACGCACAATTCAGGATCATTTCAAAACTATGCACCCTGCCACCTACCGAATTTAGATCCTACCATCATCACGTCCACTTGCATTCCTCCACTTGACTATCCATGTCAGGTATGCCAAAGGACGGACGATGTTGATAAGATCTTGCTTTACGATAATTGTAATGGTGGATACCATTTATTATGCTTCAAGCCGGAGCTCATTCAAATTTCCATTGGTATTTGGTATTGTTCATCATGTTCTCTTGCAACACCTTGATTTCTACTCAGGCCATGCCATGCTTTTCTCGACTCAAGTCAGGGGGGGGATACATGAGAATTTCATTTCAGCTTCCTCTTGTGCATTTTATATATACGTGCGTGCATCTCTTTTTGGTTGATTAGTTTTTCCTTTTGACTGGTTTTAGTCTTTTTGTTTAATACAATTTGCTATGGATTTACACCCTTACGACACTACACGTCACAACAATTGGCCTAAATTAACACCTCCTTTTTATTATTATTGTGGGTACCTATGCTATTCACCTCTCCTATTCGCAAAAGCCATGATTTCAAGTCTTTACAAGTTTTTGTTTTTGTGTCATTGACCAATCCCTATTATTACAACCTTCAGGAGGGGGGGTTCCCCATGCAAACATGAAAGCAATGAGATACTTAATTATGAGAAATTTGATCCTCTACCTACTTACATAGCCTCTTGATCTTCTCTCTTTACTTGGCTATTTCATGGGTGTGAGCTCCTTAGTTTAACATCTATGATTAGAACCACCCATTAAGTTAGTTCATGAAGGAAACAAGTTTTTTGCTTTTTGGTGGTCTCCTTCCTTCCTTCTTTCCTTACTTCCTTCCTTTTGTTTATGTATGGAGTTTAGGTTTCACTTCTATTTTTCAAAAAACTTGAATTGAATTCACATGGTTCTTCTAAGGTAGTGCACATGTTGTTCATTTTTATGGTTTTTGGTAGGATGTGTATGGAATTTGGAAAGAGATTACTCTCCAACATATTATGAACCTATGAATGACTATGGAAATATGCTAGATATGGGACATGTGATGATAGCACTTCGTTCATACATATTTTTATATATAGTATGTCTGGCCATTTGGAAATGGTAGTCTAAGCCGTTTTTATAACTAAACATGTCCCCCTTGTGGTGATGGTGTACTTGGTCCATATAATCTTTGATCTATAACTACTTGCTGGTTGAAATTGATAGTTGTTTTAATAGAACATGTTTCTCCCGTGATGGCACCGTTGATCAATGGTATGGAAAAAGTGACACCCAATGGACTATTCATTCACAATGCAACAATGTCTTTGTTGCATGTTCAAGTATTATGTCATCTATTCAACATTTGTTTAGTTTTTTTCGGTTTGGGAATGTTTGATAATCACATGTCATATCAACAAGTTGGGAGGCACAAGCTATAAGCCTAGGTGCCTTTGAATGGTTGGGGCTACATTTAGGGTAATGAGTGGCTAGTTGCTAATTTTTCTTGGTGAACTATTAAACAAGATATGCGTCTCTATAGTGGACCATGCATAGGATCCTATAATTACATCCAAATGTATGTTGCATGTATAATGTTTTGAATTGGTGGAGTGGGTTGAATGTAGAAAAATTTATTTATAAAAAATTCAAACTTCAATTTTTTTACATCAATGAAATTTTTAATATCACATACCAAGGTCAAACAAAATCATATTTAATAATCATTATATTTATTATAATCTTTAAAAATGAGTTTTTATTTATTCATATGTTTAAAGAGCAATTGTTTTTCAGATGTTATACACTTTAAATCAAAAACTATAATTGAACACCATTGTATCAAAATTCTATTTCAAATGTGCATGTTCAAAGGGATTGATGGTTGATAACACAATGATAACTTCATAAAACAGGTGCATTTTACATTGAACAAATATTGTACATTGACTTGAATCATGGTTTGCATCTTTAAAGCAAAATGCATAGGATTCCAATTGTAGTGACATTTACATCTTCCTGTTACACATTTGTAATTTTGCAAACTTCTAAAAAAATTACAATATGTGGGGGCAATTGATTCGTGCATGATTTGATCTTTTCGCTTTGTCACTTACAAAAACTTGTGCATCAATGCCCCATAAGCCTGATGCAAGCTTGATGCCATTTGTTTTTAAGCATACTAGTAGGTACTTGGATTGTGCAACTAATGTGAGTTTTTTGTGGCATTGTGAATGTATCAGGGAAACATTAAGCAACCTCTTCAACATTGAGACATGGAGAGCAATTCATCCATCATGTGAAGTCCCATGATACAACTTTCATCACAATGGAATACACTGAAAAGGTGCACATTACTAAGTATTTTTATATTTCTTTTCCATTTTAATGTTTTGATTATTTGATGATTTTTTAAAAAAAAATAGTTTGAATTTTTTGTCCTCCTCCTATAGAGCTTACATTTTTATTAGGTTTAATGGTTGCAGAAAACACCATAATGGGTTGTGCCAACAGACTCTTGTTATCATCTCACCACCTAGATACTACCAACTCCATCCAACCACTGGGTTTTGAGCAAAACCAGAAATGTAGTAATAATGCATCATCACGGCAGTAAGTGGGTTGTCACCACAAGAGTTGTACACAAATGTCAATTTGAATTCAAATATTTGATTGATATGGTGGTGCATGCACCGAAGTGAACAATAATGAATTATCAATTCCTCTAGAATAGGATGCATTAATCAAATTGTCCATCAATCTTTGTTTGGAACAAAGAAAGCCCCAGCTGAATCACTTTTTCATTTGACAGAAACCTCTTCCAAGAAGGGATAATCAGTGTAGCCCCTAACCTGATCTTGACTGCGAAACGTGGATCTATCGTATGGGTTAAGAGGAGCATTCAGTGCAAACCTCTTTGGCAAATCAGGATTAGCCAGAAACAGACGTCCATAGACAACCAAGTCTGCATATCCAGACTCGATGGCATT
>Ga0116227_10011065_pt1 | contig 15354 bp, 15 predicted proteins | sample S1TSphgellanicum_FD_89693 | JGI IMG/M metagenome (GOLD analysis project Ga0116227, IMG submission 89693) | Host-associated microbial communities from peat moss isolated from Minnesota, USA - S1T2_Fb - Sphagnum magellanicum MG | ecosystem: Host-associated > Plants > Peat moss > Unclassified... | reverse complement strand
CTCAAATGTTTTGTAGTAATTCTTTCCACACTTGGAGAAGACTGTAAAGGGGAGGAGGCGTCTTCATTTAAAGTTGAATAAAAACAAGCATATAATATGGGAGCTTGGAAAGTTTGCCAAGTTTTTGGACTTGTAGTAGTACCTAGACTTTGCCACTTGTTTGCCTGAAAGTTTGCAATTTTGGACTTATTTTCTATGTTCTGTAGCACAACTTAACAGGCCTTAAATGTGGCCAGACTGAAGCAGCACCCATCAGCCCAGGATGAATGGTTGTGTTGACAGGAAGCACTTTTTCATTGATTTCCTGTCCTGTACCTAACCACTGGGGTTAGATTTGTACTAACTATCCGCCTATACCTAGTGGGACCCTGAAAAAACACACAGCTTTCCAGAGCCCTGGAGGAGCCCTGGAACAATCGAATAAGCACAGTCAAATCGTAATCATTGACTGCTCCCTGTTTGGATTGGCTAGATAGTTGGATTGGTCCAACTGGGTTGCTATTAGTAGTCTCCCACCTACTTGGAGTCCAAATTTCAGTTTCATAGGTGGGGTTGAAAAAGAGTTACTTACAAAAATTTGAATGTGAGAAATATTTTTGCAGGGTCACATACTGAGCGTTGGTGGAGATGCTATTAGTGGTGCTACGTCACAGAATTCCTTATATTTGAAGAGCAGATGGTGCTTCACAGTACGTCTGTCAATATGGGAGTGGTAGCGTCAGCCTACTTTTATTTATTTAACTTGAAAAACTCGAGTGGAAATAGTGAAATGGATATAGTCACATGACTGTTTATTAGTTTCTAATCTTATGGATCACTTTGCATTTTAAAGTGAAGAATTGGAACAAGACTTGCACTTTCCCAAAAGAGTCACAGTGACCTTTTCAAAAGACATTTATCAAGACATGGATTTTTTTTGGAGGAACATTTCTTTTCCCAGTTGGTCTTTGGATTTCAGGATTGATTGGGTTATTGTGATTCTACTTGAAGAACTAAAGCATTTCTTGTCTCCTCGAGCTAGGACTCAGAAGGCTTACACTATTCAAGCACACCTCTGGAGGTCAGGTAAAGCTTCATTTTACACACAGCCTACAAGAGGCCTACTGCTGGCCTTTGCATTTCAGGGACATCCTTGTCCTCTATAACTATGTAACATGTTGCCAGAGTAATAATATCCTATAGTTTGTGCCCCCACCATCAGCCCAGGTCAAAAATGGTGACAAACAATTTTGGAAATAACAGTTTCATGCAGTCGATGAGAAGGCTCAGCACACACCCACTTTGGGGGACGAGGGGGGGAGGGTGCAAGAAGGGATTTTTTTTGCTTTTGCCTTGTTCCCAATGTTTTCCCATGGGGTTCTCCAAGATGTTCCCAATAGCACCTCAGATTTATCCCATACGGTTTGCCCAAAGTTCAACTCTCATGTATATAAACTGAAAAGGTAAGCCACAGAGGGAGTACAGTTGCTTCTGTTTTTGCGACTGGGGTCCAAAGAAGTGCTTCTATTGGGGAAGTGCCTAAAGCTCTCAAAAAATTGATGATGGTCCAATACATATGGCTCCTTCAAAAAAGAAAGATAATATGTGTGATCACACCCATGAAATAAATATATGAATCAGCTGGACCTCTTAATGAACTTTACAGACTTTGAATTGAGGTACTACATTTCAAGTTTGTATCCATCCCCCAACATTGGCATATGGCAAAATGTTAGTAAAATAGTAAAACTTAAGGCAGCCCTAAAATATTCCTTTTTGCAAATACATCCATCTATCCATTCAACCATCCATCCAGCTACTAGTTGCAAGCTAGTGGGTAGCAACTTGGAAGCTGCGCATGATCCACCCAGAGGAGAGGACAGGAGAAAGGTCAATAAAGGGGTATGGAATCCCGTGGAATCCTGATTCCAAGGGAAAAAGACAAGTATAAAAAAAGGTAAGTCGTTCCCCCCATGTTCAAGGAGCGAATAGGAGGAGGCGGTGGTTTAGGAATTAACCAATTGGGGGTTGGGGATTCGGGAATCCTGGCCCTTGGAAAATCGGGAGAACTACCACATGATCTTTTTAATTTTTTAAAAAATTTTCCCCCTTCAATCTAGCTTTACGTTTACCCCCATTATTAGCTGTTGTCAATGAATATTCCCTGCATGATGGCGTGGAAGAAGCTGATTGGGTGAACCACTTCTATTTTTAAAATTTTAAGCTAAAATAATCTCGCATGTGAGTACACCCTAAATAGCTAAATAGGGTGTGGCGTGTACGGGGAGTTGTCCTTTTTTCTTTTTTCTTTTTTTTTATTAGAATTGGACTTAACTTGTGCGCCTTCTTATTTTTATTTTTATTTTATTAGAATTGGACTGAACTCGTCAGGCAGGAGGTAGACGACTAGACTGTGGTAGCTAGCTAGTTATACATACCAATTCTGGCGTGGAATCCACCATGAGGATTCCGGACTCTCTCAGTTCCATGATTTGTAACCCAAAAAAGAAAACCTGGGGGCCTATTGAAAGCAATACATAGAAGAAATGTCCTAAATGTATTTTAGGGTACCTTGTAACTATGAATATCCCTCCATGAAAATAGTAAGGATCTTACACCTACTCAATCACTCATTTAGACTCATTTAGAGTGGGAGGGAAATCATCATGCCTTCCTTCTTAATAATAGGTGAAATCTCCCTCCCACTCTTAAGGAGTAGGTGTACACCTCATGATCTAAGTATGTTTAAATATAGGGTAATTCCCTCCCTCAGAGTGGGGAGTTTCGGAAATAAACAAGGGGTGTGTCACACAGTGACCTTGTCATTTACATTAAAAAGTATCTTAAGGCAAAAACACATAATGGAAACTCAAATATTTCACCCTGCAAAAATATAATCTTCAAAAAATCCTCTTAAAAAAAAACCAAAATCCTTTAAGATATTAGAACTCTATAACTAATCTCAAGTTTCATCACAAGCCCAAAATAACATGTTTCCAAAATCTTCATATAAAAATAGGCTTATTACCTAGGGGCCAAAATCCCTGAAGCTACTATACTCTACAATGAATCTAAACACAATATCCTTGCCTCCCAGGCCAATAAAGTGCTTGTCCCAAGGTATTTACTTCTGGAAGTCCTGGCCTCTGAGGCCATTCCCAAACATAAAAAAAGGATGCAATATTTTCTCTTTTTTAAAACATATGTACTCCTGATACCCAGCAGGTGTCACAGGAAAAATGAAAAAAAATTATAATGGGCAATTTTGAAAAAAAAAATGCCTACAGGAGTGGGCTTCTATGGTTTTTTTTTTGAAGCACTCACTTTATATGGCAATGGGTAAGTGCTTCTTTACCTATTTGGAGTTTCAACAAACCTATACAAGTATGAGAACCGGACTTGGGGGTTCACTTGATAACCTCCACAGGTATCAGGTTTGGGCTTGTGTGATACTCAACCGGTTTTCAAGTGCCGTTTGGGTGAAAGCCTGCGGTTTAGGATTTGAGAACCGGACTGAGAATCAGCTAGACAACTGAGTGGGTGAGTTAATGATACCCACCCAACACTCATGTTTACAACACACAAACTTTCACCTCATGCTCTAATCACGAGTAAAGCTCACGGGTAGGGGACATTCCCCAAATGCAAGGTTGGACTCACCTACCACCTCGTCCTAGGCACCTTATTTTGGGATTGCCCCCAGCCTGGGGCTTTATCCTACACTTAACCTATTGCTATGTGTTCATGGGTCACTTTTGATTGGTCTATTTCTCCACAACATTGGTGGCTCTCCACATTTTTGGCCATTTGCTGGAAAGGGGGCCAGAAGGGCCCTCCATAAAAAAAAATCTGCTTTGCCCAAACAAGTTGCAGAGGAACAATACTGACAACCAAATCAATACTGACAACCAAATCTGTCCAGTGTGAATAGGCCCACCCACAAAACTGATTGGATAGCCAAAGACTCTGGGACACGTTTTGGTGCAGCAGCTTTTGCTGCCAAAATGGCTCCTGAATTTTTGATCCTAAGCATGGGTTGTGGAGGCCAACTTGCTCAAAAACAATTGAATTTAGTGAGCAAGGTAGGGGCCCCCCCTATTTTCTAACTTGGTCAATTGATTCCCTGTGATTTCCTCATTTGTCTATAGTTTGGTTGCTCATGTGCTTCTTATACTGAGAGTCAACTAAGATGGAGCAAAGTAGGCCCCTTACTCAATTAATCTATTCCAACTTTAAATCAATTGGTACTATTCTTTTAGTCTGAGAATCAAAGAGCTGTTGTTCTACAATCATGTCCAATGGAGACATTTCCTGTTGTGTAGAGGCTAGCACACAAGACAGAAACAGCCAAATACTCGCTTGCTAAAGAAAGCCAGCCTGAAGAGAAGGGAGGAAGGAGGAGGCGGACCTTCCCTTTTGTGAGGCATGATTGGCCCCTCTCTCCTGTGGGAAGCGGCTGCTAGTGTAGCATAAAGTCCCAGGGTGGGGGCATACTCAAATTGAGAAGCCTAGGAAGCGGCTGCTAGTGTAGGGTAAAGCCTCACGGTGGGAGCATTCCCAAAATAGGGGCCCTAGGACGAGGTGACAGCCCAGTTGGGCCCCAAATTGTGGGAATGTAACTTGCCCATAGGCTTTGCCCCACAGGAGCCAAAATTAATATAGGTGGATCACAAGCCATATGATTAGTTAAACCTGCTTTGCAAAAGTGGGAGGGATATTACATGCACCCTTTAGTAAGCAACCCCCTCCGTCTCCCTTTAGGAGTAGGCATAATATCCAGTGTTGGGCCAGTAGCAGAAAAGAGACGAGAACTGACCAAGGTTTCAAGCCAGATCTCATCTTGAATACCTTTGGGTATCACCAAGGGTGACACCCTTTTTGAAACCCATCTCCTGGTTTTTAGTGGGCTGAAAACAGTTCACTTCAAATCCTTTTTTTATATAAATGATACCTGATCAGGGTATTAAAGAGTAACAGGGTCAAGGTTTTAATAATTAGTGAGAAATAGGTTTAGGTTGGTAGGTAGGTTTTTGTTTTTTTAAATTAAATTAGGTTTACTGAAGAAGGTGCTAGACAGCAATTGCCCATGTAGGGTTTTCCTCCTCATGCTTCTTTTCTTGATAGAGTAAAAAGGATGCTTATTGTGCATCCTTGGTGCTTAATGATTGAACTTGTTTTGTTTTTTGTTAACGAGAATTGATTAGCTTTTTTATTTTCATTGAGGTTAATCATCTCCTTGTTGTGCGCTTGTGGTGCTTTTTAGTGTCTATTTGTTGTGTGCTCTTGGTGCTCTTCAACGCTTCCTTATTGTGTGCCCCTAGTGTTCGTCAGCACTTACTAGTTGTGCATTTTTATTATTTTTCATTGCCTATTTGTTGTGTGCTTGTGTTGCACACTCTCGATGTTATTCAACACCTCCTTACTATGCATTCTTCATGTTGTTCATCACCTACTTGTTGTGTGTTCTTGGTGATCGTTGACACCTCCTTATTGTGCATTCCTAATGTTCTTTGGCACTTGCTTGTTGTGCATTTTTAGTGATCTTTCGCACCTTTTTGTTGTGGGCTCCTAGTGCTTTTCAATGCTTCTTTGATGTGTGCTCTTGGGGTGCAATCACAATCAAATGACCCAAAAAGGCATTAGACAACAAATTAAAAAGTTAAAATTAAAGAAATATTTATGTTTTACCATTTAAAATTATGGTAATCATGGCAAATTGTTTTTTTTTCATTCATATAAATGTTAAGGAATTCAAACCAAAAATTCATTTGATAAAATTTTAAGTTTAAATTTTGATTTAGAACCTTTGAAAGTGAAAACCTATTGTGTCAAAAAGAATCAATTTTGTAAAGGACTATCAAAAGGACTCATATATTAAAACAAAATCGATGGAAAAGAAACTAAAAAAAGAAAATCTATTAACCACATTCAAAAATCACTCATACTATAAAATATGTGGAATTTTAAAATTTTAAAAATTCAAAGAACTTTCCAAAATTGATTCAGAATTTTAAAACTTCAAAAAAAATTTACCACATATAAAATGGGGTATAATGTACACGATTTGTTAAAAAAATTTGTAGCTTATTATAAAAAAACATAAAAAAGTTTTAAATCAATTTTTGATTTTGATTTGAAATTGTTATCATTTTAAAAATCAAAACACTAAATTTACAAGGAATCAACACATTTTCAAAACTTCATATTTATTCAAAAATTAGAAACAAAAAAACATGACATGTATTTGAACAATTATAAGCATTTACTATAACAATTTACCAAAAAAACATTGTTCAAAAATTCATTTGTATGAAAAAATTATTTCTAGGCAAAAGGACATGTAGTCCTTTTTTAAAGTAACATCATTAGTTCATTTGATCTCATTTGCACTCCTTGGTAATCTTCAATGCCTCCTTTTGTATTCAAAGTGCTTTCCAACACCTCTCTATTGTGCATTCCTAGTTTTCTCACCTCATTAATAATCCAGTACTTATTTGACCTCCTAGTGTTTTTTGTTGCCTGCTTGTTGTGCATTTTTAAACCTCTTTGGTTCCTTCTCAAATTGGTATTCCCTCTCCCTTTTTTCTATGTAGGTGTGGAAGAAGACATTTTTGCAACTTCTTCAACAACCAACTTCAAGTTAAGTTATATATATATATATATATATATATATATATATAAGTTTTTTTTCTCAAATCAAGTTTTTACCTCTCTTTTTTCCTTTTCATCATTATTTATGTTCTACCATTGTTTTTCTATAGGTGTGGGAGAAGCAAGAGGAAACAATTTATTGCTTCAATTTTCTTTGACAAGGTGGGTTTTCATCATATTTTGTTTTTTTCTTTTATTTTTACTATGCATTTTCTTTTGCTTCAATTATTTAATTTTAATTTTTAAATATAGATTTTTTAATTATTCAACATGTATGTGTCATGTGCAGGACCTGAACCCTACTTGCACAAAATTTTATCACGTATTATATCATTCATATTTTTTTCACATCTTTTACATGATGGAAAGAAGAGGGGAAAAAATCAATGATTTTTCCTTGTAAATGTTTGTAAATGCATTGATATTATTATTTGATATTCATAACATTGATTAGGCAACTAAAATTTAAACCTGTAATTTTGGAAAATTTTACACTTGTTTCTAATTTCTCCTTCATGTTATGTACCCAGTGGGGACATTAGAAAAAAAAGTAGAAAATACATGAGTAAAAATATATGGTGCAAGATATTGGTTGTTGGGTAGAAATTATAAGTTAATTAATTAAAACATAGGGTACATTTTATTCAAATAATCAGCTTAATTATAATATAAGGTATGTAATAATATGAAATAATGGATTATAATAAATATAGGGTGGCTTTAATATGTATATATTAAAAAATTAGATAATAATAAGGTGATAAAAATAGGTTGGACAATTATCTTATACCCCGCCCCAAATGGTCATTCAACACACATAGATCCCAAACTTTACACTAAGGGTCCCGCCCTAGGTTATGTAATATTAGTTGAAAAATGGAATCAAGTCAAAATGAAAACCTAATATTAATTCATGATGAAAATGAAATTTGTCTCAATGAATATAATGTGGAAAATGAAAATTTAAATGAAAATTTCCAAATAAAACAAAGCATAGCAAAAAGAAAAATAGCAAGAAATGAAAAAATGACAATACAAACAAACTTTCAAAAATTGCATGTTCAAAGGAAATATGGAAAGGTCATAATAAGAATGCAATTTTTTGAATTTCTCATTATGTGAATGATGGGAAAGATGTTGATGGGGGCAATCATTAAGTCATGAAATGTCCACTTTGTTACATCAATTTTATGCATGTTCCTAATTCAAGCACAAAAGAAAAAAAAGGTTTTATGACATATTATAAAACATGTGGATGCAAATCATGTTTTAATTGTCAAAATTTTTGAAGAGGAGCTCTATGGTCTAAGAAAAAGATTTCTTGAAAAATAACCAACAAAAAAAAAGGTTTCATGTGTTAGGCAATGCAATATCTAAATTTTTTGTTGTCAAAGATCCTTTCAAAAAGTATGATGTGTAGCAAAAAGATTTTTGCAAGCCTTGGCCTCTTAATTGTGAAAATCAATTACCATTGCAATTTGTGGAAAACTTTTAGTTTTACATTTGTGTCCTTGAATTATATTCCCTTTTAACAAACAATTTTCTCATTAAATATTACTTAACTTGGTGGCAAAGACAAAATAAGTATATGTTTTACTAAAATTCGTAAAATGTGTATCTACAATAGTATGTTCTGACTTATGGATGTCCAAGGGGACAAATCATATATTTGTTTTTGTCATTAACTTTTGGGGATTTGATTGGTAGCTTTAACAAGCGATAATTAGTCCATTTGAAGCAATAGAAGCCATTTGTCAAGGTTTGGTTAACAATTTGATAAAATTGTTTGATTAATATGGATTGAAAATGAGAATTAAATTACATATGTAAAAGATGAGGGGTCAAATTTGAATGCAATGACAATTACTTTGAAATCAATTATGAGATGTGAAGTCTTAGGTTTAGATAAAAGTTTTCAAGCTTTTTTTTTGGTAGCCATGTTTTTTCTAAAGCTTGTTAATATGTTACAACTAATGAAAAGGTTTGCAAAAACTTTAGATTTGTTTCCATCAAATCTACCTAGTCAAATTTGCAAAAATGTATAACTTGGCCTAAAAATTATGGGAATGGCAAATAGGAATGGAACAAGCCACATTTAAATTTGGGCATTTGCCCAAGAATATTGAGTATTCTTGTGAAGACAAGATGAATTTTTAATCTTTTGCAAGCTTTTTTAAAACTTAATTGTGTTAATTGATTATAATAACATTTTCGATTTAAGGTTTTTTTTTTCTTATCCTAAGTAGCCAATTGCACAAATATTAACATTGCATGTGTAATTTTTCTTGTAAGTTTGCTATTGAAATTAAGGTTGTCAAAATGGACATGATGTGGCCAATTTGTGTCAGATGTCAAATCGACGTCTGTCAAGAGTAACACAAGGAAAATTTTCAATACACTTAGGTTGTCCCCATTATGCATGGCGATTGAAAATAGATTCGGTTGCCACGGGATTGGTGACCAAAAATGAATTCGGTTGCCACAACTTTTAATCGTCACAGTGGGTGACCAAAAAATTTCAGTCGCCCCCTTTCGGTCACCAAAGTAAGCGACTGAAGTTTTTCAATCTGCCCACAAAAATTAAAGCAGCCCTAAAACCTTTTGGGATTTGCACGAAATTTTTCAATCGTTCAATCAAGAGCGGCCATCAATCTAACAACCAAAAAAATTTTGATCATTGCCCTAAGACATTTCAGCCATTGCCTGAAAAATTATTTTGCTAGCTTGGGTGATCAAAAAAATTCGGTTGCCAGTTTTGGTCACCACAATTGGTGACTGAATTTTTCGAGCAGTGCCCAAAAAATTTGGGCAGTGACCAAATTTTCTTCAATTGTTGTATTGATGGCCACTTTTGATCGAACGACTAAAACAATTTCGGGCAGCTCCCAATTTTTTCGGTCTGCCCAAAAACTTGGAGTAGATTGAAAAAAATCAGTCGCCAACTGTGGTGACCGAAAATGGGTGACTAAAAATTTTCAGTTGCCCGTTGTGGCAACCAAAAGTAGGCAACCAAATTTAATGTTTCATTCATCACAACATTCACAAGGATCGAATGACATTATTTTCAATCCCCGCTAACTAGTTTTTGGGCAGGTTGACCTCGTTTTGACCTTACCTTGACCTAAGTTGACCCTACGTTGACATGGCGCAAGGCTATGCCCATGTCCAAATGCATCTGTCACATCGTGATGGATGCATGGATACGGTGACAACCCTAAATAAAATCATTATGTTCTAAGAAGCCTTACAATTCAAAAATGTTATTATTTTTTATTATAATAGACAAAATAATGTGAAAACCAATGGGAGGGTGCCACCTCTTTTTACTTGGCACGCTTTTCAAATAATTGTGGATTTTCTTTCTCATGTTGTGAGTGCTTATGTTTTGAACTAGTTTAGTAGCCATAGGTTATTTATTTGATGCATTGTAATCTACTTTAATTACCATGTGCTCAAAATGCAAGAAGAAGTTATAAATCCACATACCCAAATTAATTTAATTGATGATGATTTGGGGATTGCTATTGAGTTGTTTATGTTTGCTACCAACATCAAGAGGGCAATTTGTGATGTTCTAGAATTTTTTTCTAATTTTTTAAATACGATGAAAAAAATCTCACAACATGTTGTGTTTGATGCTAGATGTTAGATTTAAAAGCTTTCATATTGTATCTTTTTTTATTGGTCATGAAAAAGGTGTGAGCATTGTTGAAAATATAATAACTGATTATTATATCGTATGCTTTTGAAATGTTATCATTATTTATGTCCAATGGAAAAATCTAAAATTGACTATGTAGATCAAACAACAAATGCAAAATCTAATCTAAATTTTCTAACAAATTCTCAAAACAATTCAACCAACGAAAAAACTAATCATCAAAAAAATATTATTTTCAAACATTGCCAAGTAGATACCAAGGAAATCAAGTGTCCTTTTGAATGGTGGGGAAAGGGTGAAGCCATGTTTCATATTGTTGGTCTTTTGGCCATCAAATTCTAAGGATTGTAGGATCACAAATTGAGACTGAAATTTTTTTTTTTTTAGTAAGCATACTTACAAACCTCAGGAGATGTCATCAGGCAATTCATAGATATTCATTTTTTTGAACCAAAGTTGGTCAAAAGCTCGTGGAATTCATTGTAAACCACCTTGCAAGTTGGTAGAGATGATAGAGTAGGATTTAGATTTTGAGGTGTTAAAGGAGTTTGAAAGTTCTTTTGAACATGATGAACTTGTGAACATATAAAATGTTAAAAGAAGAATTTATATATATTTTTTAAAAAATCTTTTTTGAAATTTTAATATTTCAAAAATTAAAAAATTCAATAATAGAGCTTTTGATAAGCACTATGTGAGAACTGCCTTTGAAAACCAACTGGTATGAAATGCTTGAGAATTGACACTTTGAAACCCATGTGAAATTATTTTTAAAAACTTTTTATAACACTCCCTAAGTCCATTAAAGAATAAAAGTTTTTGGAAAAAGGAACCAAGGGGTCTCATAAAATCTTCTAAAGCCCAAACCTGATGGTTCTCAGAAAAAACAGAGAACCGCCCAAGACTGATAATTTCCCTCCTCGTTTCAAAGATGAATATCCATGGATGTAAGGGTATGCCTCCAAGTGCACTAAGAATTTTGTCCAATTGCTCGGCACAACAAAAGAGGCAGCCTGCACTATTTAAAATGAGAACCGCTCTGTACTAAAGAATGCACTGGGCTAGTAGGCGGAGCCTAGTGGTGAAATGAGTGCAAGAATGCGGCCCTTAGGGCGCCTTCTCTAGTATGAAGGGTCAAATATAGGTCATAAAATAGGCAGATAAGTTTTTTAACTAAATTAGGTTGGTAGGAAATGACACATTTGGCCTTGCCAACAGATTCTGCCATCTTTAGAGGAGCATTCACACCTAATGTTCAGTCAGTGTTAAGTGAAAATCTAGGTGGCATTTTAGTTGGCACCCAATGTTAAAGGGGTGAATGTTTAACATTAAGTGAATGTTAACTTTTAACCTAAAATCTTCGTGGTCCTAAATGACTGGCTTGATGTCAGGGGGACTTTATATTAGAGTCCTTAACACCAAGTCTGAATGAAGAGGGCATGAATACTTTGCCGAATTGGCTAGTTAGTTAAGTAGGAAGTGACATAATTGGCCCTGGCAACATTCTGAAATCTATAAAACTGCTGAATTAGCAGGGACGAACTAGGTTTGGGTGAGTATAAAACCCAACCTTAACCAGGTCTGCTTTTTGGAACTTGTTGTAGAGTTGGAACTGGAATTTCATTTTGAAGAACTGGACCCAAAACTGGATTCTCTGCTTGCATTTATTTGTGGAAATTGCAATCAGAACCAAGATCTTGGGAAAAAAATTGAAAAAAAAAACACTAGAACCCGTTGTTGTGTAAAAATTTCTCTAAGAGTTGTGATGGACATTTTTATTTCCAATACCCAATTAACATAGCCCATGCCCCAAAGGACCTGGAACCCTGCCTTTAATACCTAGTTATGTAAAAACCTGGCATGCATTTCCCAGTGTATTGGGAGGGCACATTATGAAGCGTAATAACTCCTCTGCTGAGAGGAGGCACTTTCCATTTTGGGGGCAGGCATTTCATTTTCGAAACGCCCATGATAATTTTTTAAAACTTTTTTAGTGTGATACCCAATGGGTACCAGAAGGATATCCACCAGGAATATAACGAAAATTCATTCTTTTACTGTGATAACTGGAAGGTACTCATCTAGTATTCGCCAGGTATCACAGTGAAAAAAAACATTTTAAATTGTTGTGACGATTTTTAGGCCAGGTAAAGCCCGTGGGCAGAGGGGCATTCCCAAAAAATCCAGCCCTCGGAGGCTACTCATTTTGGGAATGCCCCCCGCCTTGGGGCTTTACCCTACACTTTAGGATCTGATTACCATTGAACACCATAGTATCTGCTGGCATGGACTATCATGGGTGGCATGATGCATCTAAGCAATTCTGAATTGAAACCCATAAGCACTCTTCCATTCGATTGCCAGATGGTCATGAGTCCAGCAAACTTTCTGGTGGGGATCAAATTGAAATGAAGTTGGGTTTGCAAGTCTTGAATTTTGAGATGGGGACGTAGAATCATGAATGTGGGGAAGGTCATGTTGTGGAGGTGCATGGTGCATGCCTCCTCATCGGACCAATAAGTGAAATGGGCCACCCACATGAACAGATGGCACAAATATATTTCTCACTTCTACAAAAATAGCTAAGCTGAGAAATTTGTCTCAATAGCATATGAATTTGATATGTTGAATGCAATTGAGAAGGATGAAATAGCAAGAAAGGGGAAAATGTGTGACAAGGTTAATTACCAAATGTAATGCATTCCATTACCTAATTGCCATTTTAATGTAATATGTGCCACAATAAAAACCACATATTTGTACATTGTAATGGATGAGATCCCAAAAGTTTATCTCACACATGCATCATGAGTGGAGCTTCTTGTGTGAGAAAAACCACAGGTGAAAATTTAATTGCAATAAAAGCAACCTTCAGATCATGTCTAAAGGACAAGTTACTAACTTGTTTGTGGTGATGTCAATGTGATGGCCTTTGGCCAAGGTGTTTGTTTGAGGGTGTACTTGGAGATTGCACAAGCTCAATCAACAAAAGGCAAAAGAGTCATTTGCATTGGTGTTGTCTTTGCAAGGATGGCACCTTGTGAAGCAGATGGAATGGAAAAGTTAATGGGCAAAAATGAGAAGACTTGTCGAAGTGTTAATCTTATGGTGTTTGTTTTGTCATTGTGTGCCTTTACAAGTTTGTGTGCAGTTGTTTTTGGGTCATTTCTAGCAAGCAAGGAGCACAAGAACAATAGCTAAGTTGTGAAGTTAATCATATTGCATCTCTACAATTGTGTGGTGTTGATTTGAAATCCTAGGTAATTAAATAATGCTTGGAATGTTTGGAAGGCACATATTTCATAGGGAGGGGTGAACTATGTTTTTTTCAAATTATGCAGTATGTGTGATGTTAGCATGCACTATTGGTGAATTGGATGGAACTATAAGAATTTCTCTCCACAAGTTTATTGTTCATCTACAAAACCATGTAATAATAAGATAAAATGACACTTGGAAGTTAGGAAGTCATGGTTTAATGTGAATAGGGGAGGTGAAATCAGGTTATTATATTGTGAAGGATGTTCAATGTTGTCCAAATCTTCTTGTTGAATTGTTGACAATTGGATTGGAATATTACACTCAAGAAATTTGGAAATTTGGAAATTTGTTTATCTATATATTTACCTACGTAAATGGTTCACCTACCTACCTAGCTTAGGTTTTAAAATTTAACTTAAATAAAAATAAGTAGGTAGGTAATAGATGCCTACCTTAACTTACCTTGTTTAGGCCTCCATTGCCTAACCTAGCCTCATAGCATGGCTAACCTATTCAACCTAATTAGGTTAGTAGGCTATTAGCCCTACCTACCTACCTAGTCTAGTTTAGCTTACTAAACCTACTTAGCCTACCTACTAGGTAATAACAACCTTTTTCTAACCTTCTTACTAACCAATAAATGAACTTGTACATTTTGGATTGCAATAGCAATATAAATTTGTCACATGGCATTTACCCATCTACATGTAGTTGCAAATATAGTTGCAAAAGCAATTTGATTATCAAGTATCAATGGATGTCACCTATATGCTCACTTTCCATCAATCTTTTCATCTAAACTTATGGTAATCACAAATTGTAATTGCATGTATGACCAAAATTTGAATCCATAATAACATTGTAATCACATATGGGATTACAAACATTTATAACTATGGTGATACGTAGGATTATTATAAATGTACTAGCAAAGTCTAAAGAATGAATGGTTTGTATTTGCATTAAAAAATATTATTTCAAATGAATTTATATTGATTTTTTTTCATTGCTTAATGTCTATCAATTATTAGGAAAGTGGTTATTGAAGCATATTATCAATGGAAAGTCCAATTATCCATAATTGAAAAATATAGGTGACAGATGGGCAAGACTTGTGTAAGTGATCATTGTATCTTCAAATACGATTACACATGACAATTTGATTTCTTAGCAAAATTGGGTTTCATAAAAACTGCAAGTCCAAAACATGCCATTTTTGAAAAATCATGCAAATTACACCAAATTTCATATGTAACAATTACAAACCATTTATGGCTATTTTTATAGCATTCATAAGGTGTAATCCAATTGTATGGAAGCCTAATCAATGTGCACACAATGTGTTGAACAATTTTTCATGCTTCTAAATTTGGCTTATACATGTCATGGATCACCTTCTTAAATGACATCTTGGTTGAATTGTCCACAAAATATTTTACATCCCAATCTTCACCTCATTCTTCACCCTATATGACATTTGTGCTTGTCCACTAAATATGCTTCAACCCTCAAAGTTGTTTGGTGTTGTTTGGCCATTTGTCGAAAGGAATTTGTAGTTCCCAATTTTTTATAAACAAAAAGCAATTTTGGGGCCACCCACCAACACACTTTCCTTGTGTTGGTGGCATCTTACTCCTTGGTAAACCCATACAATGATGGTGTCATGTTTTGCAAGTGGACTTCATCCCAATTGCAAATGCCTATGTACACATCATTTAATTTATTTGATAGAAAATGCAACATAATGTTATCCTTGAACAAGTCATGCAAAATTCCAAAATGATGTATTGCATTCATAATGT
>Ga0116227_10011063_pt1 | contig 15354 bp, 12 predicted proteins | sample S1TSphgellanicum_FD_89693 | JGI IMG/M metagenome (GOLD analysis project Ga0116227, IMG submission 89693) | Host-associated microbial communities from peat moss isolated from Minnesota, USA - S1T2_Fb - Sphagnum magellanicum MG | ecosystem: Host-associated > Plants > Peat moss > Unclassified... | reverse complement strand
TTTTTTTAAGGTCAAAATTTAACAAAGTTTCCCCAAAAAAAAAAGAAAAAAAAAAAAAAAGACCATGCTCACCCTGAAAGCCCCGAAAAAAAAACAACCCTCCATGTACACACACACACACAACATTTTTTTTTTAATGAAAATAAAAAAAAACAAAGAAAGCCCACAAAGAAAGGAGAAAAAAAGCCCACTTACCCAAAAATATACACTAAAATCCTTTCCAAGAGCACCGGGCTTCAGAGTGTATGCACAAGGAGAGGAGAAGAGGAGGACGGGAGGGTCGATCCAGGAGCTTCTTCTTCATCACGGAGCTTGTTCCGATCATCCCTCCTGTTGTTGATTCTGTAAGTTTTCTTTCTTGAGGATTCTTGTTTTGTCTTGTTTTTTTTTTAAAAATTCATTGACCTCCTTTTGTCTTTTTGGTGCGTTTTTTGTGGACTGATGTCGTCGTCGTCGTCGTCGTCGTAGTAGTAGTAGTTGTTGTTGTACGACTAGTCAAGGGAGGAGGGAATGGACATGGAGAAAGCGGCCATGCAGCGAGAGGAATCGTTGTTTTGATATATGTATACTGAATTTTCTTTTGCTCACCTCTCTCTGTTGTGATTCTTGTAATCTTCTTCTTCTCTCTATTCTTGGAAGATTTTTTAATGCTATTTTTGGATTTTTTTTTTTGTGATAGTTTTTCACGGTCTTGAAAATCTTGTTGTTAGTGTTTTTAATTTTCATTTGGTTTCTTTGTTGTCGCGGAATTCGCGACTCGCAGTTACGTCGCTTTGTCTGTGGTGTAAAGGCGTGACTGCTGTTGCTCTATGCTCCTCTTTCTGATATCTGACAACAAAACAGCAACAAACAAGCAGTGAACTCACTTGCTTCTATTTTCTTCATGTGTTGTATGTGTGTGGTGTTGTGAACCTTTTTATTGCCCGTACCTATTTTTTGCTGAAGAAAATCGCAGTCATCTGCTTTGCTGGTTTGTGTGACAATCGCTGCTGCGGATTTCATTTTTTTCCTCTGGCTCTTGACTTTCATACCCGCGCTCCTTCTCCTTCTACGTACAATCTCCTGGCAGAACGCAGAATCACTTCCAGCAAATTCAGCATCCACTGTCCAGGTTCCAAGCTATGTGACAAGGAACCTAAAGCTTAAGGAAAATAGCAGAAGGTCTGAAGTCGGGAGAGCGTTTTTCCCGTCTCCTAGTGTCGTTCGACTGTCACTCATTCACCTGGCGATGTCGATGATGATGCAGGTTCACAAATCGGCGACAAAGGAAGGATGTCGATCCTGTATCGTAAACATCGCATCCCGAGTGATGGAGGAAAACCTCGTTGTATGTGTATTATCTGAAGGAGGAAAGTTCGGGTTTTTCATGTTTTGTGACGCCGAAGTCGCAACCGGCAAACGGGGAGAGGAGGAGATGTGAAGGTGTGTGCTACATTCGAGCCTTGCAAAAGATATGGCGTTTCGTTACGACAAAAGAGTATGACTGGATGTAGCGCGGCGGCGGCGGCAAGCAGACAACGAACGGGAAAAACGTGGATGCGAAGCTCTAGGAGCCCCGCCATTCTCAGACTTCGCCAAAGTGCAAGTAATTAAAGCAGGCAAGATGAATCTGGCAGATTTGCCGGAGGATTGCATAGCCACAATCATTTCTCACACAACACCAATTGATGCCGCTCGACTAACGAGAGTGTGCTCAGCCTTCAAAAGAGCAATAGAGTCTGACGCAGTTTGGGAGAATTTTCTTCCATCTGACTACAAAACCACCTTGAAGACCTGGCCTAGCAGCGGAAGCAAGAAGGACATTGTGATGACCATGGCCAACGGTGTATTCTTAGATCAGGGTTTGCAGAAGTATGTCTTACTGCGACGCACAAGGGGAGTCTGCAGAGTGCTCTCAGTGGAAGCCATGAATGTAGCTGGGGGCCAGGACACTAGATTTTGGCGTTGGGAGCAATCTCGAAGCTCTTGCTTTGGCAAGGTAGTACTACTCGTCTTGCTGTCTTTTATCTGCAATTGCAATTGTACGGCAGCTTCACATATTTTGTAATCACCATGGCAAGAATGTAGTTCTGAGGCAGGAGGTGAACAAGGAGAGGTAGTTCTGATCAAGAAGTTGGGTTTTGCTTCCTTTGTCCAGATTGCTCATTTGCTGGCAGTATGTTGGTTGGAAATCAATGGGACATGGAGTTGTTCTTTACCACCAGGTTCTTACACAGCAGTCTGGCGGCTGCGCATTGCCAACCCTCAAGGGGGGCGTTTTCACTTCCTCTCATGGAAACTGCCATTGACATTTTGCATCTCCATTGGTGATGGTGAAGCTGTGGAAAGACAGCTAAGCTTGTCACAGGTTCCCAGTGGTGGGTTTCAGGAATGGTTTGAGTTTGAAGTTGGGGAGATCACTATCAAGGGGAGCACATCCACAGTGAAACAAGTTGATGTGATGTATGCTGTAAGGGAGACAGACTGCACTTACTGGAAGGGGGGCCTGTTTGTTGATTGTCTGACACTGAGACCCTCTGATTGCAAGGAGAACATCCAACCCAGTCTTTGTGACTTAGATTTGAGCAAGATTCGAGGTCACCCTGGAGTCTTCTAGGCACTTGGAAATGTGTATGATGTGTAACCACAAGAGATGGGAAGTTATCAGATCAGTACTCCAAACCAGGTTTTGTTCTTGTGAGATAACCCTTTCACCTACAATAATATCTCATTATCTGCAGCAAATTTGTACTGAATTTTTCAACAATAGTGAAGCAAATGTAGGGCTAAGAGAAACCCAAAGTACTAAAACTCTTTTTCTGAAAGCTGAAAATAAGATGATCAAATCTGCAAGCATTAGTTGGGATTTACTCCTTCCAGTATGCACTTACATAATGTTCACAAAGAAGTGCAACTGACTTTGGCCCAAAGAAATTGCTCCCCAGGTTGAGATAGAGAAGGAGTAGAGAGCTAAAATCGTGCTGAAACCAAGCTGAGATAAAAACACAAAACAGGGGGCGAAATCGCATACAGCAAAGAGATAATCACCACAACCATTGATTTCGTGCATCTACTACTTTTACATGGCTGGCTACAAGGGGCATATACCCATATACAGATACAAAGTGGTTGACACATTGCGTGCGATGCTCAAAGTGGCCTTGAAGACTGCTGATTCCTGTTGACCCAATTTCAAATAGGCGACCTGCACAGCACCCAGGAGAGAGCACAATTAGCATCACCAAACATGACAGAGTCTACTCACAAGGTATTGCACAAAACTCAGACTACAAAACAAAAAGGGTTAACCAAACAGCCAAGATAAAGAGAGAACACAGCACATATATGTGTGTATGTGAGTATTCATATCCATATATATGCATGATTGTGCAAAGTACTACCTTTCACCCACAAAGGTGGAGCACTAGTTGCATTTGCAACCAAGAATGACATAGCAATGTCTTCACAGTTTCTGCATCCAGACCCAACAAAAAATATTGTTGTCACAAACTGAGTTCACCTCCAGATATTGCAACAGATTATAGCTAACATAACTCCCTTCAATCCTCATTTCCAGATTGCTTTTCATGTTCTACATTGTCTTCATCTTCATAGTCCTCAAGAAGACACAAATTTCCCAACACTGAAGGATCCTTCTCAATTTTAAATTTTGTTCCATTTTTCTCAATTTGAGACTCAGAATTCACAAGTCTTGTTTCAATAGCTCCTATTCTCACCAGTGTCCACCTCTCCTGCAGACACTTCCAAGTTAGGTTCCTATGAAAAGGTAGGTAGTTAGGATTCAGGACACCCAAAGCTTCTTTCTTCTCCTTTGCTTGACTTCTTTTCTTACAAGCCATCTGAAGGCACCATTCTTTACTCCGAAGTTCACTCCTTTACCAAGCTTACAAATTCTTCATCTTCCAAGGTTGAGAAGAGACTCAGATCCACAGAATTTCAAGGTTTTCAAATATCAAGATTAGGTAGAAGACAAGCAACCTGAAATGTGGGAAAGAGGGTGGTGGAGCTCTTCACTTCCAATCTCTTTCCTTATTCAGAGACTTCTCATGGGTTTGACAATAGTGAGAACTTCATTTAGAGACAAATCCAAACTTCACTACAAATATCAGCCTTCAGCATACCTTGCTTCTCTGACATAGTGGCGTATTGAGGCAGGCATCTGATGAGTGTAAAGCTCAAAGTATTTGTGATGTACAAAAGCAGCCTTGGAGAGGATCATGCTATACGAGCCCATCCACCACACTGACCACCATCGCCCGTATGTGTACTTCTCCTCCTCCCCTGCATGGTTCTGCTTCCCACCAGCACAAAGTTAAGTGCTATCCCATGGTTTCCAAATCTTGATGCACCTTCTCTCTCTACTCCATCCAAATTTGGGCACTAGGTCTATTGCTAGCAGGCCAATCCACACTAACTCATGGTAGATACAAATTCCAATCAGGGCTTGTTCAGGAGGGTTGCTGATTTGCCTGATCTAAGCTCTTAAGGGTTAGAGGAGAAAGGCTCCAGTTGGAGTGGAATTTTGTGAGTCTGGGCTACAACAGGGTGCAGGCAAACTAAACATCTACAAGGAACAACAAGAGTGCATCATTGTAGCATATTTCCCTTGCATTTGCATTGGATTGTTTGAGACATACCATGGACTCAATCCAGTGCATTCGAGGAACAAAGCCAACCATACTGTCTGGTGCAGTAAGCCAAGCGCTGAATGAAAATTCCAGCAATGGACATGGCACCACTACATCATCATCAATTGAGAAGATAGCATCTGTGTGGAGCCCCTTGAGCGGCTTAAATCGATTGTTCAAATCATCTTCGTCATGAGTATCAAACTGGAATGAAATTTTCTGTTGTTTCTCATGCACATTGCTGGAAGCCACAGATTGACTCAATTTAGAATATAGAGAATCAGATGGTGGGTCGGGTTCACTCCAAACCACACGGATGGCATCAACACCATTGCATTGTGCATAATGTGCCACAGTTTTCTTGAGCAGGTCATTTCGTTTCCATGTATTTATCAACACTGTGTATCGGTGCCTGCATCAGACACCAGATGCAACAGTTTTTGAGTGCAAAGACACTCTCATTAATCTCTTTACACTCTGTGCTAGGACTGAGCACACATCTATAATTGCCAAGCATGGATCGAATGCTTGACAAGAAAATTCAGCACAAAAAGACCATCAGAGGTATGTTGCATGAATTATGCGTTTCCCCAAGTAGATGAGAAGCTAACTTCTAACATCTTACAAACAAGGATAACTCAATCTTGTGACACTTAACCAATGCACAGGGTTGAACATATGGTATATGCAACAACAGCAACACACAACAAGCTCTGCATTAAGCACTGAGGTCTACTTCCATTCTCTGGAATGAGGAAAAGCTCAAAACAACATCACACATATGAACTCACACATTACCGGTACTTGTAGTAATGCAAAACCAAGAAACACTTGAACTTAACAAAATCACAACCCTCTTTCTGCACCTAATTTCACGAACTCTGTGATCACCAATAACAAAGAGAAGCGTGCACCACAGTCTCTGGTCAAGGGAGGGAAAAAAAAACCCATCTTCAACAAACCCTAAACCTTGAAGATTATTCAAAGGTGCATCAAGTTGTTTCCAGACTCATCAGGGAGGCATGACAATAATCATGCAATTCCCGCATTAAATCCAGGAACCTCCGAGCTGAAAAATCATCACAAAGAAGAAGGGCAAAAAAGGAACCTTGAGAGTGATTGTGGAGAATCAAGGCGATGCTTCCATCCCATGAAAGAAGCAGCTCGACTGATCACCACAAGGGCAACCAAAAAAAGACAGACGAGTGACATTAGTTTGATACGGCAGAGTCCAGCATGATTGAACAAGAGAGCAGGACGCCAACGCCCCCATAAACGATCCCTAGCTCCTTTCATGGTCAGTTTCTCTTTCTCTTTCATCCTCACCTTCACAACTTTCAAGAAGAGAAAGGGCCACAAACAGAAACCGATCAGGACTTCCTTGCGAAGGAGTCGAAACACACCAGTCATTGAAGGTAACAACAACAACAACTAGTAATACTACTACTAACAACACATCCTTCAAGGAACTCCATTCCCTTAAGATTCTCCTCAACAACCACAACCCCCCAGCAGCTCTCCTCTTGATCAACAACACTAAAGCACACACTCCTCTTTCACGCAGATCCAACAACAACCCAACCCCACTTCTTGTTTGCTCAAGATCAGTTCATCACCAACTCCTCCTGCTAGGCTACTCCTACTACCTACAAACACAAAAAAAAAACTCGCAAGAAAAAAAACGGACCCATTTCCCAAAAACACAGTTAGATCATAAAAGTATTCCGTCGTCCGCAAACATTTCCCTCTTCATTCCAATAGGCTCAAATAGGCTACCGGAAGGCACACACTTGGTCCTCACGCTCTCTCTCTCGCTCTATCTGTGTCTCTGTTTTTCCGTGTCTTTCTTTCTCCGTGCGCGTGGCCCATGGTTTGTGTTTGCGGGCCGCTTCCTTCTTGAGTAAGTTCTGCGCAAAAACTTCGTTTACGGGTTTCTAGGGCTGCGTAAAGACGGTGGGGACTTTCGCTGCGAACGACGCTCCCCAGAAAAATCGCGATTTGAATTCAGGCAATCGCTCCGCTTTCGTTACGTGTCAGACTGCGACTTTGCACGTGTCAAGATCTCAATTCCCCCAAGACCTTTGCTCCCCCCCCCCTCCCAAAATAATTTACAAACATTATTAAAAAAAGTGGGTGAGTGGGTATTTTTTGCTTTTTTTTTTGTTGGCTTGCGAAAAGTGGATGGTAAGAAGGGGATGAAGGTAGGACGGGAGTAGTTTGAGAAAGGGAGGAAAGTAGGTAGGTAGGTAGGTACCAAATAGTTTGAGAAAGGGAGGAAAGTAGGTAGGCAGGTACCTTGTAGTTTGAGAAAGGGAGGAAAGTAGGTAGGTAGGTACCAAATAGTTTGAGAAAGGAAGGAAAGTAGGTAGGTAGGTAGGAGTTTTAGGTAGTAGTTTGAGGTAGGAATGAAAGTAGGTAAAGAAGCTAATTACTTATAAGGTGAGCTAGCATGCACCCAAAAGCCCCAGGTGTGAGGCCTGGGAATGTAAGCAAAATAACATTGATTTTTGTTGTTCTCAATGTGTTATCATCAAGGTTCCTAATGGGTTTTCAGCATGTTCTTTAAGTTCTCAATGTGTTCCTCAACATGTTCCCCATAGTGTCTCATTTTGTGATGAATCTTTTGGCCAACATTCTTGGAAAGAAATAAATAAATGAAGGAAAAACACTCAGCAAGGGAACAAGTGAAGAAAAAAGAAGAAAGGATTGAAATCCAAATAAAGATCACACTTCAAAGTGCAAAACACACAATGGGGAGCCCTACGAAGAGAAAACATGAAACCTAGGGACCTAAACCCATCACCACCTAGCATGAAACAAATTGTGCAAGGACATGGGCGAAAAACTTGAAAGGATACCAAGCCTAAAAGAGGCCTTTCTTGTTGTCACAATTGCCCAATGCAAGATAATGGCAATCTAAACTTTATTCAAAGCCACTAACACCTTCTACCTATAAAATGAATATACAATCAAAAGAGGAAAACCTCCAAAGCCTTTTGTCGACCATGCCATGTTAGCACACCGATGAAAGAAGTTGTTCACATGTTAATATAAACATAAAAATAAATATATTATTAGAAAGATGAATCATCTTCAAGGTGTCAGTTGCAATATAACACAACCTTTGCCTAAGCTGCAGTCATCGCAACCACTCCTTGCAAAAAAACAACTCACAAAACAAGATTTGCACAAATTAAGTCAACAATGATTACATATTTTAAAATGCAAATACCATCTGTTGTAAGCATAATATCCATTTGTCGTCATGATGATTGGAGAAATGGTGTTGAGAAAACATGTGTTTGCTCGTATAAAACATGGAACTTGACATCCCAAACAATGGAACATGTATTAGTGCATGTGTTTTTTAGTAATTTAAATTAAATTATAGTTGGGTTGGGATTTATAAAATGGGGAAATTAAATTTTGGATTTTTAAAACATGGATGTTAAATCATCTTTTATGAAATTATTGAAACCACAAGGATTTTCATCAAAGATACCATTTCCTTTTCAAGTTCAACACTTGGGTGTCAAATAATTATTTTAATTTAAAAAATTCCCTTTAACAATAAAAAATAATTTATGAAATTTCGACAATAAATATAAACACTTATTTTGGTAGGTTTTTTGGAAGTTTTTTATTAATTTTTTTAAATAATTGGCAAAATTCCATTGCATTATACATGGATTCACAAAACACATATAACTAAGGATAAAAACCAACCCCTAGCAAGCATGGAACTTACCCAACAAGGCTAACTAACATGTGAAATTGATAACTCCACTTAATTTCCATCCCATTCCTAACCCATTCCTTAAACAAAAGATGAAAGTGAACAATGCATTATATCAAACTCAATAAGAAACTTGTTATCAACCTTTGGACATTTGGTAATGTTTCACAAAATATGCTTTTATTGAAGTCTTTCATAATCAATGAGGCTTTCTACGATTTGGTAACCTAAACCAAAGTTAGAATGAAGAAAGCTACAAAAGATTACATTATTCCATTTCATCCATATATTCCAAACTACAACTCCCTTTTGTAATGTCCACATAAGGGTCATATTTTGCAACTTCTTCAATAGCTTCTTCTAAAAATGCATTGTTGAATGTCAAATGCTTGCATTCACGGTGGGTGAAATAAGAGGATGAATTAAGGAGATTAAGATTGAAAGATGTCTATGCCCAAGCTAAATGCATTATAAGGCATTCAACAAAACATGACACATGGTTTCAATGATTGATTTATGATCACACTACATGCATCTTGTTCATTTCCCCTTTCCATAAATTCACCACCACCACTTTATGAAAAATAAACAAGATAAAATCAACATCCTTTTTTGCACATTGTTTTCACCAAACATCTTTCCCATTGATGTTGGAGCTACATGATAACATTTGTCATTTCTCTTAAATGGGCTTCAACAAGCATTTCTTCTTATTTAAAAACTTTCGCCCTTTCCTAACATGAAGCACATAAAGTTTGAATAGAGTTTTGTCCTCCCTAACCCAAGATCCCTAGTCAAAGCCCAATGAAAAGGTTGTAATAAAGGTGAAAACTACAATTCAACAACCTTTTTTTCACCAAAATCATTATAATTTGCTTGCAAATTCTTGATTGCACCTTACTTATCGACCATTCCATTCTTAAAGTTGTAGAGTTAAGATTCATTAAAATCATTGGGATGGTTTCATGAATAGATAATACTTGGAAATTATGTTCACACTTTGGATGAAATTCCTTTGTTGCACAAAAAACAAATGTTGGCTTATCAATTTTTTCAAAAGACAAATTCCAAGTTAATTTCCAACCATTATGGTGATAAAATGCAATTAAAGTTTGAAAGACCATTGGGCAAGAAACCAACTATCAATTATTGTTTAAAGCACCTCTCCTCCTGGTCCAAACCACACTTTGTTGCAATTGCTCCTATTTTGTTAATTTGTTGATTTTGGGTTCCAACTTCCGAAAGATCCTTGACCCTTTTTAGCCCAACACAATGGAATGCCTCTCTTCATGGAATTGACATTCCAATTTCCAATTCCTTATATTGAGTTGATTACCACAACATGGTGGTTCAAATAAGGTCTATTAGGTTTCAAGGATAATATTGCAAATGCTTGAGTATGGATTTCCACGTTTTGACAATCCTTCTCCACATTTTGGACCTTGTAACAATAATGTGATTATGTACCAATATCCATAAGACATTTGGCACCCAACTTTTGTATTTGGAGGGTTGAAACCTATTCATCCTATATTTAAGTAATAGTTTGAAATTGGAATTTCTAGGTTTGAATGCCACGATTATCCACTTACATAGAAAGGCATTAAAAACATCTTTAAGTTCCACTAGACTTAAATTTCTATCATTTCTATGAACACAATAATCATTCCATTTGACTTTACACCTCATGTTATGAGCCTTTTCACACCATATGTAATTCTTTAATAACATGTGAAATTTATGTATGACCTTAACCAACCCAATAGGAAAATGAAAAAAAAGTACAATAGAATTGACATTGAGACTAAGTTAACCACTATATCTTTACTTGCTAAAAGCAAATGGATTGACCCCGAAGAGTTAAACTTGTTTTAACGTTGCCAATGTTCTCCATAGTTGCAAATTTAGGAAAATCCAACTTGAAAAATATCAAATTTTGCTTTGACCATTTCACCTAATCAACTATTTCATGCATTAAAAAGGCATAATTTCTATGATGTATTGATGGGGGAAGAAAATGGTCTTGTTGTTTTTTATAATCTTTGTTAGAATGAGTTTGAGACAATGATGTAAAACTTTCACAAACACCTTATAACTTATAAGCAATGTAATGGGTTGCCAACTACCTGTGGCCTATTTTTTGCCCCTTTTGAGCAATAACACAATGAGACCTTGTGTCATTTCTAGAGGAAACATGCCTTTGATGATGGAGTCAAAAATCATCTACACATAATTGGGCTTGATGACTTATGAAAATTTCATGAAAAAATCCAACATTATCCCATTAGGGCTAGGTGTTTTCCCCTTAGCCATTGATTTTGCTACTTAAATCAACTTTACTTTTCTAATTGGAATAGTTAACATTTTATTCACATAATCTAAGAACTCATTGCAAATTGAATCATTATTTGCTTTGTCAAAAATGATGTACTTGATACTTAAAAGTTGCACTAAGTAGAGTTTGCCTTTATAAGTATTGTCATGCACACTAAGCAATAGAAGAAGTTTCTTGAAATTACATCCAAGGAATATGCTTATAAGTTCATAAAAAATCAAAAAAAAATTTTAAAAAATCCAAGGAATGTGTTCATGAGTTTTTAAAACATTAAAGGATTTTTTTTGAAAAATTGAAAGACTATGTTTGAATTTTTTAAAACATTAAAAAGATTTAGTTTTTGAAATTTCCAAGGAATATGTTTTTAATGCATAATTGAAAAAATAATTTAAAATGATAATTGATTTTTAAAAATTAATATGTAATTGGTGAAAGGTTCTAATTTAAAATTATCTAATAAAAGCTTACAAAAGACTTAATTAGTTAATTGGTGGAACTTTTTAAAATGTTGATGAATCTTATAAAAAATATAAAAAATAATATAAGTGAAGGTTTTGAAGGCACCACCCTTCAATCTTGCTTCAAAGCAAGTTGTGATCTTTGTATTCCTATTCCATCTCATGTTTAATTTGTAACACGCCTTGCTTAAATAATAAAGTTTTATATTTTTTATTCATTGTTAAATTCCTTGTTTGTCAAGTACATGTAGTTTTTTCTTTATATATTTGTTTTGTCCTTGACCCATACAACTTATCTAAATGGGTCATTATCATTTCCTTTCCTTGCTTCTAATTAGCCCATGAGAATTTCTAACTTCTTATAGTCTTTGAAGGTTTTTCAATATTTAATGAAACCCTAAACAAATCTCGTGTGAGATGTTTTTTATTTAAAATAATGCAATCATTAGTAAAAGTTTTATTGAAAGCACCTTCTACGATGTAAAGACTTAAAAAATTAAAATCCATCTATTTTTTTCTAGCAAGGTTATCATTAAGAGCTCCCATAGAATGCATATCTCTTGAGGGGTATTACTTGGGCATATATGTTAAGGAAACCCATGTTTACCCCCATGAAACCATTTTAGTTTTAACCATTGTGCTTTGATATCATACTAAAATGGCAAGTTTAGCAAAAAAAAATATTTAAAAAAATCAAAGTTGAAAAAATTGAAAATTATTTGATTGCCTTGTTTAAATGTTTTAAAAAATACTATGATAAAATGCCAAAATACAAAGAAATTATGTATGTTTTGTCAACATGTTTTGATTACGTGTGCATTTCTTGCAGTCACAACCTCCCGTGTTTCCCTTGCTATTCAACACATCTCATATTCACATGTAATCAATGGCATGATTTACATCTAATAAAGCTAAAGTGCCAAGCTCAACATTCTTTACTAGCTAAAATAAATTTTCACACTTGCAAGCATTTTTTATTCAATTCCAATCTATCATTTCCTGCATGCAACTTGTTTACAATATGATTGTTGATCATGCACTCCTCTTTGTTATTTTCGAATTAAATTTGTTTTAGCAAGGCTTCGAAAGTGTGTTTTGAATAGCAATGTCATTTGTTGTTGTGCAAAGGTTTCTTTTGGCACATTGTTGTACAATTTTGAAAATTGTTATGCGAAATTTATCAATGTGAGAAGTTGCTTGTGGCAAGTTGTGGGGCACATAATGGTTGCATCGTGGAACAAGGAGTGTGAAACCTAGCTTGGCTTAGTGTGACAAGGTTATATAGCATGTTTGCTTGTAATGCATGGCACCTCCAAAAACACTAAGTGTCACCCTTTAGGGGTTGAGGGTGGTGTCATTATGGTGTGTTTGTACACAATTCACTATGATTCCAAAAACTCTTCCATCAAATATTTATGTCATTTATTTTTATTTTGTTGTCATTAGGGTAAGTACTTAGGGTGTAAAAAGACAAGCCATCATGAATAGATGAGAATAGTTGAAATTGATACACGTGAATGAAAAAATGAACGCACATGGATGAAAACTTTAAAAAAATTGTCAAATTATTTTTAAAAATCCTTAAAAATTGCAGAATTTTCAAATACTATTTTTTTGAGTGCCAAACCTTATTTTTCAAAAAAAAATAATCAGCACAAAAACTCATAGGTTTCCACCATTTTTGGGTAATGTTTCTCTCCCTTTGAATTTCCTAAAATTTGGCATCTCAAATAAATAATTATTAAAAAATTCAAAAAATTCAAAAAAATATAATTACTACTCAACTTGAAAAGATACCATGCTATTCTCATGTGTGAAGAAACTTGATTGAATCCAACAAGTTACTTTCCACATTCTACCACCACTTTTTGGTCCTCTTCATTTGTACTTTCTTTTTGGGTTGGTTTGGGTTGGGGGGGAAGAGGGGGAAACAAAAGGGGCAAATGAAGAGAAAGTGTGAGGATGTTGAAAAAAAACAACCCAAGGATCTTTTATCCCTATAACAAGCAATATTCCTTTGTGTGAACAAAGGATTCAAATCCAAGTTCCAACAAGTAAGTACCTTATATTCCAAAATATCTATGTTATATAGGCACTATCTACTTGTTTGGAAATGGGTTAGAAAGAATGTCCCTTATCATTCTATTTAAGAAGAAGAAGGTGTGTGTCATACGATGGCCTTGCCATGAAAAAATTATTTATTTATTTAAAAACACATACCTAATGAAAGGCACATATATTAGGAACATTTTTAAAATCTTCCTTATGTTGACAGACAAAACCCGCAAATTCAATTTGTGAAACTTATGGTCAACTAAAGAAAAGACGACAATCTACAAAGTAGGGGTCAAAATCCCCTTGAAAGTAGTGTTAAAAGACAACAATCTACAAAGTAGGGGTCAAAGTCCCCTTGAAAGTAGTGTTAAAAGACAACAATCTACAAAGTAGGGGTCAAAGTCCCCTTGAAAGTAGTGTACTCCATAGTGAATTTCAACACTATATCCATGACTACAACAAAAGTGGGGCCAACAAAGCAAGACTAGAATGACCCAAGTATCGAGAGGGAAAGGGGTTGTGTGTGTGTGGGAGAGGATAAGGAGGAGTGTTGGAACTTGGGGGTGGGTGGGGAAGGGTGGTAGGTCGAGGTCTAGACAAATTTTGTGGAGATGGTACCAACCGAGTAAATAATTGGAGTAAACTACACCAACCATATGGCAGTTTTATAAGGGTTATTATATGCCTCATGAGATCCTCCTTGTCATGTCTTGCAAGGAACCAGGCTTTTAAGGAAGAGTAGTAAGGAATTTTTCTCTAGTTATTGGATGGGGAGCTTGAAATACAAGCATCCATCCAGGCGGGGTTTTTAATTTATGGTAGGTTATGAAGAGAAGGTAAACGGACAAATTGGATGTGACAAAAAGTCTTTTTTTGAGGTAAAATTACACCAAAATCACCTACCATCATCCATCCCTTATGGGATCTACCATTTGGAAAATGGAAAGCTTTTAAGTTTCCTTGGGTTTGATGAGCTTTCTGAAAGTTGGAGTTGCAATGGATTTTTTCCATTTGTTTCAAGGAAAAAAAGAAAGACAAAGGAAATAAGAAAAGAAAGAAAAATTTGAGTTTGAGAAGAGTTTTCTTTCTTTGAGAGTGGGAGGGAGGAGGGTGGGTCCTCGGGCCTTTTAAGATGGTGGGTGTTGTTGAAACAATTCACAATTAAACCAAAAAAATTAACTCAATTGGCTACCAATTCCTTTCAAAATCTAAACTATCCTCATCAATTGGCTACAAGGGACAAAACATCAAAAAAAAATTAACAAGACAAACTATGCAAGCTTGTTAAAATCAAATCATGTCAAATGTTTTTTCTTTTTCTTTTTTTGTCAATTTACAAGTATTTGTTTGGGAGTAGTCTCAGACACTAATATATGTCCTCAGAATTCATGGCCCCTACAATTAGCCTAGTACAAAATAAGGGATGGACAAGGTTCAAAATAGAAAATTCTGTTTAGTCAATGAGGAAATGCAGCATGCACCCACCAAGAGACTCCTTTTGGTTTTTTCCCCTATGTGTTCTCAACAGGTTCCCCCCCCCCAAAGTTCCCAATGTGTTCCTCAACATGTTCTCAATAGCATCACACTTTATCCCATAAGTTTTGCCCAATGCTGGTCCTCTTGGAACCTATGTAGCTCAAGGAATTTAGGTACCAATAGGTGTGTCTATGTCTGGAATGAATACTTTTTATATTGGGGGAGTCTCCAAAGATTCACAACTTTTTTTGTGATGGGCCAATTGAAGAGGCTCCTTGCAACCAAAAAAAATCTGAACTTGGAAGGCAACATGGATCACACACATAAACAATCCACTCAAACACATACAAATGTCACAAAGCATGTGCACAAACCTTGTAGACCAGGTATCTAGGGTTTAGGGTTTAGGGTACCAAAATGAGACTTGGATGCCATCTCCACACTTTGTGGGTTAGCCCATTTGGATCTGCCAAATGCACACTTTTTCTGGCTCTTGGCTGTTTTTTTTTTTTCATGGGGGCTTGGAATTGGAATTAGGGTTTTTTTTTTTTTTTTTTTTTTTTTTGCCTTTTTTTTTAGTTTCTCCTTTATTTAATTAGCTTTGGACTTGGCAGAAAAAACAACTTTGGATAATTCAAAAAAAACTCCAACAACCAACCACCTCCC
>Ga0116227_10011059_pt1 | contig 15360 bp, 6 predicted proteins | sample S1TSphgellanicum_FD_89693 | JGI IMG/M metagenome (GOLD analysis project Ga0116227, IMG submission 89693) | Host-associated microbial communities from peat moss isolated from Minnesota, USA - S1T2_Fb - Sphagnum magellanicum MG | ecosystem: Host-associated > Plants > Peat moss > Unclassified... | reverse complement strand
GACTTTACTGAGCACAAAAGAAAAAGAAAACTTGTTAATTATAATTTTGGTTTTCCTTCTCAGCCTGAGCTGATGGGCGATTCTGCAGCTTTTATTTTTGTTTGGTCATGTGACCCAGTGATGTTTCGATTTTTGAGAATTTTTTTTGGCAGTATTTCCACCTCCAAAATTCAACAGAAATATTCAGCCAAAAAATTCCTTGCCTTTTTTGCAAAATTTGACAACTTTTTCTAGAAAAACAATTACAAGAAAAATTTGCAACATATTGACACAGGTTTTAATTTTGGGCAGTATTTTGGACAGTTTTCTACATTTTGAATTCATCATCTTCTTTTTGGGGAGATTTTTTCACCAAATTTTAACCTGAAAAATGTGATTTTAGACCTTTACAAACTTCAAACGATTTTTCGTGAAGAAAGTGGCCCAAATACCCTAGATTTTGAAGGAAAAAATTCCATATCACCAGATTGATGGATGGATCATTTTTTCAAAACTTTGACATCTACTGTAAAGCCAAATTCAGCCCAAAAAAAAAACTTCTGGATGATCCTCACTTTGACGACACAAATTTGGTAAAAGGATCACAACTTGGGAGAGTTTCTTACAATTGTGTCACTAATTATGCTAATTGTTTTTTCCAATGATCCTTCACTGGGAAAATAAAACACGCACACACACACTTGCTTCTAACGTCTTTATCACAATCTCTTAACTTTTTTTCTTCTTTAGTTTCTATGGTAATGGATGTAATGTATGTGATATGTGCAGGGTACAAGTTGGCAAGACTTCTTGCTTGAGTGTGAATGATATCTAATGACAGTTGTTTTTTTTTTTTTTCCCCCCTCAATTTTGTGATGTTGCTCAATTAGCAATAGTCCATAATTTTATTTAGCCAAATTTGACAATATTCAAAATATGAAAGTATAAAATATTAAGTATCTTTTCATATTGTAGGAAATTGTGAAGAATTTTGGAATTTTAAAAAAAAATGCGATCTTTTTAACAGGGAATTTGTGACAGAATATTGTTTTAGAAATTCTTTTTCACAAAATGACAAAAATTCGCCACAAAAACAAATCACTGCTACTGACTTTGAGTAGACCTTACACTGGGGCTCAAATTCAGCAGCCATTGTCCAATGAATAATAGAAATTTAGTGTAAGGTAAAGCCCAAGGGTGAGGGCATGCATTACCCCCAATGTGCAGTCAATGAGGCCATAGATGATAGCAGAGTGGAGCCCTGCAATTTGGGGAATGTCACAAGGAGAACATTATCACTAAGGAAAAATGCATTGCAAATACACTGGGAAATCTCTTGGAGTGCTTTCTCTATCGAAAGCAAGCGTCATTTGATATCACAAGTCTTTGTCACACATGGACAGCTAGGGATAAACTCATGTATTACAAGCATTATTCTAGACACATGGGCACGTGATCATTGCTTGATCCCTTTGTCAGCCATTGGATTATCGCATAACCTTGTTGGCAAGGAGTTGGATTCCAATGTTTATGACAGCACAGAAGATATCATTTTATATTTGCATTAAAGAACGGTTCAATTTTACTAGACAAGCAAGGATTTTTTTCCATTTGCACAAGGTCTCTTACATACATGTTAGCCATAGGAGGCAGTGTTGGCAATTAGTGTGATTTTTTCCTATGTACTTGCATTATTTGGAGCAAAAGGGTTTAGTATTCAAGAAAAAAACCCAGTAGAACAAAATTTCAATGAAAAAAGTTGTCCAATAACACAGATTTGTTACATGGTGCTTTCATTTGTAAAAAAGTTGACAATCCTTTTTCATCCATGTAAGTGCATTGATGAACATGTCAACATTTGTCCGCAAATCATGGCAATGATAAAAACTTGCAATTTAGGATATATGTGCTGAAAAACAACACAAAAACTTCTAGTCACAAATGTTGTGAAAATAAATAAATTATGTGCAATGAAATACAAGGTCTAGGGGATCAAACCCTAGTCCTTTCGAATTCTACCCATTGCAACTTTGGTTAGGTCTACATAGGCAACAAAGATTGGAACTTTACCTACATTCCCATATTAGTTCAAGAAAACAACAAGAATCCAGCAATGTGCATATTAAAAACACACAATGTAACAAGCAAATATACAATTGAAATAATTACAAAACTCAGACAAATTACAATGCAATAAAATAAATAAATAAAAGTACTTAATGAACTTACAAGTATTTTGGATAAATCCACAATGCAAATCACACAAAACACACCTCAAGGAGCTTAGAAAAATGTAGCTTTCATATGTATTATAGCCATCACAAAACATTTAGATGCATTGTTTATCTATTTGCCTACATACAAGCTTCAACTTGAGTTCAAAACAATGTGCAACAACATTTAAAGCTAAGGTGCAATGCTAAAACCTACAAAATAATTTAAGCTTTAATTGCATGCCTTTGCTTTCTATCCTATTAATTTTTAATTACATCTCCAAATGGAAAAATATAGATGGAATAATGATTGTGAGCAAACATCATGACAGCCAAATCAACATGAATTGTCAATCTATTTCTGAACTTAGGTCACTTCATAAAACACATAATTGAAAAGTGTCATTTGTCTTCCACACTACCCAAAACCATGACAGCAAAGATTTCCACCAACTTGAAAATTTGAACAAGCATTCTTTGAAAATAACATTAAAGGACAAATGGGACTACATTTTAATCACATGATTACATGTGCCAAAGCCTATTTATTATTTGCCTACATAATCAACTTGAAATAAAAATCTCCCATGTCAATCTTTAATTCGTTCAATAGGGCAAGTACCTTCAAATCCTTGTCACCAAACTTTTTATTGAAATAATATTATGCTTCCAACATGTCTAGAAAGGCAAAGAATGTAGTCTCAACATCAAAATTCAACCAATATTGAAGATAAATAATGTCAATAGCATTTATTAATTCCTAATTTAAAAACCTCCATGTAAACTCCTTAATCAAGCCAATAGAACTCCAAAAAAACATTACAATTTCACTTTAGTAACTATAGCATACCATTGATCATCATGCATGATCATAAAAAAAACCCTTATTGCTTGGGGCACTTGCAATGGGTCAAGTATTAGTGACCTTGAAAGTAAAAAATAGGCCTATTAAATATTGTTGGTTGGATTAGTCCACCAAGCTATCAGCAACCCATTAGTTTTGCAATCCACAAGATCAAGAAAACTCTTGAAATATATCATGTGACTATTTTTTGGATAATAATAAAGTGTAGTAGTCTTTACATTACATCACAACTTGTTCCCTTTTGTTTCCAACAACTAAGCAAGCTTACACTACTCAAAATGCTTCTTGGGTGAAGAGGAGAAATACATATGTGTGAAATGCAAGAGCCTTTCAGTTTTTTGCATTAGAAACTACTTGGAAAACATTTGCACAACAAGGTTGGTTTCATGTGTGACATAATGGACAACAAGCATGAAAGGAATTACTTTTTTGCAAATTTGTGTAGTCACACCACTATAGACACATGTGAAAGCACCAACACCATTTGAACCAAAAATAGATCAATTTCCTATTAATCTTTTACACAATGAAGCCCCCATAGACTAACAAGGAATTGAAAATCATGTTGAGCAAATTGTCAAATGTGCCACCATTGACTAATCCTTCCAAATTTAACAAAATTGGGATATGTTTGAATCCATCCATAAGGTAAACATGAATGTTAACCTAGGTTTTATTGTCAATTGTTATCACTTCATCACAACTAACAACAAGGAACCTTGCTCCATGAATAGTTTTTTTAGTTGTGGTGAAAATAATGCAACGCATAGTTTGTGCAATTTTTGATCCCACATTGTCATTCCAATGTTTTTTGGAGTGATCTTCAAAATCAAAAATTGAAACAACTTCATTACCTCAAAATCAATGACTTAGTGATAGGATGACCTTGTTTCAAAAGCCAAAAAATAACACCCCAAATTGTAGAACTTTAATTTTCTTGTTTCCAACCAAATTTTGGAAAAGAACCATGTTTGCCATTATGTATCTTCCCCAACTAGAAAAAAAACACTCATTTTTTACATGTTGTGAGTATGGAGACATGTAATATTGCCCCACAATGCAATTAAGTCTGATTTTCTTACATTTGCACCTCCCAACATGTTTCTCTAGAGGTTGTTGAATTTGGGAACCAAAAGCTTCTATCTCCCTTTGATATGTGTGCACATTTGACACCTAATGAAATGCATTTTTCCTTTAGAACCAAGGACAACTTTTAGCCATGGAAGCTTTACTACCCAATTGTCTTAAAAAACTTGATTTATTTTAGGTATTTTTTCATTCTTATTTTTCATCCCTACAATTAGGATAGCTACAAGTGTGGGGTTTAAATTCAACAACATGCTTACAACACAATGTTCATAAGCACCACCCTCTACAATGATGTCATTACCATCTCATGATTATAGTGCAACAAAACACATTACAAACAATAACAAGACCAACCTAATTCAACAAATCAACACTAACAACATTAAGGACCTTGGCATTAAAAAAACATGTACTTGAGCCCAATGGGTTACATACAAAGGTGCCATGTTGCACTTAAACAAAAAGGAAATTAAGAACCTTAAGCAATTTGTAGGAAAATACAATGTGTTTAATATTTACAAAAATGTGTAAAGGTTGGTCCATGATCTCCATGAAATCTCCATGGATAACATTATACTTATATTGTAACTTCAGACTTAACCCTTGTATTGTGATTCATCATGCCACCTGCACCTTCATCATTGAATTAAAATGCATTAGATAAGGCCGACCATTGCAACGATCCTTTTCATGCATACAACACACCCTCATGAATTTGTAGATTTTGTAATCTAGCTTCTAACACAATTGCAACAATCTAATGACAAAAAATAGCTACCTAAAATTTTTAAGCATATGAAATAGGTAATGAATTAAATTGAAAGCTTTGATGTTCAATGACAACCAATATTTCAAGGTTGTGAAAATCCAATGGGAAATGATAATGGCATGATGTAGGAGAGTAATGATAGCTTGAATGCAATCAAATCAGAAATAAGACTACAATGACGAGCCCTTGCTAATAAGAAACCCCTCAAAAACATCTAAACATGAGCTAACCCTAATCTTAAAACCTAGGATCTTGGCAAAGTTTTTTAAAAACTTTTGTATTTTGCAAGGGATGTTACACCCCATTTTTCTAGGTGACAAACTAGTGAAATTTCACTAATTAAAAAAACATTAAGATAAGCCTATCAAAGTTAGAATGCACCCAAAGGTGATGCCTCAAGTGTATTGCCCATGTTTGTTATCACAAAGGTCTCAAGTTCAAACTCATTGCTAAGCAAGGGAAATCTTATTGAGTTTTTAACCATTATGCCTAACTTGGGAATATTGTCAATGCTTGTAAATCAAATTAATTATTATGCTTCACCCCCTCCAAAAAGGCATAATCAACTTTCAAAAGGACACAATACCAACACAAAACTTATATGATTTTTTTTTAAATGCCCAATATCAATATAATGACAAATTCACCAATCATTAGTATGTTCAAAAGTTGATACCAAAAGACATTGGTCATGATGCATAACCATGCCATAAGTAAATATATATATATAAGCACATTGTATTGGAATCTAATTGAATGTAGACAATCACAAAACATTGAAGGTATTTAGAAGAGACACATTTATTAGTTGTTGGGGTTTTTGTTTTAGATTCTTGAAACTAATTGGAGCCCATCTATAGGCATACTAATAGTTAAATTGTTGAATTCCATGATACTAGTATAAAAGTGAAATAGTTTCACTACACTTTAATGATTTCACCTTAGTTAAAATTATTTCACTATAGGGTCACTATGTAAAATCATATTTCACTACTAGTTGACATAATTCATTATTATGATTTATTATAGTAAATAAGTTTATTTTTATGTTATTGTTTTAAATACCCTAGGCTACTTTAAGCTATATCCTATAACCCTACAATAAAATAGTCAATAATAGCTTATGATAAAATAACTAAGAATAACCTATGGTAAAATAGTTAAGAATAATGTACAATAGAATAGCCTAAAATAATCTATCATAAAATAACCAAAAATTGTCAAAAATAGCCTATGATAAAAAAAGAATGTGCATAATAATATGCGATGACAAAAAAAAAATCATTCATTTAAATAGTGATTCAATAAGTAAGGACTTGTTCTTTAAACATGGAGGTGAAAGAAGGTGAAAGGTTCAAACTTTCACAATTGCACCTTAGGTTGGTGGGCTAAGTGTTTAAGAAGGCTAAGTTCTTAGTTTAAGCTAGGTAGCTTAGTGAAGGTTCCTAGGTGCTTAAACTAAGTTCATAATTAACTATTAATGAATTTATTATTGATAATTTAGCTATTTGTGAATTCAATTAGATATTAATGAACTCACATATTTGTAGTAAATAGTCCTTGTTTACTAAGGGGTTGCCCGCTTTCACCATGGTAAATTTGTTCAATTTCATTAAAAATCTAATGAAACACAGAGTGAATTTAAACACATTTTAATGTAATGCATTAAAGAACAAAGAAGATATGGGCCACAAAATTAAGGGGACTCTTTCATTAGAAAAAAAATTGAAAACAAACACTTGGCATCCTTATTTGTAAACATTTTACACCTTACAATTCGACAATGTGCATTTGACACATGGATAAAATTTGACCTTTTACCAAATTGAATGAAGGTTGAAACTAAAATTCTTTAAATGCAATTCCATTCACTTTACATATTAATGACCTAAATATTTGCAAAAAAAGGCCTCACTAATCTATGATTATTGGGGTTTGTTTAAACCTAAAAATTGGACACAAGTGCATATCATCACCAAGGTTTTGAATTCTAATGACAATGCTCTCGTTTTTCCCTTCCAATGACAAATTTGTTTGCTTTCATGCTTCTCCCCTTAGTAATCTTATTTGTTTTCATGTTCCCTCCATTTTGATCTTGTATGGTGTTTTTCATATTTGTTTCAATGTAGGGATGTTCATCTTTTCTTGATGTTTCTCCTCCTTGTTGATTATTCTCCTATTGTTTTAATTGTCTTCATGCTCTTGGTTTGTGATGTAGGTGTTTGAAGCTCCTTAGGCATTATGGGTGTTCTTGTTTTCTTTTCTTTGTTTCCCACCCCCCACCCACCATGTTCATATTCTTCTTCCAATTTCTCATCTTTTTTTTTGTCCACCCCCATGTTTTGTTCATATTCATTTTGTTCATTGTCTTTTCTACTTTATTTCCTTCTCTTCCTAAATTGACATTCTTCTTCCAATTCATTTCCTTCTTTTTGTTTTCTATTATCACCCAACGCCATGTTCATGTTCTTCCCAATCATCATCTTTTTTTTTCCATTCCCCTTTGTCAAGTTTGTGTTCTTCTTGTGCATCATCTTCTCTTTTATGGTCCCCCTTACCATGTTTGTGACAATGCTTCTTAGGTCAAACTTGCAAAATTATGGATTTTTTCCTCCAATTTCAAAATAACATCACCTAGGTTTACAATTAGATTTTTTCAATTCTTATGCTTCAATCCTTCCATTTCTATGACATTAAGGCTCCTTAGCATGTCCACATAGTATCAATCTTTTGGCTACTCTTGGCCATTAGGAATGGTTCACCAAATTCTATACTTTTAGTTGTGGTTGCTATACATTCATTAGCTCTAACATGGCAACAAATTATTAACCCCATTATTGATTGACTTCATTGACCTCATGAACTTGAAACATTATTTTCTTCATATTTTCTATTATGTAAATTTCACTAAGTTTGGTCTTGTCATCCATGGCCTTGGGGTTAAACCACCAAATCCTTGCAACCATAACCTTGACTTGATGTTTTGTTTAAAGAATGATTAATTTAAAGTTTTTATTAATACCCGCCTAGTCAATGTGATATTTTTGTGTTTTCTATAATTATTCCTAACCATAACCCCATCTTTTTTTTATGTAATTTTTGAATGTTGAAGTATGAGACATCTAGGGGTTGTAAAACCTAGGGAGGACACTCTTCTTTTGAGTTTACAAAATACTTGAGTAAGAATATAGGGTGTCATATATTGGTTGTTGATAAAATTTATAATTTAATTAATTTTATAATAGTGTTATGTTTTTATGAAAATGAAAAAATATTTATTATAAAGTATGTGTTAATCATTAGTATTAGAAAAAAATAGAAAAAATATAAGGTATGTATTAAAAATTAATAGTATGATAAATTGTTAGTAGGTTCAATTAATAGTTTAGTAAATGAACTAATATTAATAATTTTAATTAGTAATTTAATAAATTTCAATAATTGAAGCAATAATGGAATCAAATGTTAGGAGGAAAAAATAATGATTGGGCTATGGATGTAGATGAGGTGAAGATCATGTAGATTATACATGTGGATCGTACCAATGGAGTGTATATCAAATGTTCTTTTCAAACTCACGAACATTTGTATTTTTCCATTCCAAAATCTTATATGTCTAAGCTATAATGGAAATTGTTTGATTTTTATTTAAACCTTTCTAACTATGGGCTTACTATAATTTAAAAACTAAACGAATATTATTGGGTATTGAAATAAAATGTAAAAACAATTATAAATAAATATAAAGTAGTTCAAATATGTGCATATTAGAAAATTAAATAATGATAAGGTTGGGGGGAAAAAAATCCCTACCTATTAACCCCCCTTAGTATAAAAAAATTTGATGCATGTAATTTGGAAATTTAACATTAAGTGTCTTCCCTAGGTGTAGACTATGCAAAGTGTGTGAAGGTTTGATGTGATCATGTTTAATCTAAAATGTTGTGCTTGTTCTATTGATTATAAGGTAACATGTGACCATGCCCATTTAGAATTAGTAAATGACAATTTTTTGAAAGACCCCACTATGAATTGACCTCTTAAAGGGGAAAAACTATTGAATAAAAAAAAGATAAATGTCCATGCATGCTTTCTTTTACATCACTATGTGTCTCTAATTTGTGGTTTTCAATGTAGTCATCGCATAATTTTCCACCTTTAAATATGTAATAAAAACCTTTTGACTAAATTAACAACATAATTCCCATTCATCCATTCCCTAGACTTGGAGATGATGTTACGAACTTACTAGTGTGAACTTCATTTGATCAATTTTCTTACATTAAATTACCTTTTTTTAGGTGAATTCTAATTTCATGTGAATTCCAAATGTGATTTGCATTGTAAGATCACATTGTAATTGTGTTGAGTATAAAATGCTTATATAAGTTTTGGTTAAATGAGTGGGAAGATTTGTTGGTCAACCCTTGTGTTTTATAAGATTTGAACCCATTTATTTTATGAGTACAAGTAATTCAAAGTGTCAACACTAACTATCCCTTGATACACAATTCCAAAATGGTGTAAGTATGGTTTGATTGAATTTTACCACCATCTTGAGTTCTTAAAGGGTAATTGATACTTTGAATCTCTATAGAACTAAAATCCAAGCATCAAGGTGCATCCTCTTCATCCATTAGTACACCTATTCACTCAATTTTCCTAGGTTGCGTCTTATCATTTAGATGATAACTAGAAAGAGAGGTTAAGAATATCAAAACATACAAAATTATAACAATACTCATCAATACAATCTCAAGCTAAACCTTCATCTTCCCCATGATTGTTTGTAACTTACAATTTAGACACATCAATGTTAAATGTAAAAAACAAAAAGGTTGGTCAAGCCTAAGAAGTTTTAAAGATGAAAAAGATTGTAACTTCAAATTTAGTTTCCATAAACAACAAAAGGAAAAAAAAAATTAGGCAAAAAAATTTCATAAAGCTAAAGAGATGAAGAATGAATGTTAGCAAGGGAGATTGGGCTCCTTTTTTATATCGTACCCACCACTTAGAAACATTTGACAATTTTTTTGAAAATATATTTTTTCAAGAAAAGGAGTCTAGTAATTTGATTTTGAATATTTCAAAATTTCAAAAATCAAGAATAAATATACAAAATGCAATATTTTCTTACAATACACATTGGTGTAATCAAATTGAGAATTCAAGAACAAGAAGGAAATTAGTGTTTCACAAAAGAACAAGTCCTTTTGCAAAATGGATTTGGCAACCTATAATAATTTTAAATTAGATTTTAGATTTCCCTTGTTGGTTAATGGGTGATTCTACAACTATCATTTTGTCTAATCATGTGATTGACCTCAATGATTTCTTTTTGATGAATTTTTGCAAACTTACAAGGAAAAATGTAAAAAAACGATTGTTGCAAATTCTATGATTTTTTTGGAAAAACATTTGCTAATTTTTGTAGAATTTTTAAAATTTTAATATGTAATGTTATTGCTCAAATGGCAAGGTTCCAAATTGAGCAAAACTTTGTCCTTGGAAGTTTTTTAAAAATTCAGAAATTCAAATTCAATTAATCAAGTAACAATTTCACAATTAGGTCAATGAAAAGCACATGCCAATCTATTTGCTAATTTGCTAAGGAAGGTTGTTTGTTTGTTTTGTCATGTTGAGATCTCCCAAACCATGGTGCCCCCCATCACACGCTTGGACCTATACTGCAAGAGTTATTAAATATTGGATAATTTTGTCAAAGAAAATTCTACAAAATAAAAGCTAATTTTTTTACAAAAAGTGTGGGTTGTTGTTGGTATTGTTGGAAACCCTTGATGAATGGGATTTCTTGAGCATATAGTCTAGGATACATGGAATATTAAAAATCATTTTGAAAGGGAAATTGAGTAATGAGTTCAGACTTGGGCCAACAACATAGGCCACACTAGTATATGTGATATGTGCAAGGTACATATTTCTATGGAGAGAAAGTCAACAAGTTGGCAAGGCTTGTTGGAGTGTGAATGATATGTATTTAGTACTGACCACAAGTAAATTAGACGTTACCCTTCTAATCAAATTCAACAACAATTGTAAAGTAATAGTTAATAATCCAAATTTGTAGCACAAGTATCACCCAGGTGTCATCACATGGGGGCTAGGTAATAGGACTAAACTCTTGCACTAGCAGCAATGATCTTAGGGTCATCTGTCCAGGGAATTTTTACAAATTGTCAGAAAAGCAGGGTAAAAAACAAAACAAAAAAAAGGTTGAGTTCGCCACATTTACACTCTGTGGTGGTATCAGTACGTAAAAAGGAGCAGGATTCCAAAAAAAAAGTTTTAGCTTCCTATCTGTCCTCTAGCCAAACCTGGCAAAATCTTTTTACCGACGGTTGCCAGTTTGGCTAAATCACAAAATTGGGAAAAGAAAAAACACTGCAACAGATCATTACTTGTGACTCCTAGCCATTAAATTATTTCATAGCCTGTTGGCAAACAATTGGATTATAAATTAGGTTATGCATGTGGGAAGGATATCAATTTGTTTTATATATTTATATCGGTAGAGTAGGGTTGATTCTATTTTATAAGTATGCATAGCCAGTCATAAAAAGGACCCAATACCAGCACCAGGCTAATTTGAAAGAATTGAGTATGCGGACCATCTTGGAATGTTCAAAAGTTGATATTAGACTCACACTCCAACACTAGTGAAACCATGTGCCTAAATGGACATATAATGCCACATTCTGATGGACTGGGTTTCATGTACATAATAAATACCTAGTTAAATTTTCAGATGCATTTATAGTATGTTTTGTAACACCCGGGGGCCTCATACAGCCCAGTGTTTGCATTTATTTCTATACAAGTGCTTGGTAGTGAATTCTGGAAGATGTTAAATCAGCCAAAGAAATTGAATGCAGTCAGTTACAAAAAGTAGTACTGCTGTGACTTTTTCCCCCAGGCTGCCCTTTGTCATGATCAGCATAATCATAGTTTCCACTACCTAGCGCAACACCATATGTACTAATATTAGAGTAGGCACCTGTAAAGTACAGGGCATAAAATGGGTTTATTCAACAAACATGAGGCACCCACCCATTCCTGCCTTGGAATTTCATTTACATTTAGCTTTTTCAGCCCCACTGAGAACATGTCATTTTTAATTCCCTTCTCTTAAACCCACCACCATCACCTTGAACTCTTGTAGTCCTTCAAAGAAGCATTTTTCTCTTGCAAAAACCTTAAGAAAAGACATGATTTTTAACTATACTATAAAAATATACAAATTGGACCATGTATAGCAATTCCATTGGTACTATAATTTTGTATTTAATAAATATATATTTCATATGGTTTCATCTTTATTGATGATTTCATGCAGTGTTAAACTTTGTCTTGGTGAGGTCTAGGCCAAGATGGCATGTGTTCAAGAGGCCCATGCCCATGTGCAAGAGGGCAAGGACTTGGACTACACCATCCTCTATCTGTGAAGCCCAAGTCCTTGCCCAAGAGGCCTGAACCACTTTAAAATCTAGGTAATTTTGGTCTTGACCAATGTTGTTTGGTTATCGAATTTTGGACAAAACTCTAGATATGAATAAAGAATATTTTCACTTCTAAAAAAAGAGATAGCTATATATATTTAAAACCCCACATAGTTTCATATATAAATAATTATGTATTTCCAAAAAAATTCCTTTTCGCCAATTATGAATAGATGATTATTGAATGCTAAAAAATCATGGATATGCAATAAAAATTATGCACATTGTCATTTGGACCTATTTGGTTCACTACGTGTCCATGGAGGCTTCCCATTGGGGAATGGCAATTGGGAATTTAAAAAGGCTTTTAAAATCACTTGGAACAAACACATGAACAAATAGGGTTAAAAATTAACCCTCACTAGCATATGGGGGTGGTTTATAGAAGTGGTGGTGGGGCTTAGGGTTCAAAAGTTTTAACCCAGAGTTCTATCAAGTTCAATCCCAAAAATTTGAGTTTTTTACTTTGGATTTCAAATAAAGGTGCATTTATGACAACCATAAGGAAAATGCAAATTTGAAATTTTTGACTACATTACACTATAAACACAAGTAAAACAATAACACACGATGCACAACAATGAGCATTCACCTTCACAGATGTTTTAACATTGTTCCAAGGATGAAACCACTTCCAGAGTATATGTTGTAGGATCTTGAAGATTTCCAAGAGCTTTTGCTTCTTGGATTAAAGAAGTTGAGATCTAGAACCCATGAGAACCAGAAAGTTTCCAAAATCACAAAAATCCATAAGGCAATTGAAGAAAGAGGAACATCACTTGGAGTTCAATTTTTCAAGGAAACCTACGACAATCGTTTGCTCAATTACAAGGAGGTTTGCCTTGTACTGGTTGTTCCTGAAGAATAATATTATTAAATGGGCATTGATCTATTGCAATCGGTGTTAGATTACTATTATTGTTCAAATTTGTCTCATCACAACGAATTGCATGCAAGTGCCAAGCATGGTGAACATTATGGCTCCTACACCACCACGATATGAATGGTACTGGATTGTGGCTATGGTGGGAGTTCGTGTTTTTGCAAAAGCACTACAAGATGACAATTTGAAAGTTTATTTTGTTAAATGAATTGTATGTTCTAGTTGCGCTCTTTTCTCCTATTTGTGATATTTATTCTGCAAGCAACTCAAGGCTGCAATGCTACCATGGTGGAGCAAATAGAAGTTGGCAACATCTAGGTATATACTAAATAAGGTCTTGAAATGTGTGTTGGCAGCTAGGTGTTGTCACCAATCTCATGGACGAACTACTCTGTATGCTATAATTACACTTATTTGGCAAGGTGAACATTAAGTTACCATTTATTGGTGCCATCTATGGTACATTGGCAAATGAGATGGCTTCAATATAGTTGTGTGTTTGTTCACTTGGTGAATGTAAGTCAACCCAATGGAATGTCAATACATCGTACTAGGCACACATGTGGAGATCAAGCTTGCAAAGGTAGAGACCATTCATTGGATGCAACTCAAATCCATCAAACTAAAGACAAAAGTTAAGGAGATGGGTTTGTATTTACCAGTATGGATTTTTTTTTGTTGTGCCAATTGATTTTATGAGTTGTTGCAATGCATTTTGGTGTTAGGAGCAAGCAATCTAAGTCTAACTTTGGCTGGACTTGATATGGACTTGATAGACATTGCCCATCGCAATTACAGAATGTCACAAACCTAAATGTAGCCCATGAAACACACAAAGAGAACTACATCGATTTAAATGGCCAAATAAGGGAACTTGAAGGCAAGCTAAATGCGATACATTGTGGGGTGAATGAGATATGCCAAATTGTAATGTTTTGTTCATCAATTTTCGATTCTAAATGAATGAACAATAGAGATGTTGCAATTTTGACCATGGTTGATGAGAATACAAACATATATCCTCCAACATTTGTAGCAGTATCTTCTAGCACAATTGAATTGGTAATGTGACCCAAACACCAAGAGCAAGCAACTAAACCAAAGCCCAATATTTGCCCGAATGTTAGGCAAGAAATATACCCAAACATGATGTTCTTTAAAGATTTATGTCGAAGGTCCAACTTGAAGTCGTGTGCAACTTTGGCTACCCATGCCAAAAACCTAGTGAAATCTACACCTACATTTGGACTTAATGACCAAAAGCACAATTGAAATGTTTGTAGTCTATTGGGCAACACTTAAGTGTTGGACAAGCCACAATTGGATAACAGGGGTCATGTTCAAACCAAAGATATGGTTGACATTGAAGCTAGCAACTCAAGTTTACAATCAAAAGTTTATTGACACACATATGTTTGATTCAGAGCCCAATGACAACAATTATGATGTTTTCAATCAACCCATTAACACTAGAGTGGGTGATAGTCAGGCAACTAGAATATATTGGTTTCAATTTGAAACTCAAGCTTTAAATATTGTAGTCATTGATAATGAAATTGTCACCTAAGTAGTTGACAACTAGCACTTGCACTTTTTACCCATATGCCCACACCATACACCCTCATGATACTAGCTTTAGGAAAGTTTGTTTTCTATGGCACCTCTACATAGGTGCATAGATTTTTTTGAATGTTGTATGTTGATAAAGTCCAATACTTGACAGTGGTTGCTATTTTATCTGCATCATATAATCTATCTGGAAATCTATATGGTCTTGAGTTGTCCATTTATGAAAGTACTTTGTATATATCGACATATCCACTTATTCTTCTAGTTCAAGTGTAAGAACTTGGTTGTGTTGTTGTATCGAGTTGAATATTTGCATCACTTGTTTGGTTTCATTCTCAAAATGTTGTTGTGGGGCTTTGGGTGGTTCACAGGGAAAATGATGCATATTTATGCAGGTTACAAGAGAAATGGGTGTATAACAGTTGTTCAAGGATTGGGCGGCATGATTGGGATTCAATCCACAGTCCACCATTGGT